>OFHO01001257.1_pt1 | contig 19167 bp, 29 predicted proteins | sample 1521531 | NCBI WGS metagenome assembly OFHO01 (sample SAMEA3504124, study PRJEB24116) | mouse gut metagenome | biome: mouse gut; feature: mouse-associated habitat; material: faeces | place: Denmark | collected 2011
TTTTATGGAGATTCTGATGTCTAAAACAGAGCAAACCGCTCTAATAGCAATAATCAAGTATATCGCAGACACTGTATAAAAGAAAACTTTCATTCGACATTACTTCCGATCAAACTTAAATTGAGATAAATAGTAACCATATCACATTATGAGGGGGTAGAATAATGTTTGCACGAGATATTACTTTCAAAGATTGGGGGACAGCGTTCCCCGAACAGCACAATGCATATGCCCCAAACGGTAATCTTGTTGGCTATGTCCGTGTTAGGAATGGATGGTGTTTGACATATTGCCCAGATTCTGGATCGAATGAAAAAGTTTATGAATCATACATCGGAGGGGTCGGTGGATATTTTAACTCAAATAATGAACGAAAGAAACATCTTCGGGAAATTAAAAAATGTATTGCCCAATGGTGTAATGAACATCCGGGGATTTATGGTGAGAACGACCTATAAAAGCGTCAAAAACTCATTATAATCAATCGCTCTGCCGCTAAAATGTTTGTTTACAATTCTTCTGAATCGACCGTCATTAACTACCAGCGTACAACCATTCACAAGTCCAGTTAGTGCAATGATCGCATCATTATAATGCTGCTTCGGATTGTCATTCAAAATTTCCGTATATACCTCAAATGCCTTATCCTCGCCTTCTGGAAGTATTTCGAATGTTCCGTCAAGTATCCAGCGATCAGGAGTTAATGTTGCAATTCTGCCAACATATTTCTTTTGAATATTGGCAACCAATTTTAACATTTTGATTGCGCGCATGGCGGATTCCCGGCTGACAACATCCATTCCTGTGTCCTCTTTGGAATTTATATTGTTTTCTGATTCCTCTAACTGTGTTTCAGTAAAATAGTATTCAAATCCCTTCTCTTTTGACGCATAAACTTTTTGCAAATCATTTCCAGATGCTTTGCAAAGAGAATCAAGAGCGGTTGTATCAAACATATACCTGTTTTTTACAGCATCCGTAATCATCACTTCTTTCTACACCCCTTCTAAACGGCGGGGGTGTTTCTTGTTGGATATGACGAAATTCACCAAAATAGTGATTTTCACTTGACTATCACTAAATTAGCGAATATAATAATACTTGCTTGATGAAACAGACAACAAAAAACCCAGCCCCCATACGCGGGCTTTCAAAAATATTGTAGGTTGCTGGCACTTCTTATGATATATGGTTTCCGTTGTGTTGTCAAGCGTTACTTATTATTTTTCGGGAGGTGAAACATGAGGCTGAAAGAAGCAAGAAGGAAGGCTGGTCTTACGGCAAAGGACGTTGCGCTTGCTTTAGGCGTGACCTTCCAGAACGTCTACAACTGGGAGAACGGCTCATATCTTCCGCCGACAAAACGACTTCCGGAACTCGCTAAGTTATACGGCTGTACGGTGGACGATCTGTTGGCAGGCCAGGTGGAACAGCGTGGCATGTGAGGGAGGAGGACACCATGAAAATCGACTACACCAATTTCCTGCGGGACCGGCCCCGCGAGACGGACCCGGCAAAGATCGCCGCCATGCGTAACGCGGCGGTCCGGGCCTTGACCGAGGACAAGGGCATCGATCCTGAGACGGTTTCCTGCGAGTGCTATGCCGATGGCCGTGTCAAGGTCAGCGTCTGCGGCAAGTACTACAACATCTTCGATACCAACACCGGAAAGTTCTTTTCCGGGTATGTTGGGGACGAGCCGTCTCAGGCGTAACCGCCGCGATAGCGGCATAGCATGGAACAGACTTTTAAGGAGGTGTCCCCAATGACAGAAGATGAGCTGTTCAAAAAGGCGTGGTTGTTCCTGTATGCTGCTGCCGGTGAAAATATCGGGTTTGAGGTCAAACCCGCAGAGGATTTTCGGAAGGAGGACGCCGAAAAACGCAAGGACCGGCCGGCATAAAAAGTCCCCGTCAGGTGGTGGGCACCTGACGGGGAGGGACAAGCCTATCTACAACAAACCTGTCACCTTGATTTTATCACGGGTGGCGGGAGAAATCAAGGAGGAAATCATGAAGACTATCAAAGTGAAGCTTACCTTTATCGAGCCCCTTCTGGGGACAAGCCCTGCCAATGAGGACGTATACCGGGACTTTATCGGAAGCAAGGCTCCGGACGCCTCCACGGTGGAGGACGAGATCGCATCCATTGGCGCGGAGGCGGTGGTGGAGAAGGGGATGACCGTCTTTCCGCGCATGGAGGATGGCGCTCCGTTCTTGTACGACTACCAGATCAAGGGATTTTTCAAGGATTCCTGCGGCGGTCTTCGCAAGGTGAGCGGCAGCGCCTCCAGCAAGATCAAAGCGTACAAGAAGGAGATCGACAAGCTGGTCTTCCCGGAACCACGGTGCATCCCGATCCGCTTTGACGGGGAGGTCGGAGAGTGCCAGCGTCCCCTCAGAGCGCAGACGGCGCAGGGCGAACGTGTCAGTCTGGCGATCAGCGAGGAGATCCCCGCTGGAGCAACAGTCGAGTTCTCTGTGACGCTCTTGTGTGAAGACCACGAAAAGGCAGTGTGCGAGTGGCTGGATTATGGCCGATTCTCCGGCATAGGCCAGTGGCGCAACTCCGGCAAGGGTCGGTTCACTTGGGAGGAGATTGATTAAGCAATGGATATGCGGTGCGACGCTGCGCAATAATCAGCAATGGAAGAGCATTGCTCGGCATAGACAAGCAAAGGCACCGCTATACATAGAACGGCAAAGGCGTGGCCACGCGAGGCCTGGTTCGGCAAAGGAAGGGCAGAGCAAGGCACAGCAAAGCAATGGAACTGCGCAGCGCTGTCGTGATCTGCAACGGAAAAGCATGGCTTGGACCAGCGTAGCAAAGGCGAAGCACAGCAAAGCAGTGATTTGACCAGCAAAGGAAAGGCTAGGCAACGCAAGGCATAGACGAGCAAAGGAACGGCGATGCATTGATCCGCTAAGGCAGAGCAAGGCGATGTAACGAACAGCAAAGAAAATCCCCGCTCCTGATGCAAGCAGGAGCGGGGAGCATATCAAGCGAGACCCCAAAAATCAGGCTTGATAGAACAATCGTATTGCAGCACATGCGTTTCCTTCTGTCAAGCCGGAAGGGAGAAAAAATTGAAGATTTATTGGAAGTCCCGGCACGGCAGAGAGTTCCGACTGGAAGGCAAGCCCCGCGAACCGATGGAGATCGAGAGATTCTACACGCTGGCGGCTCTGGTGGTGATTGCGATGATCCTGACGGCGATGTTGCTGCATGAAGTCTTGAAATAGGGGGTGAGAGCATGGAGCAATTCCAAGAGTATTGGGATGCGTTGGAAGAGGCAGGTCCCAAGATGAAGGAGCTGGTCTTGGACCGCGCGGCCCATGACAGCGAGATCAGTCTGTTTGAGCTGCGGCAGCTTGTCAGCCGCGCATATCCGGAACAGGCGTAAAAATCCTCGCCGGGAGGCGACCCCGGCGAGGAAGAGCTGAACCAATCAAGAAAAAGCTTATGTCTCTATTATATCCGGAGGCGGGGCGGAAATCAAGGAGAATTTTCACAAATGAAAGATATGCCGATACGCCAGAAGAAGCGTTTTCGTTGGCGTGAGATGACTGCATGGCAGAAAGAAGCTATCAGCGTGCTGGCCTTTTCTACAGCGGCAAATATTGCGCTATACGCACGAATCGTAAGTCTGGACAAGGCTGTGGAGACAAGTGCCGCCCGATACCAGGCGCAGATCGAGAGCGCAGAGCGGACCCGGGATCTGGCGGTGGAGCAGCTGGAGGCGGCGATCCTCCAGGCCGAAGCGGACAGGCAGGCCCGGGCGGAACAGGCGGCGGCTTACGAGGCTATCGGGGTGTATCAGTACATCGGAGAATGCACTATCACGGCCTATTGCCCCTGCGAGGAGTGCTGTGGACGCTGGGCGGATGGGCTGACAGCCACGGGGCTCCCAGCGGGGCCTGGAGTGGTCGCTGTGGACTCGGAGGTCATTCCGCTGGGTGCTACGGTCATTATTGACGGACAGCGGTACCTGGCGGCGGATACTGGGGTTACGGGAAAGCATGTGGATGTCTGCCTGCCGGACCATGAGGATACCGTGGAGGCCGGAGTGAGGACGGCGGATGTGTGGGTGGTAACATCATGAAAAACGTACTGGAGCGCGCAGCAGAGAACAATACAGACGAAAAAATCCGTTATTTCAAGGCCAAACAGGCAGAGAGCTATGAGTTTAAAATCCGCTATGCAGAAATCAGGGCGCGGGAGTTTTACAATCATCCTGATATCTGCGGGGCCTGCTATGTGGCGGTCGGCGGTCTGGACAGCATCACATTGTTGCTGTTTCTTCGATCGATCGGAATCAACGTACCGGCGGTATCGGTATCCGTCCTGGAGGACAAGAGCATACAGGCCATCCACAAGCAGCTGGGCGTGGAACCCCTTAAACCGCTGAAAAGCAAGGTGGAGGTCATCCGGGAGTTCGGCTGGCCGGTACTCAGCAAGGAGATCGCCGGGAAAATTAATTTGCTCCAGAATCCCAGCGAGAAAAATGCGACCGTGCGCCATGCCATTATTACCGGGGAAACGGGAGCCTATGGCGGGTATCGCAAAGGAACACGAATGAAGTTGTCGCAAAAGTGGCTGGAAAAGTTTGGTGGTTATGAAAACGAAAATGAAGGGGTCAGCTATGGAACGCCGGATTTTTTTGTTTCGGACAAGTGCTGCTATTACTTAAAAGAGAAGCCTTGCGACGACTACGCAAGAGGCTCTGGAAGATTTCCCTATATGGGCCTTATGGCCTCAGAGGGCGGACGGCGGCAAAAGGCTCTGATGATCAATGGATGCAATTACATATCCCCCGGCACTAAGCGAAGCTGCCCATTTGCGATTTTCAACCGTCAGGACCTGTTGCAGTTAGCGCTTGACCTCCATGTTCCCGTTCCAGAAATCTACGGCGAGATCGTCCGGGACCCGGACGGAACGCTGCGGACCACCAAAGCTCAGCGGACCGGGTGCAGCATGTGTGGTTTTGGCGTGCATATGGAGAAACGGCCTCACCGGTTTGACCAGCTGTGGGCGCGCAGCCCTGGCGAATGGGAAATGTGGATGCACCACGTGGACAAGCTCCCGGACGGCACCTGGTACGGCTGGGGACATGTGCTGGACTATATCGGCGTGGAGTGGCGGGAGCCCTGGCGGCAGTTTGAGAAGCAGGAGAGCTTGTTTGACGATGAAAGGATGTTTTGAAGGATGGACTGTTTGACAAAAGACCTTCGCGAGCTTTATGAAAGAGCAAAAGGTTATCAGCAGAATCAGGCGCCATCTCCATGCTATAGCACAGGGCTCATAGACGGGTTTTATGGGGGCGTCCGGTATGTGTTCGATAAGATCGCAGAGCAGTCCAACGATCCTCTGACCCTGGAGGAGCTGCGTGGGATGGACGGGGAGGCGGTGTGGGTGGTTCCGCTGAATGATTTCGATATTTTACCGGCTAATTACCTTGTGAACGCATATGCAGAACAAATGGTGGTAGACAAGTTCGGCGCTTACCTTGATTTTGAGGACTACGGCAAGACTTGGCTGGCCTACCGCCGCAGGCCGGAGGAGGGGACACAATGAAAGCTAAAATCTTTACCAACGATTTCAATCGGATCATTGCGGCAACAAAAGGATTTGTCAGCAAAAATGATACCAGAAAATTGTACAAGTTTATCCGCTTGGAGTTCCATTCGGCGGATTCATCTGTAACCGCTGTTGCAGTTGACGGCTATCGCCTTTCCGTAGAACACGCTGTTTGCGAGTGCGACGAGGATTTTGTGGCGTACATAAACGCGGACACCAAACTCCCCAGAAGCGCAGAGGCGTCCGTAGAGGTTGCGAACGGAGAAACGATCATCCGCTGCGGCGACCATATATACGGATGCCGCATGATGGATGGCGAATTTCTTGACTGGGAAAATGTGCTGCCAAAGGATGACCCAACATTTCGTTTTGGCGTGAACGGAGAATATCTTCTTTCCGCCCTGCAAGCGGCGAAGGTTTCTTGTGGAAAGTCGTTCAAGCAGCCTGTTGTACTGGAATTTCGCGGGGAACTTACCCCGGTCATTTTGAGGACAAACAAAGATGATATCAAGATGGTCTTGCCTGTTAGGATCAGAGGAGGCACACTCATGAAAACCACTCCCCGCCGCGACAGCTTCGCCGCCACAACCGATGATCGCTACTCGGACAAGGTCTGCCCGGCCTGCGGCTATGGCATCCGCCGGGACGAAGCTACCGCGCGAGACCAGAACGGGAAAATCTGCCACGCAGACTGCATAAGAGAGGAAAACGATGAATGAAAAATGAAAGAGGCGTATCCAGCTACCAGCGGGCAGTCGTGGACGTCTATTTTCCGGAAGGCCGCGTCTGCTGCGACCTCTGCCCGCTGCTGGAGACATATGCAAGAAAACAGTGCCGCCGGACCGGCGAATACATCTTTGACAGCAGGACCACAGGCCTGAACTGTCCACTGCGTTTTATAGAAGGGAGAGATGACCTATCGGCATTCCAGTGTTGATCCTTGGCGAATCCGGCTCGGGAAAATCCACGTCCCTGCGGAACTTTGAATCGAAGGAGATCAGCATTTTCAACGTGGCCGGGAAGCCGCTGCCGTTTCGCAAAAAGCTGCAGAAAAAGGACGGCGCGGACTATCAGGCCATCCTGAGCGTGCTGTCCCATCCGGGAAAGCGCGCCTACGCCATCGACGACAGCCAGTATCTGCTGGCCTTCGAGTTTTTCGACCGGGCGATGGAAAAGGGGTACGACAAATTCACCCAGATGGCCCTGAACTTCAAGGACCTGATCCAATTCGTCATCACCGGCACGCCGCAGGACTGCATCGTCTACTTTCTCCACCACACGGAGACGGCGGACGACGGGACGGTGAGGGCCAAGACCATCGGAAAGATGCTCAACGAGAAGCTGACGGTGGAGGGACTGTTTTCCATCGTGCTGCTTTGCCGCTCCAACAAGGACCGGCACTATTTCCAGACCCAGTCCAACGGGCTCAGCACCGCCAAGAGCCCTATGGACATGTTTCCCCCGGAGATCGACAACGACCTGAAGCTGGTAGATACCGCCATCCGCGAATACTGGGGCCTGTCCCCTGATAAAAAAGGAGAAGAAGCATGAGACACATTGACGATTGGGATGCCATCCAGGAGGCCGGTGAGTACGAAAATCCCGTCCCCGGCGCGTATATTGCTGTGATCCGCGGCGTGGAGGATGTGGAGGAGAAGGAATATCTATCCATCCGCTGGGACTTCGCTGAGGGGGCTTACAAGGGGGCCAACCAGGAGACCTTTGACCGGGCGGGCTTCTGGCCCACGGTGCTGATCCGCTCCTACAAGGACACGGCCCTGCGGTTCTTCAAGTCCTTCAAGACCAGCGTGGAGATGTCCAACAAGGGTTACATATTCAACGACCGGAACGTGCAGGGCCTGGTGGGCAAGTATCTCGGCGTGGTCCTGGGCGAGGAGGAGTACTGGAAGAACAACGGAGACACCGGCACAAGGCTCTACGTGGCCCAGGTCCGCTCCTGCAAGGCCATCCAGGACGGGGACTTCAAGGTCCCAGAACTGAAAAAGCTGGCCGGACAGGCCCCCCGCGCCGTACAGCCCGCCCGGACGGTCCCTGTGGGCTTTTCAGACATCAGAGACGATGATGACGGCGAAATTCCCTTCTAAAATGTGCCCGGAAAACCGCACGTTCCGGTGCAACTTTCCGGGCCATGTTCCCTATGGGTAAAGGAGGGGGATCAAAGTGGAAGAAAAGGATGCTTTAAACTATCTGCTGGACCACGGCATGAGCTTCGAGGAGATCCAGCGATACATACAGCAGGACATTACTCTGGACGAGCTGCGGAAAGCCGTGGAGAGCCGGGAGGAGCGGGGCCAGCCCATAGAGGGGGCTGGCCCCGCCGGGGAAGGAGAGCCGCGCCCCGACTTCACTCTGGCGGATTTCAAGACGGGCCGGGTATTTGAATGGCTGACCGGTCAGAACGGTTACCGGCAGGCTCTGGAGGAGCCTGAGCTGGCGAAGCTGGCAAAGGATCTGGGGTTCATGGCCTTTGCCAAATGCCTGCGAGAATATCGAAAGCTTTTAAAACAGACGTCCCTGAAGGTCCTGCGGGAGGACGGGGTCAGCGATTTTGCCGAACAGAATATCGAGCTGAACGTAGGCGAATGGACAGCGGACGAGACCGGAATCTGGCGGTATGGAAACGGCGGGAATATCATCTATGCCTGCACCCACCCTGTCATGCCCGTCCAGCGGCTGGTAAGCGTAGACACGGGGATCACAAAGGTCAGGCTGGCCTACCGCCGCTCCTTTCGGGACAAGCGGCCCTGGAGCGAGATCGTGGTGCCTATGAGCCGCATCGCCAAAGCGGCGGACATCGTTTCCCTGGCGGACTGCGGTATCTCCGTCACTAGCGGGGAACGGGCCCAGGCGCTGGTGGATTTTCTCCGGGACTGCATCGACCGCAACCAGAACGCCATCCCGGAAGTGAAGGCCGTCTCCCGCATGGGCTGGAACGAGGAGGGCTTCGCCCCCTACGTGGGCGGCGCAGCCTTTGACAGCGCGGACAGCTTCCGGCCTGTGTACCGGGCGATTTCGGAACATGGAGATTTCAGTCAGTGGATGGAGGAGGCGAAAGACGCCCGGACCTACAGCCTGACGGCGCGAATCGTGCTGGCGGCGTCCTTTGCCAGCGTGCTGGTGGAGCCGCTGGGATGCCTTCCCTTCTTCGTCCACCTGTGGAGCATGGACTCAGGCACCGGCAAGACCGTGGCCCAGATGCTGGGGGCCAGCGTGTGGGCCAACCCGACGGCGGGGGGAAGCTACTTCCAGACCTTCAAGTCCACCAGCGTGGGCGTGGAGCTGATGGCGGGGTTCCTCCACTCCCTGCCCCTGTTTCTGGACGAGCTGCAATTGGCGAAGGATAGGCACGGGCGGGTGAATTTCAACGTTTACGAGCTGGCGGCGGGCTCCGGGAAGCTGCGGGGAAACCGTGGTCTGGGGCTGGATTACACGCCCAAATGGGCCAACTGCTTTGTGACCAGCGGCGAGAGCCCCATCGTCAGTGAGACGGACGGCGCGGGAGCCATGAACCGGGTCATCGAGATCGAGTGCAAGGCCGGAAACGCCGTCATCCGGGACGGCCACCGCACTGCCAACGCCCTGAAGCGGAACTATGGACACGCGGGGAAACGGTTTATAGAAAAGCTGACAGAGCATGGAGAAATAGACCATGCGAAAGAGCTGTACGAGAAGTACTATACGGACTGTATTCAGTCGGACACCACGGAGAAGCAGGCGATGGCGGCGGCTATCATCCTGACGGCGGACGCGCTGGCCACGGAGTGGATCTTCCAGGACGGCCGCGCCCTGACGGCGGAGGAGCTGGGTGAGTTCCTGAAGGAGAAAGCCGCCGTCAGCGCCTCGGAGCGGGGATACGAGTATATGTGCGGGTGGGTGTCGGCAAATGCCGCCCAGTTTTCAGAGTCCATCGACCGGGGAGAGCGGTACGGGACTATTGACGGGAACACAGCGGTCATCAACAGGGTGGTTTGGAACCGGACGTGTGAACAGGCCGGGATATCTTCCAAAGCGCTGCTGAGCCACTTGAAGTCCAAGGGCCTGCTGGTCCTTGGGACCAAAGGGTACACCAAGACGAAAAAGCTGGACGGCATTCCCACCGCCTGCGTGTGGCTCCGCCTGCCGGTGGAGGACGATCTTGACGGCATCGAGGACGAACTGCCTTTGTAGGTGTGACTTCAAAACGGAAATTCACACCAATATTCACACCGTCCAAAGCCTTGCGGCGCAACGGATACGGCTCGATGGTGTGACCGGTGTGACGGTGTGACTCCCCGCACAGAGAGATATATGCGAGAGAGAAAAATAATTTGTTGGAAATGAAGCTTCCCGCGTATATGAAAAAATGATGGTAAAAGTCACACCTTCACACCAAACGTACAAAACCATTGTGGCGCAACAAATACAGGCGGTGTGATTTTGGTGTGAACGGAAAAAGTAACGTCACACCTTCACACCTGGGAGGACATACATGGAACTCAGAGAATATCAGCAAGAGTGCATCCGCACTATTGAGGACCAGCCCCCGGGAGCGTACCTGGTGCAGATGGCCACCGGTCTGGGGAAGGAGCAAGCATGGGAAGATTTCATGATTTGAAAGGTCAACGCTTCGGGCGGTTGACAGTTATCGAAAGGGCCTCTGACAAGACAACTGGATCAAAGCCCAAAGTGATGTGGCGCTGCCATTGTGACTGTGGGGAAGAAACCATCGTGTGGGCTTCTTCTTTGGTCTGCGGGACAACGGTGAGTTGTGGGTGTAAAACCAGAAAGCATGGATTTTCCCACAAAGAACGCCTTTATGAGACCTGGAAAAATATGCGCCGACGTTGCAATGACCCGAAAAATAAGCGGTATGCGCAATACGGCGGGCGTGGCATCACCATCTGCCCTGAGTGGGACGATTACGCAGTATTCCGCAAGTGGGCCATGTCTCACGGATATGCGGATGACCTTACCATTGACCGCATTGACGTTGATGGGAATTACTGCCCGGAGAACTGCCGTTGGGCTACCACCAACGAGCAAATGAATAATATGACCAAAAACAGGATGATTACATATCGAGGAGAAACGATGTCCATGTCCAGATGGGCTGAACGGTTTAGAATCAGCTACGGAACGATGAACCATCGTATCCAGCGTGGATGGAGCATGGAGCGCATCGAATCGACGCCAGAGAGGAAGTGACAAAATGAATATAGCCTTGAGACCATACCAAGAAGAGTGCATCAAGACAATCCAGGCTCAGGAGCCCGGTTCCTACCTCATCCAAATGGCCACGGGGTTAGGTTAGCAAAACAGCTACGTTTGCTAACATCCCCCGGCATGGTCGGGTACTCATTATCGCCCATCGGGAGGAGCTGGTTTATCAGCCAGCGAAATACTATGATTGCCCGGTCGGATTTGAGATGGCAAAGCACACCAGCAATGGCGAGGAAGTTGTGATTGCCAGCGTTCAAAGTTTGATGCGAAGACTGGAAGACTTCAAACCAGATGAGTTTGATATGCTGATAACGGATGAAGCCCATCATGGGGCGGCCCGGACTTACAAGGCAATCTATAATCATTTCCATCCTCGTCTGCACCTGGGTTTTTCGGCAACTCCCTCGCGTGGGGACAAAGTCCGCCTGGACGATGTGTTCCAGCGCATCATCTTCCAGCGGGATCTGCGGTGGGGCATCGAGAACGGCTGGCTGTGCGATATCTTCTGCAAGAGGATCGATATCGGGTATGATCTGACGGCGGTACATACCCGGCTGGGGGACTACGCCCCCGGGGAGCTGGATGAGGCTATGGACGGCACGGCGGACGCCATCGCCGAAGCGTACCGGGATCACGCCACAGGAGCAACCCTGATCTTCGCGGTGTCCGTCCGCCACGCCAACGAGATCGCGGACCGTATCCCCGGCGCGGTGGTGGTGACGGGGGAGACGAAGAACAGGGCAGCCATCATCCGGGCGTTCACGGCGGGGGATATCCCCTGCATCGTCAACTGCATGGTGTTCACCGAGGGCACCGACATCCCCCGGGTGGAGACGGTGATCGTGGCCCGTCCCACACAGTCGGAGAGTCTGTATGCCCAAATGGTAGGCCGTGGCCTGCGGCTGTACCCGGGAAAGGAGCGGCTGACGCTCATCGACTGCGTGGGGATCACAGGAAAGGCGAGCCTGTGTACCGCGCCCAGCCTGCTGGGGCTGGATGTGAGCAATATCCCGGCGGCGGCGCGGAGCGAATTGCAGGGGGACCTGTTCGCGCTGCCGGTGCGGGCGGCGGCTGCGGCGGACTGTCCGGAGAGCTGGATCAGGAACGTGGAGATCGTGGACCTGTGGGCGAAGGCGCAGAAGTACCAGACCCACGATGTGAACTGGTTCAAGCTGCCGGACGGGCGCATGGTGTGTTCTCTGCCTGAGGGACGGCGGATCGCCATTCCCTGTCCAGACGCCCTGGGCATGGTGGAGCTGAACGGGACAAGGGTCCCCATGCAGGAGGCGCTGGACCGTGCCTATACGGTATTGCAGGAACGGTTTGGGGACTGCAGGAAACTGTGGGACCTGAACGCGGTGAAGCGCTGGGGCGGCGGCACGGCCACGGAGGGGCAGCTGAAGCTGATCCAGAGACAGTGTAAGAAATTCGACTGCACCGGCCTGACGAAGGGACAGGCCAGTCAGATCATAAACCGGTTATCGGTGAATTGGAGGAGAGGCGCGTGAAGTTGTATATTTCCAGTAAAGAAGATCGTGATGCCGTCACCATTGCTCTTGCCCGAAGTGGATACACCGTTCGGCAGGGGACAGAGAAGGCGGCGGATGGGAAGCGGAGTGTTTCCTTTGTGGAGGTGACTGGTCGTGACGTTAAGTGAGGCCCAGCATCAGGCCTGTGTGATCAAGTGGTCACAACAGCCACATATCCGGTCACAATGGCCGGAGCTGGCACTGCTGTTCCACATCCCCAACGGTGGAACCCGGGACGCCGTGGAGGGGAAGCATCTGAAGCAGCAGGGCGTGAAGCCCGGGGTTCCGGACCTGTGCCTGCCGGTCCCTTCGGGGCGGTATCACGGACTGTTCATCGAGATGAAGACAGATACGGGCCGGGCCAGCGAGGCGCAGAGGTGGTGGATCGAACGTCTGAGCGCCGCAGGGTATCATGCCCAGGTCTGCCACGGCTGGGAGGCAGCGGCAGCCACGCTGGAGTGGTATCTGTCACTCCCGGAGGACAGGCCATGAGCGAGTCGTGGACGTTCCCGTGGGAGGACCAGGCACGGGGCGGTATGGACATGCCGGAGGGGCTGCCTCTGGCGGACCAAATGGCATACACGACCCTGCGGAATATTTACGGAGCTTACCGGGAGAAGCGGCTCAGCCGGGAGCATGCGTCACGGGAGAAGCGCCTGCTGCGCCGAAAGTGGGAGCAGGTGAAGGAAGCGGAGGCGTTTGAGCGGAAGTTGATGGATCATCACGCGAGACTGATCCGCTTGGTGGAACGCGCCGCCTGCGCCTGCCGGAAAGAGCCTACGCCGGAGAACGCGGTCCGGCTGTGCGATGCGGTCGATGGGCTGGAACCAGACAGGACGGTCATGGTGGAGGTGATGCCGTACGGCGAGGGGACGGTGCTATGAGCAGTTGAGCTTGTGGGGGCCGTGCGAACCCAGGAAGGCGGTATGCTGCGCTGGTGGACAAGCCACGGTCATTGAGAGACCAGAGCCGTGGATGATAAGGCTCGTTCCGCATGGTGAGCATGTCATTTTCGTGGCGGGAAAGCCATTTGTGCTCAGCAGGACCGATGCCTGTTCCGGCGGGATCAAAGAGGAAAGCCGGTATTTTCACTACATGATCGGAGACCAGATCTATTCTGGGATATTCGTAGGGTAAGGATGGGAGGTAAAAAGTTATGGACAGGCTCGTGAATGCCGGTGACCTGGAGCGTTACGCCGTGGTGCTTGACAACGGGCACAAGTACATCCCGTGGGTGGCGCTGGCGGAGGTACCGACAGCGGACGCTGCGGCGGTCCTCGCGGCGATCGCAGAGGGGTGTCCGGAAGATCAATTCCCTGACCTGAGCAATGTCCGTTTTCTTTTGCAGCGCGGCAATCTGAATGGGGACGCGAAATGGATCGAGCCAGAAGGCATTATAACCTCTGTGGCCAGGAAGTGTTCTTGCTGTGGCTATATTCGTGCGGCCGATCTATATTGCTCGCATTGCGGCGCAAAAATGGAGAAGAGCAGAAATGGTTAACTGGAAGGACTGCATTGTGCCGTATGGAAAGCGGAAGACGGTACCGCCGCCTCCGTTCCCGCTGCCGAAGAAGCGGATACCGGTCAAATGCTCCACCTGCGGGAACCGGAAGTGCCGCGAGAGGTTCATTGCTGTGGAGTGGAAGCATTGCGGGGAGTGGGTTCTGGGGGTGAAGGATGATGGATGAATTTTCGACCCGCCTGCGGAAGCTGCGGGAGGAAAAGAGACCGCTGCGGAGCATGGCGGTGACGTCGGAGCTGATTGGGCTGCCGATGGGGGCAATCAGGAAATACGAGCGAGGAGAGGCGAAGCCTACGGTAGAATCATTATCTGCAATCGCGGACTATTTCCATGTCAGCATGGACTACCTTTGGGGTAGGACAAATTATTAAAATCACTGTCCTCGGAAGGACAGCAAACGGAAAAATCTATGATACACTGATGGAGTAAGGATGTCGGTACACTCTTGCTCCATCCTTTTCTCTCCCTGTGGCCGGGGCGGCGCAGGCCGTTCCCGGCTGTGGGAGGTATATGCGGCTGTAGTTTATGGAGGCTTATATGTTTTCTGTTTCTGAATATTTTGATCGAATGGAAAAAGCAAGCCTTGAAATTTTGGAAACTATGGAGCCTATTGACAAAACGATAACGCTTTGGTGGGGTTTTGATGGCATACGACTAAGCGAAGATGGGACATCCAAGTGGGTGAGCCGTAAGAAAAAGCCAGTTGAAAACCAAGTCCATCATCATTTCCAACCTATTCCGTCTGGAGCATTTAGATGCAGCTTTACAGACCAAACCCAAAGCACAATGGCGCAGATAGATGCGCTGATGGCGCAATGCACGGCGCTGCAAATGCAATCACGGGAAAGTGCACAAGTAGCAAACGCACTCCAGCAGTGCTGCGTACAGTATCCTCCATACTACTATGGCGGATGCTGCGGGAATTATATTGGATAGATTCTTGACCGAGAGGTGGTGGCGATGGGCCGTGGAAAGTTTGAATACTGGCTGACTGAAGACGGACTGACGTTGTTGAAAGGATATGCACGTCGCGGCTTGAACGATGAGCAGATAGCCGCGAAAATGCATATCGCGCCATCTACGCTCTATGAGTGGAAAAAGAAGTTTTCGGAGATTTCGGAGGCCCTAAAAGAGGGCAAAGACCTCCCAGACATCAAGATGGAAAACGCCCTGTATGAAGCCGGGATAGGCGGAAACGTTACAGCTATGATTTTCTGGCTGAAAAACAGGCTTAAAGGCGATTGGAAGGACAAGCCTGTGGAGGACGCCCAGACCGCCGCTCTGGAGACGGCCATGCGTGCTCTGGCGGACATCATCGAAAAGCCAACGCAGGACCGGAATATTGAGGAGTTTGAGTGATGAACCTTCCGGCACCGTTTTCCAAAAATCAAAACGCTTTCTTCTGGCGCTGTTTTAACAGCTGGCTAAACGTGGCCGAGGGCGGAAAGCGCGGTGGAAAGAACGTCCTCATTACTCTGGCCTATTGCGCCATTCTGGAAAAGCACCCTAGCAAGATACACCTGATCGCCGGGGTGTCAACTTCCACGGCCCGGCTGAACATCCTGGACTGCGACGGCTACGGCATGATGAACTTCTTCGAGGGGCGCTGCCGTCTGGGACAGTATCAGAACCGAGATTGCCTGTACGTGCAGACTCCAACGGGCGAGAAAATCGTTCTTGTGTCCGGCGGCGGCAAGGACCGGGATGAACGGCTTATCAAGGGCAATACATACGGCACTGCCTACATCACAGAGGCCAACGAGTGCCATCCGAATTTTATCCAAGAGGTTTTCGACCGAACGATCTCCAGCCCAGACCGAAAAATATTTCACGATCTGAACCCGAAAGCGCCGGGGCATTGGTATTATGATATCCTGGATTTCCACGAAACGCAGCAGGAAAAAGACCCGGCGTACGGCTACAACTACGGCCACTTCACCATCGCCGACAATATGAGTATTTCGGACGAACAGCTTCGCCGGATACTTAAAACCTACGACAAAAACAGCGTGTGGTACAAGCGGGACATCCTGGGCCAGCGGTGCATTGCCGAAGGGCTTGTCTATCCCATGTTCGATGAGGCTGTCCATGTGGTGGATGAAATACCATGGCAAGCTCTCCAGCGGGGGTCGTGGTACATCTCCGTAGACTATGGAACCGTCAACCCAACGTCGGCGGGGCTTTGGTGTCTGTGGCGCGGTATAGCTTACAGGGTCGGCGAATATTACCATGACAGCCGAAAGCCTGGAAAGGCCCAGCGCACAGACGAAGAGCACTATGCAGAGTTGGCGGCGCTGGCCGGAGACCGGAAAATTGAGCGGGTCATCGTGGATCCCTCCGCCGCCAGCTTTAAAGAGACCATCAGGAGGCACAGAAGGTTCGCCGTGTGGGATGCGGATAACAGCGTGCTGGATGGTATTCGGCTGACGGCCTCGCTGATCCAGGCCGGGCGCATTTTGATCCATAAGGACTGCCGGGGGTTTTTGTCTGAGGTCTCTGCCTACCGGTGGGACACGGAGTCCCTGGAGGACTCGGTCGTCAAAGAGGCGGACCATGCGATGGATGATACCCGCTACTTCTGCGCCACCATCATGGAGCGGGAAGTACGGGCTGTGGGTATATAAAAAAACTGATCTGCACCTTGACAACCTCATATCGAGATAGCGGAAATTTTGATCTTCAGTTGGCGAAATGCTTTCGTTCGAGAGGAAACGCATGGCGGGATATGCCCCCGCCGCCTCTCCTGTTAAATTTTGAAGGAGGACTCTCAATATGAACGAACTGATCCCTATTACCTACCACAATGACGACCCTGCCGTGTCTGCACGGGACCTGCACGAGTTTCTGGAAGTTGGTGCCAGATATGGCGATTGGTTCCCGAGAATGTGCGGTTACGGATTTACCAAAGATCAGGATTTTAACTTACTCAAAATTGAGAAAGTTCAAAACGAGGGAGGACGCATGGTCACCCGCAGGGTCGATGATGCCATCCTCACCATCGACATGGCAAAGGAAATTTGTATGCTCCAGCGCAACGAGAAAGGAAAGATCGTCCGGCAGTATTTTCTCCAGTTGGAGAAGGACTGGAACAGCCCGGAGAAGGTCATGGCGCGGGCGCTTCGCATTGCGGATAAGCGCATCAAGGCGTTGGAGGCCAAAACCGAAGCAGACCGCCCAAAGGTCCTCTTCGCCGATTCCGTTACCGCCTCGAAGACCTCCATCCTGGTAGGAGAAATGGCGAAGCTGCTCAAACAGAACGGCGTACATACCGGTCAGAACCGGCTCTTTGAGACGCTGCGGGAAAAGGGGTTTCTTATCAAGCGGCAGGGATCGGATTACAACATGCCCACGCAGAAGTCCATGGAAATGGGGCTGTTTGAGATCAAGGAGACGGTCATCAACCATTCGGACGGCCATACCAGCGTCAATAAGACGCCGAAAGTCACTGGCAAGGGGCAGCAGTATTTTGTGAATATGTTCTTGGGCCAGTAACCCACATTCCCGCTATTTCGATATGAGGTTTCGGGGATCCTTCCAAAAGAGGTAGCGATATGGGATTGATAGACTGGGCGCGGAACCTGTTCGGTTTCGGAAAACTGAATAAAGAGACCACGCCCGCCGGGACTATCGAAAAGGAATTTGGCGTGCGGCCTGCCGCCTCCAGAAAGATGGAGGACAATATCAACCTCTGGTGGGCCCTTTATACCAACCACCCGCCCTGGGAGTCGTGCGATGTGCGGCCTCTCGGCCTGCCGGGGACTATCGGGCGGGAGCTGGCCCGGCACGCGCTGACGGAGTTTTCCGTGGCTGTGTCCGGCAGTGCCCGGGCAGAGTACATCAACCGGCAGATGCAGCTGGCGGCGGCGAAATTCGGGATCGATCTGGAGCTGGGCCTGTGTCTGGGCGGGGTGTGCCTTAAACCGTACCCGGACAATGGCAGGGTGCTGGTGGATGCGTTTACCACCAAGTTTACGCCCACCAGGTTTGACGGCACCGGCAAGGCCATTGGCGGCGTGTTCGAGAGCGATCCGGTGCGCCAGGGCAAGGATTGGTTCGTCAAGCTGGAATACCATGATCTTCAGACGCGGGAGGACGGCAGCACTGTCTACGTGGTGGAAAACAAGGCGTTTCGCAGCGGGAGCGGCGGCGGTACCGGCGCGCAGGTCCCGCTTGATTCCGTAAAGGCGTGGGCCGGGCTTTCTGAACGGGAGGAGCTGGAGCGGCTGGACGGTCCGCTGTTTGCCTACTTCAAACCGCTGTCCGCCAACAGTGTTGAGCCGTCTTCCGCGCTGGGTGTATCCGTGTATTCCGGGCCTACCGTGGACCTGATCTTGCAGGCGGACGAGCAGTGGCAGCAGCTCCGGAGGGAGTATAAGACCGGAAAACGCCGGATGATCATTGATAAGGCCGTGATGGACGCTTCGCAGGCGGATGATGAGATATACGAATACGGGGTATTCAGCAGCAAGGACTTTTTCCAATTCATCAATCCGGAGATCAGGGACGATCCGCTTTATAACGGGTTCCAGAGGATCCTTCAGCGGATCGAGTTCAACGTAGGGCTTGCGTTTGGGACCATTTCCGACCCGCAGAGCGTGGAGAAGACCGCTACGGAGATACTTGCGGCCAAGCAGCGCCAGTTCGTCACGGAAAAGGCGATACAGGCGGCGTTCCAGTCAACGCTTGACGATCTGATCTACGCTATGGACGCATGGTGCGATCTGGCAAGGCTGGCTCCTGCGGGTACATACAGCGTGGATTATAACTGGGGTGACGGCGTGCTGGACGATCCGGAGACGAAGCGGCAGGATATGGCGATGGGGCTTTCTCTTCTGAATGCCAGCATCATCGGGCTGGTGGAATACCGGATGCGCTACTTTGGCGAGGACGAAAAGACCGCCCGGAAGATGCTGCCGGATATGGAGGATGTGACGGACGATGAAGAGGACGAGGTGGAGTAAATGCCGCGCTATCCGTTCAGCCCGGAGATATTGGACGCTTTACCTGAGGAGCTTGCCGAGCTGTTCCGGGACCTGGAGCTGAAGCTGCTGGAAGAGATATGCTCCCGGCTCAGGATCGCGGACCAGCTCAACGAGGTCACGGTGCAGGATATCCGTGCCCTTCGCGCACACGACATCGATCTGGAGGACATCAAGAAGGCCATTCGGAAGGCAACCAGCATCGGCGAAAAGAAGCTGGACAAGCTGCTGGACGATGTGGTGGCCCGCAATCAGCGATACTATACCGAGATGGTCGATCTTGCCGGTGTGACGGCTCCGGAGCGGCTGGTAAATGAAGCGGACATTGCCGCCATCCGGC
>OFHO01001258.1_pt1 | contig 19154 bp, 21 predicted proteins | sample 1521531 | NCBI WGS metagenome assembly OFHO01 (sample SAMEA3504124, study PRJEB24116) | mouse gut metagenome | biome: mouse gut; feature: mouse-associated habitat; material: faeces | place: Denmark | collected 2011
TGCCGCGCCCCACCGCACTGCATATATCAAAATCCGATCCGCCGCCGGAACTGGCGGAGCATATCCCTCCGCTGGTGGCTGCGGATGGGATTGGGCGCGTCGTCATATGGCAGCGCCTGTGATGGGCCTCCGATCAGGCCGCAGCCTGTTCCGGCGCCCGCTCCCGGAACAGCAGGGACACGCACCACAGCCCTGCCAGACCCACCACGGAATAAATGATCCGGGAGAGCACCGCCGCCTGGCCGCCGCAGAAGAAGGCCACCAGATCCAGTCCGAACAGGCCGATGATCCCCCAGTTTAATGCGCCGATAATCACCAGAATCAGCGCGATCCGATCCAACACCATTTCTCTTACCTCCTCTTTTCCCCGGGGCTCGAGCCGTTACTCCCCGGTTGATAGCCCTATTCTTTCCCCTTTTCCCGGTGTTATGCATAGCGGGCCGGAGGCGGAATAAACCAAATGGAAGATGTTGGAAAACCCTTGCGACGGTTAGGCGGCCTTTGGCGGCCCAAGTTTAATAAGTGCAAAAGCTCTGTTCGCGGCGAAAAGCGCCTCAAACGGTGGAAATGCCATTTTTTGAAGAAACAGACCGGGCGATGCCCCGCTGACATCGCCCGGTCTCCGGTTGTCCAGTCCTTAGAAGATGCTCAGATACAGCTCCTTGCTCAGCCGCTCCAACAGGTGGATACCCGCCATGCTGTTGCCCTTGTTGTCCAGAGCGGGGGCATAGATGCCGATGCCCATGCGAGTGGGCACCACGGCCATGATGCCGCCGCCCACGCCGCTCTTGGCCGGGACGCCGACCCGCATGGCAAATTCCCCGGACCCGTCGTACATGCCGCAGGTCATGAGGATCGCATTGACGTACCGGGCCAGGGAGGAGGGGAAAATCCGCTGGTTGGACACCGGCATCCGTCCACGGTTGGAGAGCACCGCCCCGATGTGGGCCAGGGCCCGGCAGTCCACTTGGATGGAGCAGGCCCGGAAGTAGCAGTCCAGCACCTCCTCCACGTCGTCCTCCAGCAGCCCGTAGGACTTGAGCAGATAGGCTAGGGCCCGGTTCTTGCTGCCGTGGCTCTTCTCCGAGCGGTAGACCGCCTCGTCCACGCCGATGCTCTCATCCCCGGCCAGCTTCCGGGTCAGCTCCAGCAGGCGCTGGAACCGCTCCTCATAGGTAGCGCCCCGGATCAGGGTGCACATGACGATGGCCCCCATGTTGACCATGGGGTTGATATGTCCGCTGTCCAGGGACTGATCCCCGGCGTTGATAGCGTCAAAGGGCTTGCCGGTGGCCTCCACGCCCACCCGGCTCTGCACCAGCTCCACACCGTTGTCCAGCAGCGCCTGGAGCAGCAGGATGGGTTTGACGACGCTCTGGATGGTAAAGGGCTGGTGGCAGTCCCCGGCCCAGCTGTGCTTCCCCTCACTGCCGATGACGTAGATCCCCAGGGCCTCCGGGTTGGCCTTCGCCAGCTCCGGAATGTAGTCCGCCACCCGTCCCTGGGTGGTAAAGTGGAGGCACTCCTCCAACAGTCGCTCCAGAAGTTCTTCCATGTCTCCTCCCGCCTTTTTTCATAAAATGGCTGAATCCTGTGGCTTACAGCACCAAGATAACAGTTTGTCCGCCCCCTGTCAATAGGCCTTGACATTTTGTTCCATCTATAGTAGAATGAATCAAAAATAGATAGAATAATTCTATTTTGGATTCCGACGAATGGGGACAGAAGGGCATATGACCACATACGAGCGGGCGATTTATGCCGTCATCAACACCTCCCATGACCACCTGACTGTTGAGCAGATTTTCACGCAGGTCCGGGAAAAATACCCGAAGATTGTTCTGGCGACGGTGTACAACAACGTCAATAAGCTCTGCGGCACCGGACTGATCCGCAGGGTATCTGTGGAGGGGATGGCGGACCGCTATGACCGCATCCAGAAGCACGACCATCTGGTGTGCAGGCGGTGCGGCCGTCTGGAGGACGTGGACTTCGAGGATCTGACGGGCGCTCTGCGCAGGGTGGTCGGCGAGTCTTTCCTATCCTATGACTTGCGGATTTTCCATCTATGCCCCCGCTGCCGGGAGCAGTCCGGCGGCCATGCGGAGCCGTAATTTTTTCAGAGCGCCGCTGTAACGCGCCATGCGCCGGCGGGGAACAGATCCTTGCCGGCGCTGGAATAGGAAAATCAGAAAGGACAATTTTGCTATGAACAAGTACGCTGGCACCCAGACCGAGAAGAACCTGGAGGCGGCCTTTGCCGGGGAGTCCCAGGCCAGAAACAAGTATACATACTTCGCCTCCAAGGCCAAGAAGGAGGGCTATGAGCAGATTGCGACCCTGTTCCTCAAGACGGCCGACAACGAGAAGGAGCACGCCAAGCTGTGGCTGAAGGAGCTGGAGGGCATTGGCTCCACGGCTGAGAACCTGGGCGCCGCCGCTGCCGGGGAGAACTACGAGTGGACGGATATGTATGCCGGGTTCGCCGAGACGGCGGAGAAGGAGGGCTTCCCGGAGCTGGCGGCCAAGTTCCGCTTGGTTGCGGCCATTGAGAAGCACCACGAGGAGCGCTACCGCGCCCTGCTGCGGAACGTGGAAATCCAGGAGGTCTTTAAGAAGAGCGAGGTCAAGGTCTGGGAGTGCCGGAACTGCGGCCACATCATCGTGGGGGAGAAGGCTCCGGAGATCTGCCCCACCTGCGCCCATCCCCAGGCCTACTTTGAAATCAGCGCGGAGAATTATTGATCCCAGCGCGGTCAGCGGTAAAAATCCCCCCCGGAGCCTTGGCCTACTCCTGACAGGGGTATCTACGATTTGGGGAAGCACCCCGGCAGGAATCACGCTGAGATTTCCTGCCGGGGGCTTTTCTCGTCCTGTCGGATGTCCCCTCCGATACAGCCAATGTCATTGTCGTGGATTTCAATGGACTTCGCTGATAAAAACATAATTGAAAGATCAGCTTTTGCCATTTTGATATGAACCGGCATAGGCTGCCACGCAGTTTGATATGAATACAACCGCCGAAGAGATGTACCAGCTGTGGGACGATACCCTGAACGCTGTGTGGAAGCTGCTGGAGGCGGACCTGGATGAAGCGGACATGGACGCTCTGCGGAAGGAGGAGCTCCAGTGGATCGCCTCCAAGGAAGCGGAGGTGCGGGCAGCCGGGCTGGAGAACGAGGGCGGAAGCATTCAGCCGCTGGTGGAAGCGATGACGGGGGCGGAGCTGACGAGAGCAAGGGTGTATGAGCTGGCGGAGTACGCGGAGGCGCGGTGAGCGGCATATCCGCCAGAAAGAAATAGATCGGGCAGTTACCCGTATGGGGTAACTGCCCGCTTTTATTTGCAGATGGTGACGGCGCCCGGCGCTCACAGCGCGGCCTGCTCCTCCGTGGTCCTGGGATCACAGAGCTCCCGGAGGACCTTCCGCACAGCCAGCACGCCGCCGCCGATCAGGTGGCCGGTGGTGCCGAAGCGCTCAAACCGGAGCTGGAAGGTGCCCTTCATGTACTGGTTGAGCTTCTCCTGGTACATGTCCTCCACGATCTCCTGCAAAACCGTCCCCTGGCGGATCATGCTTCCGCATAGGAGCACCACCTCCGGGGCATAGGTGTTGGCCAGCAGGTTCACCGCGATAGCCGCGTACTCCCCCACCTGGTTCATCATCGCCTTGGCAAAGGTGTCCCCCTGCCGGTACAGGGCATAGAGGTGGGCCGGGGTGGCAGCCTGGGGATAGACCGCCCGGGCCTCCGCCAGCAGCATCCGCTGGGAGAGGTAGGTCTGGAGGCAGCCCGCCTTCCCGCACTCGCAGATCTTCCCCGCCGGGTTGAGGATGATGTGGCCGATCTCTCCTGCCATGTTGTCCTTGCCCCGGTAGATCTCGTTGTTGAGCATCACCGCCGCGCCTACGCCGTCGCCGATATTCAGCACCACGATGTTCCGGAAGCCCTTGGCCTCGCCGAACTGGTGCTCCGCCACGGCCACCGCCTTCACGTCGTTTTCCAGAATGAACGTCCACTCCGGCAGGCGGCGGCTCAGCTGCTCCAGCAGCGGCACCCGCTCCCACTTGAAGTTGGCGGAGAAGACGATCTCGCCGGTCCCCATATCCAGGATGCCGGGCACCACCACGCCCACGGTGCGGCACAGATCCTGCCCCTGGTGCTCCCGGAGAAACTGCTCCAGGCAGTCCATCATCCAGGGGAGCACCCGCTCGGGCACAAAGTCCCCCTCCGGCACCGGAACGTCCCGGTAGGCCGTCACCTGTCCCGCCAGATTCACAATGCCCAGGTGGAGCTTGTCCCTGGCCAGAAACAGGCTGGCGCAGAGCATGCGGTCCTGGCGCAGGGACAGCAGGCGGGGCGGGCGGCCCACCTGACAGAGGGTCTCCGTCTCCCGCTCCTGGAGGATCCCCCAGGAGATCATATTCTCCACGATTCGTCCCACGGTCATGACGTTCATGCCCGCGCGCGCAGCCGCCTGCGCCCGGGACAGCTCCCCCTCTGACTGGATCAGAGAGAGAATCTGCCGGATATGGGCGTACTGAATCTGAACCCTGTCCGATTTCCGTATGTTGGCCGTAGGCGGTCACCTCCCTGTTTCGGCTGCATATCCGCTCCGGTTCTATTATACTGAAATCCTTCCGGATTACAAGCAAAAATTTTGCCGCCGCAAAAATGGACCGGCCGCCCTTTGGGCAGCCCCTCTCTCAGGCCCCCATCAGGCTGCGGCAGACCTTCGCCACCATGTCGCCGCTGCCCACGTTGTAGCCGCTGCATGCGTAGACCGCCTTCAGCTCCCCGGTGGCCACCAGGATCAGAGGCAGCTTCTCCGGGTCCACGTACATCCGCCGGGCCAGGGTCTCCACGTTGGGCACAAAGGGATCGAAGTACACCTTGATCCGGGGGAAGACCTCCAGCACCTTTTGCAGCTTGGCGTTCTCCAGAGCCTCCTGACTGCGGACCAGGAAGACGATATCCGCCGGCAGACTCAGGAAGTCCGCCTCCATCTCCAGCATCTCGTTGAGGATGTGCTCCGTTGGCTCACGGCCCTCCTCCAGCCACAGGAGGACTGCCCCGTTCCTGGTGAGCTCGCTGCCCAGGACCTCCCGGCCCTGGCTGTCCCGGACCCTGAACTCCTCCAGGTCGTAGCTGCCCAGCATCTCCGACAGGTCCGCCTGATACTTGCGCAGGCGGATGGTCCGGGTCTCACCGGCGGCCAGGGTGAAGTGGTACTTACTGGCGTGGAGGTTGCCGTTGGGCAGGCGGTTGTCCGTGATGACCCGGTAGTCCCCGGCGTTGACCTGCACGGTCAGCCGGCTGCCCTCCCACTTCTCCCGGGAGAGCTCCAGGGTCTGGTACATGCCGTCGGTGAGGAGGCCCAGGGCGAAGTCTGTCTCATACTGCCAGTTCTCCCCGTCCTCCTTCTCAAAGACCACCGTGCAGTCCTCCACCCGGGCCGCCTCCACGGCGGCGAACCGCCCGCCGGCCCAGTACTCCGCCCGCCGGTCCACCGGATTCATCCGAGCGGCAATGCCCAGGGTCCGGCAGATGGAGACAAAGAGGATCTTCTTGGACAGGGGGCTGGCGTTTTTCACCGTCAGGGCTCCTGCCGGCCCGGTGACGATCTGGCCGTACTCAATGGCGGGGTCAAAGCCGATCTCCCGGCCGATATAGCGCCAGATCTCCATGGGGTCCCCCCGGAAGGCGGCCTTCTGCTCCTCGGAGAAGGTCTCCAGGATGAACCGCCGGCACAGGCGCAGAGGCTCGTTGAACACGCGGGGGCAGACGATGTAGGGGAAGTAGATCTCCTCCGGGGCCTCATAGTCCCGGCTGCACGCCAGGGCCTCCCGCAGCACCTCCGGGTCCACGTCCCGCCGGTCCTTGGCGGACAGGGTCAGCAGCAGGGCCTCCTTCTCCTTGGGCTGGAACGCCCCGTCCTCCAGGAAGGCCAGAAGCCGGTCCAGGTTCCCCCGGCTCTCGAAGAGGAGGTCAAAGATCTCCCGGCTGTAGCCGTACTTGGTCACCACGGCCTCCGCCCGCTCCTTGTGGAACATGGCGTCAGTCCGCTTCTCCCGCATCTCGTTGGCTGCGGCGGTCTTCTTCAGGCCCAGGGCCTTCTGCTCCTCCGTGGGGCGGGCGGCGCTGACGATCTGGTCCTTGGGGGCGGTGGACACAAAATCCTCCCACTGGCCGCAGACCGGGTTTTCCCGCTCCAGAACGATCTCCACCCTGTCCCCGTCCGGGGTGTACGCCATCCGCTCGCAGAAGAGATCCCCCTTCTTCACGTGGATGTTGATGCTGCCCAGGCCGCAGGTGAGGCGCACCGTGCCGTCAGCCCCGGTGACCATGACGGCAGCGGGGAAGATATCGCAGTAGTTGAGGATGCCGAAGGAGACCTGGGCCCCCTCCACCGGCGCGCCGGCGGCGTCCTTCACCGCCACGGTGAGGGACGTGGTGGCGGCGTAGAGCTTGAGGTTGTTGAGGAAGGAGGCCATGCCCACCTTGGAGATGATCTCCTCCCCGGAGATCTCCCCGAAGCACCGGCTGTGGATCAGCATAGCCCTGCTGGCGGCGTTGGTGAACCAGCCCTTGTTGAGCACCTCCTCCGGCTCGCAGGCGCCCAGGAAGTACCACTGGCCGCCGCACCAGACCTCCACCCAGGCGTGGTTGTCGTCGCAGTGGGCCCAGCGGGGGGTGTAGATCTGCCGGGCCGGGATGCCCAGGGAGCGGAAGACGTTCACCCCAAAGGCGGACTCCTCACCGCACCGGCCATAGCCGGATCGGTAGGCACCCAGGGCGGAGATGGTCCGGGAGTCCGTGGCCTGATACATCACATTCTCCGCGCACCAGTAGTTGGACTCAATGACGGCTCCCACCGCGTCCAGGCCTGCCACCCGCTCCGCCAGCTGGCCGTGGAAGAACTTCCGGCAATCGCACAGCTCCTCCTCGTTGACCCGGATGTGAAGCACATAGTTGAGAAAGATATCCTCCGGCGCCTCTGCGGCGTAGGGGGAGTTCTGCCGCAGGAACACCCCGTGCTCCCCGCAGGCGAGGAAGAGGTCCAGGCTGTAGTTGGCCAGATCGCTCAGGGGGCTGTTGCCGCAGATCCACTTGGCGGCCAGAATGGCGTCCTGGGAATAGGTCTTCTCCGCCTGGGCCATCTGGTCCCGCAGCTCTGCGGCCCGGGCCTCGCCGGCCCGGGCCAGCAGGGCATCCCACTTCGCCTGGGCGGTCTCATACATGGATGTTGAAAAAAGCATGGTTTCCTCCTGACGGGCGCCGCCCTCCCGGGCGGCCCCTCTTTCAAATTCCAGATACTTACAGCACAAAAAGACAAGTCCAGACCAATGGATGGAACTTGTCTTTTTGCGCTTATTTATGGCTTATGCCAGGGCGTGGACAATCTGGGCGCACTGGCGGAACTCCTCCTCGTCCGTCTGCCAGACCTCGTACTCCGACAGGGAGGGCAGGCCCATAAAGACGGTGCTCTTGCGGTAGACCATGCCGCTGTCCAGGGGGGCCTTCCGGCCCGTGGTGTGGAACACCACCACGCCGGCGTGGTCGTGGATCTCCTGGATGTTCCACTTCTTCACGCCGCAGCCGGCCATGATGTCGATGCGGCCCGCCGCCCGGGCGTAGAGCTCCCGGAGCAGGTCCTTGCCTGCGGCCGCGTCGCCGGCCTGACCGGAGGTCAGGATGGTCCGGCAGCCCAGCGCAATGGCCGCCTCCAGGGCCTCAAAGGGATCCCGGGTCATGTCAAAGGCCCGGTGGAGGGTCACGTCCATGCTGCCCGCACAGGCCATCAGCCGGGCCATCTTCTCCCGGTCCAGGTCCCCGTCCGGGGTCAGCGTGCCGATGACCACGCCGTTGGCTCCCAGCTCACGGAACGTGCTGATCTCCTCGCACATCTCCTCCATCTCGATGTCCGAGTAGAGAAAATCGCCGAAGCGGGGGCGGATGAGCACATTGATCTTTACGTCACAGTCCCGTTTCACCTGCTTGAAAACCACAGGGGAGGGCGTGGTGCCGCCGATGGCCAGATTGGCGCACAGCTCCAGCCGGTCCGCGCCCCCCCGGGCGGCGGCCATGCAGGAGGCGTGGGAGTCTACACAGGCCTCAATCAGTGGATGATTCATACGATCGTTTCCTCTCCAATCACGTATTTTGTCGAAACCGGGTATCAGTACAGGTGGCAGGCCACAAAGTGGCCGGGCTCAATCTCCTTGGTCTCCGGCCTGCGCTCCAGGCAGGCCTTGGTGCACCGCTTGCAGCGGGCCGCGAAGGGGCAGCCTGCCGGCAGGTCAATGGTGCTGGGGATGTCGCCCTCCAGGATGATCCGCTCCTTTTGCAGGGTGGGATCCGGGATGGGCACGGCGGAGAGCAGAGCCTCCGTGTAGGGGTGGGCCGGATGGGCGTAGAGCTTCTCCTTGGGCGCGGTCTCCACCACAAAGCCCAAGTACATCACCGCGATCCGGTCCGAGATCATCTCCACCACCGACAGGTCGTGGGAGATGAACACATAGGTGAGCTTATACTCCTCCTGGAGCCTGTGGAGCAGGTTGAGAACCTGGGCCTGGATGGACACGTCCAGCGCGGAGATGGGCTCGTCGGCAATGACCAGCTTGGGGTTCACGGTCAGGGCCCGGGCAATGCCGATGCGCTGCTTCTGGCCGCCGGAGAACTCGTGGGGGTAGCGCTTGGCGTGCTTGGCGCTCAGGCCCACGATGCCCAGCAGCTCGTTGACCACCTTCATCCGCTCCTCGACGCTCATGCTCGTGTGGATGAGCAGGGGCTCCTCAATGAGCTCCGACACCCGCATCCGGGGGTCCAGGCTGCCCGCAGGGTCCTGGAAGATCATCTGCATGTCCTTGCGCAGGGGCCGCATCTCGTCCTGGGAGATCTTGGAGATCTCCTTGCCCATGAACCAGATCTCGCCGCTGTCCGGGGTCAGCAGGTGGTTGATGAGCCGGCCCGTGGTGCTCTTGCCGCAGCCCGACTCGCCCACGATGGAGAAGGTCTCCCCCTCAAAGACGTCAAAGCTGACGTTGTTGACCGCGTGGACAAACTTCGTGGGCTTGCCCAGCAGGGACTTGCCCACCGGGAACGTCTTGGATACGTTCTTCAAAGATACGATTTTTTCCATCACCTGCATCCCCCTATCCTTCCTGTTTCAGCCAGCAGCGGCAGCGGCGCTCCCCGCCCACATTCTTCAGCTCCGGCTCCTGAGCGCGGCACTTGTCCGTGGCGTACTTGCACCGGGGCGCGAAGCGGCAGCCCGCAGGCATGGAGGCCAGATCGGGCACGCTTCCCGGAATGCTGGGCAGCACCTTCACGCCGGCCCCCAGCTTGGGCACGGAGGCGATGAGGCCCTGGGTGTAGGGGTGGACGGGGGCGGCGAAGAGCTCCTCCACCGGCGCCTCCTCCACGATCTTGCCCGCGTACATGACAATCACCCGGGAGCACATCTCCGCCACCACGCCCAGATCGTGGGTGATGAGCAGGATGCTGGACTGGTCCTCCTGCTGCAGCTTCTTCATCAGATCCAGGATCTGGGCCTGGATGGTCACGTCCAGAGCCGTGGTGGGCTCGTCGGCGATGAGCAGCTGGGGATCGCAGCTGAGGGCCATGGCGATCATCACGCGCTGGCTCATGCCGCCGGAGAGCTGGTGGGGGTAATTCTTCAGAACCCGCTGGGGGTCAGGGATGCCCACCTTGCCCAGCATGTCCGCGGCGTGGCGGCGGGCCTCCTCCTTGGTCTTGTCGGTATGGAGGCGGATGGTCTCCACCATCTGCCGGTCAATGCGCATGGAGGGGTTCAGGGCGCTCATGGGCTCCTGAAAGATCATGCTCATCCGGCCGCCACGGATGGCGCGGATCTCCGCGTCCGAGGCCGCCAGCAGGTCCATGCCGTCCAGAATGGCATGGCCGTGGGTCACCTTGCCCGGGGTGTCCTTCAGAAGGCGCATAATGGAGAGGCTCGTCACGCTCTTGCCGCAGCCGGACTCGCCCACCAGACCCAGAATCTCCCCCTTATAGATGTCGAAGGAGACCTTATCCACGGCCGTGACGCTGCTCTTCTTGCTGGAGAAGAACTCCGTGCGCAGCTCGTCTACCTTCAGCAATACTTCTTTCTGCATATCGAATCTCCTTTTCCTATTCTCCCCGTCACTTGATCTTGGGGTCCAGGGTGTCCCGCAGGCCGTCGCCGAAGAGGTTGAAGGCCAGCACGGTGACAAAGATCACCAGACCGGGCAGATACACCATGTGGGGCGCGGTGGACAGGTAGCTGCGGCTCATGGAGAGCATGGCGCCCCACTCGGGATCGGTGACGTTGGCGCCGAAGCCCAGGAAGCTCAGGGAGGAGGCGGCCATAATGGCGGAGCCGATGCGCATGGTGAAGTTGACGATGAGGGACTGGATGGTGCCGGGGAAGATGTGCAGGAACAGGATCCGGCCGTCCTTGCAGCCCAGGCTGCGGGAAACCTCCACGTACAGGGAGCCCTTGACGGCCAGGGTGGCGGAGCGCATCATGCGGGCGAAGCTGGGCACGGTGAACACCGCCACGGCGATGAACACGTTGATGATGCCGGGGCCCAGCAGGGCCACGATGGCGATGGCCAGCAGGATGTCAGGGAAGCTGAAGAGCACGTCCGCGCCCCGCATGACCAGCATCTCGATCCAGCCGCCGTAGTAGCCGGCCAGCAGGCCCAGGACGGTGCCCAGCACCGCGCCCACCACCACCGAGGACAGGGACACGCCCAGGGTGAGGGGCGCGCCGGCCAGAATGCGGCTGAAGATGTCCTGACCGAACTGGTCCGTGCCGAACCAGTGCTCCGCGCTGGGAGGCGCGAGGATATTGTCGTAGTCGTAGGCGCTGGGGTCGTAGGGCGCCAGAGAGGGCCCGATGATGGCGATAATCAGCAGAAACACCATCACCACAAAGGCGGCCACGGCGGTCTTCCGCTTGAGGAACTTCTTGATAAACTCCCGGGTTTTGCTGCTCTTGTCGGCAATGATATTTTCGTCTATGTAGTTCTCCTCGAAGACTGCCTGATTCTCCACGCGTTCGTTCTGATTGGTTGACATGGTATCCTCCTCCCTCCTTTAGTCGTAGCGGATCTTGGGGTTGATGACGCCGTAGAGCATATCCACCACCAGATTGATGAGCACGTACTGCATGGCAAAGATCATCAGCAGGCCCTGGATGGCCGGGTAGTCCCGGAAGGCAATGGAGTCCACCAGCAGCCGGCCCATGCCGGGGATGGAGAAGATGGTCTCGGTGATGACGGAGCCGGAGAGCAGTCCGCCGATCTGGAGGCCCAGGATGGTGACCACCTGGATCAGGGAGTTCTTGAAGGCGTGGCGGAACATGACAATGGCCTCACGCTGGCCCTTGGCCCGGGCGGTGCGCACGTAGTCCTCCCGCAGGGTCTCCAGCATGGAGGAGCGGGAGTAGCGGGCCAGGGTGGCCATGATGCCGGTGCCCATGACAATGGAGGGCAGGATAAAGCTCCTCCAGGAGTCCAGGCCCGACACGGGGAACCAGCCCAGGTGGACGGAGAAGTACTGGATGCCCATCAGACCCAGCCAGAAGCCGGGGGCGGAGAGTCCGCAGATGGCCAGCAACATGCCGATCAGATCCACAAAGGTGCCCCGCTTGATGGCGCAGATGACGCCGATGAAGATGCCTGCGAAGGGTGCCCAGACAAGTCCCGCGCACACCAGCTGAATGGTAAACTGGAACCGGGACCAGATGAGCTCGGAGACGGGGATGTTGCTCTTGAGGCTGCGGCCCATATCGCCGCGGAACAGGTCCTTCATGTAGTTGAAGTACTGCACGATCAGGGGCTTATCCAGCCCGAACTCGGCCCGGATGGCCTCCACCTCCTCCACCGTGGCCTCCTTGCCGGCCAGGGTCTGCGCCGGGTCGCCGGGCAGCAGGTGGATGAACATGAACACAAAGATGGAAATGACCAGCATCAGCGGGATCGTTTCCAAAAGACGTCTGGCACAATAACGGCCCATGGATTTACCTCCCTCTTTATTGGGAAAGCGGAGCAGGAGGATCCTGCTCCGCTTTCAGCGCACTTACGCGTGGAACCGTAGGAGCTTAGCGGTCAAGCCCCGCCGTGCGGAATACGAACACGCCGCCGGGCATGTACTGCAGGCCCGTGACATAGGTCTTATAGGCGTTGAGGGTGTTGTCGTTGCCCAGGAAGATCCAGGGACACTCCTCCCAGGCGATGGCCTGGGCCCGGGCGTAGGCCTGGGCGATCTCGTTCTGGTCGCTCATCTTCAGCGCGTCGTCCAGCAGCTGGTTGAACTCGGCGTTGTTCCAGAAGGCGGTGTTGTAGCCAGAGGGAGGAACCTTTTCGCCGTGGAGGATGCTGCGCATGGAGCCGTCCGCCTCGTAGGAGCCGGAGGACCAGTTCACGTACCACATCTGGACGGTGGTGCTCTCCAGGGGGGCGCTGGTCAGCTCAGCGTTGGCGGTGGACTCGTTGGGCAGCAGGTTCACGTTGACGCCGATCTGGCTGAGCTGCTGCTTGACAAAGGTGGCGCCCTTCTGCTCAACGGTGGTGTTGTCCACGATGATGTCCACATCGAAGCCGTCCTCAAACCCGGCCTCCTTCATCAGGCTCTTGGCCTTCTCCAGATCCAGGGAGTAGGGGGTCTGCTCCGCGTAGTAGAAGATGGAGTCGGAGAAGATGGAGGTGGGCACCTTGGCGTAGCCGTTGAAGACCACCTTGGCATAGGCCTCGCTGTCAAAGGCGTAGTTGAGGGCCTGGCGCACCCGCTGATCGGCAAAGGGCTTGCGGCCGTCGGGCAGGGCCCACTCGGTGTTCAGGGTGACGTAGCGGTAGGTGGTGGCGGGCTGAACGTCCACGATGATGGAGGGATCGTTCTCAATGAGGCCCACGTCGGTGACAGGGACGGGGGTGATGACGTCCGCCTCGCCGGTCTGGAGCATGGCGATGCGGGAGGCGTCCTCGGGCACCACGATGAAGGTCAGGCTGTCAACGGTGGGACCCTCGCGCCAGTAGTTCTCGTTGCGCACCAGCTTGGTGTAGCCGCCGTCCACACGCTCGGAGAGGACGTAGGCGCCGGTGCCGGCGGAGTTCTTGGCCAGATAGTCGCTGGCGTTCTCCATGGCCATGGCCTTGGGGGAGACCATGCGCAGCTGGGTGATCTTGTTAATAAAGGTGTTGTTGGGCTCGTCGAGGGTGATGGAGACCTGATACTCGCTGTCCACAGTGACGTCCACCCAGTTCTTGGTGGTCCGGGTCAGGGTCAGCTCGGGATGGGCCAGACCGCGGTCATAGACCGCCTTCACCGCCTCGGCGTTGAAGGGCTCGCCGTCGTGGAACTTGATGCCCTCGTTGAGGATGAAGGTGTAGGTGCGGCCGTCCTCGGACACGCTCCACTCCTTGGCCAGGCTGGGGATGACGTTGGTGTTCTCGTCAAAGGTCAGCAGGCTCTCGTACATCTCGTAGGTGATCTGGTTGGAAGCGCCGTTGCTGGAGACGTGGGGATCCAGGTGGGTGGCGTCGGCCTGGACAGCCACCACCATGTCGTTGTCAGGGGACTTGGCGCCGGAGGTCTGCTTGTCGGCGTCGGCGGGGGCGGTGCTGTTGTCTGCGGGGGCATTGTTGTTGTCCTTGGGGGCGCTGTTGTTCCCGCCGCAGGCAGCGAGGCTCAAGAGCATCACGGCTGCGAGCAGGAAGGTCAGAACTCTCTTCATTCTCAATTTCCTCCAGTCAAAATAATTGTAAGCCTGCGGATTCAGGGCCCTGTCCGCCGAGCGGACAGGGCCCTCCGCGCTTGCGCAGGCAAGCGCGGAGGAAACACTGTACGGGGCGGAAACGGCTGGATCTGCCGCTGGCGTTCACATCGGGAATTATAAACAAATTGTTAATATAAGTCAATGAGATTCCGGCTGGTAAAAGCGTTTTCTCCTATTTACACGTAATCCATCGCCAGATTTTGTGTATTACGCCCAATAATTAATATACAATTAATATTAACTGGCAGAAAAATAATCCCTCGCTTACTCTGTGTCCGAAATGCTTACTCCGCCAGCCCCGCCGCCAGATGGAAGAGGGTGCTCACCGCCGCGCCGGTGGCCCCGGAGACCTGATGCTGCCACACCGGCTTGTTGACGCTGGCCGTGCCGGCGATGTCCAGGTGCAGCCAGGGGAGGTCCTGGGTGAAGCGCTTGAGGAATGCCCCTGCGGTGATGGCGCCGCAGCCGTCCTTGCTGGTGTTGCGCACGTCCGCCATGTCGCTCTCCACCATCCGCTCGTACTCCTTGCACAGGGGCATCCGCCAGTACTTCTCCCCGGACAGGGCGGCGGCGGCCTCCAGGCGGCCGTACCAGCCGTCGTCGCTGGCCATCACGCCGGCGGTCACATAGCCCAGCATGGCCCAGATGGCGCCGGTGAGGGTGGCCGCGTCCACCAGACGGGTGCACTTCTCCTCCCGGGCAGCCCAGGTGAGGCCGTCGGCCAGGATCAGGCGGCCCTCGGCGTCGGTGTTGAGGATCTCGATGGTCTGGCCGGAGAGGGAGCGGATCACATCGCCGGGCACGGCGCTCTCCCGGGAGATCCGGTTCTCACAGGTGGGGATCACGGCCACCGCGTTCACCTTGGCCCCCGAGGCGGCCAGGGCCCGCAGGGCGCAGGCCACGGCGGCGGCGCCGGCCATGTCCCCCTTGATGCCCTCCATGGAGTCCCGGGATTTGAGGGAGTAGCCGCCGGTGTCCACGGTGACGCCCTTGCCCACCAGACCCAGGACCTCGCCGCTCTCCGGCGCGCCCATGTAGCGCAGCGTCACCAGGGCCGGGGGATGGCCGCTGCTGTCCCCCACGGCCAGCAGGCCCCCCAGGCCCTTCTCCGCCAGCTCGTCCCGGGAGAGGACCCTCGTCTGGACCGGCAGGCCGGATACCATGCCGGTCAGGGTCTCCGCGAACTTCATGGGGGTCAGCAGATTGGCGGGGCAGTTGACCAGATTCCGGGCCTCCACAATGGAGCGGGCCAGCTCCAGGGCCGTGGCGAAGTCCTCCTCCCGCCAGCCCTCGCCGCCGGCGTAGCAGGCCATCTCCGGCTCCCAGCGGCCGGACAGGGAGAACTTCTGCTTGTAGCCGCCGCCGCAGATGCCCTCCAGGGCGGCGCACAGGCCCGCCAGCCCCAGCTCCGCCGCCGGGGTGAGGTCAAAGAGGCAGCTCTCGCACTTCAGCTCCAGGGCGGTCTTCACCGCCTTGCCGTAGAGGTCCTTGCAGGTCAGGGGGGTCCACGCCTCCTCCCCCCGGCCCACGGTGATGAGGGTGGGGCCCTCCGCCTGGAGCTGGTAGCGGGCCGTGAGGTACGCCCCCTCCCCGATACCGGCCTTTGCCTGGATGGGTTCGTTGTTGTAGATTTTCACTTCAATATCCTCCTTCCGCCGGATGGAACCGGCTTGTGATGCTTGACAGTATACCCCATAAATCCCCGGTCCGCAAGGCGGAAATCCCGCTGTTTTCAGAGCGGGGCCTCCGCCGGCGGCGTTTCCCCGCTGGCGGAGGCCCTTTTCGCTCACCGCTCCCAGTCCGTCAGCGCCTCCACCGGGATGCGGGTCCCGGCGTGGCGCTCCGGATCAGCCGCCTCCCCGGCGGCGTACCCGATGGCCAGGATGTTCACCGGCTCCAGCCGGTCCGGCAGCCGGAAGGCCTCCCGGATCACGTCAGGCTTGAAATAGCACACCCACAGAGACCCCAGCCCCAGCGCCGCGGCCTCCAGCATCATGTGGTCCGTCAGGATGGCCGCATCGATGTCGCCGGTCCGCTTGCCGTCATAGGGGCGCTCCCACGCCCTCTCCCGGTCTGCGCAGACGATCACCGCCAGGGGCGCGCCGTAGATGTTGGCGGCCCGGCCGATCTTCGCCAGCCCCTCCTCATCCCGGACAACGATCAGACGCACCGGCTGGAGATTCGCCGCCGTGGGGGCCACATGGGCTGCCTGCAAAATCCGCTCCAGCTTCTCCGCCTCCACCTTCTGGTCTGTGTAGCCGCGCACAGAATAGCGCTTTTTGGCCAGCTCCAGAAAATCCATAGTAGTCAATCCTCTCTTTATGTTGTATACTTGACGTGCGCACCGTCACCCTGATTGTAGCACAGGATCTAGAGGGCGCAAGAGCGCACTTTTGGGTTAGATCCTTCCCTTTTGGGAAGGATGGAAAGGAGACAACCATGGTCCTCGAGAGAGAGCAGTTCAACTGCCCCGTGGAAGCGACGCTGTTTCTGATCGGCGGGAAGTACAAGTGCCTGATCCTCTGGCACCTCATTGAGAGGCCGCTGCACTACATGGAGTTGCAGCGCCTCATCCCCAGGGCGACGGCCAAGATGCTCTCCCAGCAGCTGCGGGATCTGGAGGCGCAGGGGATGCTCCGCAGGGAGGTGCTCCCGGAAAAGCCGCCCCGGACGCTCTACTCCCTCACCGACTTCGGGAGAAGCGCGGTCCCCGTGCTGGAGGCCATGTGCAGCTGGGGCGCGGAGGTTCTGGACTGCGGGGGCTGTCCGGGGACCCGGGAATAGGCCGCCGGTCTGTCAGTCATTTTGAAGCCCCGGAGCCTGGAGCAATGCACAATCACGCGCCTTTTCCCCCGTCTGACCTGCGCAGACTTCAGGCCCCGGAGGGGGTTTGTCCTAATTCACAAATATTTCAAAAATTTTTCGTGAAATATTCTTCTTCTTCTCCTTGCAAATTCGGGGGATTTGCGGTATAGTGTACTTAGTTAAAATTGTGTCAATATGACAGGAGGTTCTCACATGGGACATTTTGACCACGACGGCCACGATCACGCCCATACCCATGAGCACACCCACACCGATGACCACGGCGCCGTATTCACCCACAGCCATCCGCACAGCCACGAGGGCGAGCACCAGCACGTCCACGGCGGCGAGCAGGCCGTGGCGGTGCTGCAATATATGCTGGACCACAACATCCACCACGCCGGCGAGCTCAGCGACATGGCAAAGCAGTTCTCCGGCGAGGCCCAGCACCAGCTGCTCCATGCGGTGGAGTCCTTTGACCAAGCCAACGGCTATCTCTCCGCCGCCCTGGAGCTCATCAAGGCCGGGGAGAAGAACTGAGGAGCCAAGGAGGAATATCCATGTGCCTTTCCACTATATATAGGAACGAGAAGCAGGACGGCAACATCCTGTGCCGCTATGTAGCCAGCATCACCGCAGACGGGGACAAGCTGACGTTCGTGGACGTGATGGGGGAGACCACCACCATCACCGGCCGCCTGGTCAGCGCGGATCTCACCGCCGGATCGGTGATCGTGGCCTCGGAGTGACGGCCATGCGGGACTACGAGCTCTGCTGCGAGATCTTCAACCAGTGCAGCAACAACCAGATGCGGGATGTGGACTTCCGGGAGGTGTCCGTGGAGGACACGGATGCGTATATCCGGGACCTGGAGCCCCGGGCGGAGATTGAGCGGGAGGATCTGGCCGACGGCGGGGTGGTCTACCACACCAACACCGCCGGCCTCCTCAAGCGCTACTCCTTCACGCCGATCTGACGGAACCGTCCTGATCCCCATCCTTCTAAGGAGGGACTTTTTGCCTGTTTCCCACGGCGGCGGCGCCGCTGAAAAATATATTTCACATATGGAGGACTATCATCATGAGCGTAGCCGACATTTTTGAAGAGAGATCCGCGTTTTCCTTCGAGGTGTTCCCCCCCAAGACCGACGTTGGCATGGAGAAACTGTGCGGCGCGGGCGGTGTGCTGGATCAGCTCTACACCCTGAACCCCGACTACATCTCCTGCACCTACGGCGCGGGCGGCACCAACGTGGGTAAGAACCTGGAGGTTCTGGACAAGATCCAGAAGGACGGCAAGTCCATCCCTGTCACCCACTTCACCTGCATCGGCAACACCCGTGAGGGCATCAAGGAGCAGCTCCAGAACTATCTGGACCACGGCATCAACCACATGCTGGCCCTGCGGGGCGACCTGCCCTTCGGCTGGACCGGCACCGGCGGGGATCTCCACTACGCCACCGAGCTGGTGAAGTTCGTGCGCGGCGAGTTCGGCGACAAGTTCACCATCGCCGTGGCCGGCTCCCCGGAGGGCCACATCGCCTGCCGCAGCCTGGAGGCGGACATCGGCTTCCTCAAGCAGAAGCAGGACGAGGGCGCGGACTACATCATGACCCAGCTGTGCTGGGACATGGACCAGTTCAAGTACTGGCTGGAGGCCATCCGCAACGCCGGCATCTGGATGCCCGTGGACGTGGGCATCATGCCCATCCTGGACCAGGCCGCCACCATCAACATGGCCCTCAGCCGCAACGGCTGCGTCATGCCCCGCAAGCTCTGCGAGATCATCTCCAAGAACTGGATCTTCCCCAACCCCTTCGACAAGGAGCCCTTCGACGCCGACGTGGCCGGAAAGAAGGCCAGCTTCAAGGAGGTGGGCATCGAGTACACCATCAACCAGATCGACGAGTACCGCGCCTGCGGCATCGACGGCATCCACCTCTACGCCCTCAACAAGTTCGACGACGTGGCCCGCATCGTCCGGGAGAGCGGCATCGTCGACCTCTAAGGCGTCTGTCTCTATCAGGGGACCGTGTAGGGGCGATCACTGCACGCCCCTCCGGATCATCCCAAGCACCCATGACAAAAGGAGGACAGCATTTATGGCACAAACCATCGCCTTCGCCGGAAAGGGCGGCGTAGGGAAGACCACCATCTGCGGGATGTTCATCGAATATCTCTGCGAGAAGAAGAACGGCCCCGTTTTGGCCGTGGACGCCGACGCCAACTCGAACCTCAATGAGGTCCTGGGCGTGGAGGTCCAGGACACCCTGGGGGACATCCGGGAGGACATGACCCGGGCGGAGATGGCCGTGGAGCAGGTCATCCCCAAGGGCATGACCAAGGCCGACTACGCCGAGATGCGCTTTTCCGACGCACTCACCGAGGCCGACGACTTCGACCTCCTGGTCATGGGCCGCACCCAGGGGAAGGGCTGCTACTGCTTCGTCAATGGCCTGCTCACCTCCCAGGTGTCCAAGTACGCCAAGAACTACCGCTACATCGTGGTGGACAACGAGGCGGGGCTGGAGCATCTGAGCCGGGGCGTCCTGCCCCAGGTGGACACCA
>OFHO01001261.1_pt1 | contig 19116 bp, 7 predicted proteins | sample 1521531 | NCBI WGS metagenome assembly OFHO01 (sample SAMEA3504124, study PRJEB24116) | mouse gut metagenome | biome: mouse gut; feature: mouse-associated habitat; material: faeces | place: Denmark | collected 2011
CGGCAATGGCGGAAGAGAGCATCTTGAAGGAATTGGTATACAGCTAAATGAGGAATCAACAGAACAGGATTTGAGTGAAGCAGAGGAGAAAGAAGCCTCTGCTTTATCTTTGCCCGATTTTCCGACTGTGGAACAGCAGAAGAGGGAGATTGAGGGACGGATGCAGGCGCTCTATGCCGGGGAGGTTGCGATTTCTCCAGAGGTGATAGATGAAGTCCTGCGCAGCGGCGGCAACCGGAATGGGAGCCAGCTCCGGATCATCTATAATTTTATGATAGACCAGATGCCGGAGGAATATACGGAATTTGTCCGGAGGGAATATGGCAAAGGCGGCATCGGGCTTATCATAGACGGCAAGGAATATTCTGTCTGGTATGACGAGCTGGGGATGCAGATTGCCGTAGGACATACGGTGACAGACCGGATTCTGGATAAGGTATTTTTATCCTGGGAAGATGTGTGCGGGCGCATCCACCAGCTTTTAAAACAGGGGGAGTATGCGCCGCAGGTGGTATTGGATGCCGCAAGGGATAACGCTTTGAAGGAACACGCCAACGCACTTGCCTATATGTATCAGGATATGGCAGAGGGCGTTGCGGAGCTTGTATTTGAAGATGTGGAGGTATTCTATGGCGGATTCCCTGATAAAGTGGAACGGCTGTCAGAGCTGATCGCACAGCCGGAATATCTCTCTGACCTGATAGAACGCCTGGAAGGCCTTGCAGAGGCGTATGAAGAAAATCATGGGATTATGCGATTCCAATTATATAATCCTACACGGATTCTTGCACAGTTCCAGAAGTTTGCAAAGGAGGCTGTACCTTACCAGGCAAGAGAAGGGTTTGCATGGGAAGAACACCCGGTTTTCATCACAGAGGATGAGATTGACGCTTTTCTGCAGGGAGGGGGCGCATATTCGGACGGGCGGCTTTCCACTTACGCATTTTTTATACAGGATAAGACTGATAAGGAAAAAACGGATTTTATTATGGAAAGCTATGGGATAGGCGGACGGAGCCATGCGCTGTCCGGCGCTGACAATTCCCATGCAGATTACAGCGGGAAGGGGTTGAAGCTGGCGAGAGGCTCTTATAGTGAGCCAGATGTGGAAATCTTATTGAAATGGCCGAAAGTGGCAAAACGGGTAGCGGCTTTAATTGAAAACGGCAATTACCTAAAGCCGTCCGATTATTCCCGTATGCCTGTTTATGAACGGGAAAGGATGGCGGGGCGTGTTGTCAATTTCTATCACCATCTTCCAGACCATATGATACGTCCCTGGGCGGGAAATCCGGATATGTTTACCCACCGGGACGATGTGGTGAGTCTTCTGAACAATCCAGAAGGGCAGGAAGGCTTATTGCGGCATATGGATGAAGCAATAGCGGAATTGCCATTAGATTTTGAAGATTATGAGAAAAAGGTACAAATCCTTACTGATCTTCACGGATATGTGGAAGGGACATATACGATTTTCCCGGAAAGGAAAAGAGAAGAAGTACAGATTGAAAATGGAGGACAGTTATCCCTCTTTGATTTCATGGCCCCAGAAAAGACGCCAGGAAAGCAGGAAGAAACAAAAGAACCGCAAAAAAACGAAGAATCAGAAATTAAAAGTGCGGAACCGATAGAAGATAGCAGCGGCTCCGGCGAAACCGGGAAGTACACTTACGCAGTAGGGAACTTTATATATCTGGATACGGATAAGTTACACCGTATTACAGAAATTAAGAATCAGCACATATCGGTAAAGGATATGGAACATCCAGACCATCAAGAAAGTATAATCTTTCTTGATTCGTATGATGGGAGATTAGATGTCTGCCCGGAACTGAACCGGCATCTGCTGATTGGCGGAAATGCATTAGGGAGGGACAGCCGGGCTATTTACAAAGAATGTCTGTATACTGCCCTTGCCGCCATTAAAAGCAGCGCAGCCTATGATGTCATCCGTTCCAGGGACGTAGATGAAGATATGGCGTATGATATTGTCCAGGAAGAATTGGACAATTTAATGGTGCGCAACAGGGAAAACGCCCCCGTTATGGCAGAAGCCTATGGGAACTGGGATAACTTCCGGGACTGGATGGCGGAAGATATTTTCCAGAGGACGTACCAGGATTACCTTGTGGACAGCCGGGACGCCATTGCCTTGCATGAAAATGACCCGGATGCGCCGGAGTGGGCAAAAGGCATGGCGGTGGATGCAGAGTTACAGGAGATTGCGGCATTTCCAGAAGGAGCAAAGGAAAATATGCGGGAAGCGGAAACGGCGGCAGAAGCAGAAACCGCAGATTCCGCAAAATCCGCAGAACCGGATCTTATGCAAAGAGAACCCGGCATATTTGAGTATGGGGGATTCCATTTTGAAGCTGTTGGGAAACTGCAGGAAAACTTCAACGCACAGGACATTATCCTGAATACCAGATCGCATAACGAACTTGGCATATCTGATTATGAAGATGGGCAGCATCCGTATTCGCACAGCAGCTTTTATGAAGCAAGCACAGACAAAACCGCAGATGTTTTCCGGTGCGTGGAAACGGGGAAGAACTATCTCCCAGGGGAGCATGAGCTGTTTGAGTATGTGGGGGAATTTATCCCTTTTATACAGCAGGAGACGCAGGAAGAAGAAGCGGAGCTGCCTCAGACGGGCGCAGCGGCTCCTAATCTGGAAGAATTGCAGGAGGAACCGGATGTTGAGGAATATGATCTGATTGAAAACAGGCTGTTCCTCGCAATGGAGGAAGCGGACGTATATCTGGATGATTTTTCACCGGAGCAGGTGGATGTGATTTATGAAGCCGCCGAAAAAGGCTTAAACCTTGTGCCAATGCTGAACCCGGAGTTTCCGCCGGAACAGATGCAGTTGATCGCTGACGTAATGGAGCGGATGGCCGCTAATGAGCAGGCAGCGTTTGGGAATGAGATCAATCCTCTGACAAACCATGTGATGAACCCAGAGGAAATCAACCATATCCGAAAAGACCGCAGATTACCTTTAGAGCCTGTTGCCGTAGATGGGATAGATGGAGCCGGAAGGACTGGAAACGGCACTACCCGGCAGGCTTCCGGGCAGGCCAGAAAGGACGCCGGGACGGGAGAACCGTCACCGGGGCTGGAACGCAGGGAAAAAATAAATTTCCATATCACCGATGATGATTTAGGCGCAGGCGGCCCGAAGCAGAAGTTCCGTGCCAACATGGACGCAATCCTCCTACTGAAAACGCTGGAACAGGAAAACCGCCTTGCCACGACGGAAGAACAGGAAACCTTATCACGGTTTGCCGGATGGGGCGGCATCCCGGCAGCGTTTGACGATAAGAATGAAGCGTGGGCGGCGGAGTATGCGGAGCTGAAAGCGGCGCTGACGCCGGAGGAATACCGGGAGGCAAGGGCGTCCACATTAAATGCGTTCTACACTTCCCCTACGGTAATTAAAGCAATGTATGAGGCATTGGGGAACATGGGATTACAGAGGGGCAACGTATTGGAGCCGTCCTGCGGGATTGGGAATTTCATGGGATTAGTGCCGGAAACTATGGACGGGCTGAATATGTACGGCGTGGAGATTGACAGCATTTCCGGGAAGATAGCAAAACAGCTTTACCAGAAGAATAATATCTCCGTGCAGGGCTTTGAAACCGCCGCATACCCGGACAGCTTCTTTGACTGTGTGGTCGGCAATGTGCCGTTCGGTGCTTATAAGGTGGCAGACCGCAGGTATGACCGCCACAACTTTATGATACATGATTATTTTATCGCAAAGTCGCTGGATTTGGTGCGACCAGGCGGCGTGGTGGCGGTGGTGACGTCAAGCGGCACGATGGATAAGCAAAGTGCATCCGTTCGCCAGTATATAGCCAACCGTGCAGACCTGCTTGGGGCAGTCCGCCTTCCCAACAATGCGTTCCAGAGGAATGCCGGGACGGGCGTTGTTGCGGATATTTTATTCTTCCAGAAACGTGACCGGGCATCCCTGGAGCAGCCGGGCTGGGTGGAGCTTGGCACGACACCGGAGGGGCATACGGTCAATTCCTATTTCGTAGAACACCCGGAAATGGTGCTTGGGGAATTTACTATGGAAAGCACACAGTACGGCAAGCAGGAAACCACGGTAAAACCGATAGGGGGCGCTGTCCTTGCGGAGCAGTTGAGGGAAGCGGTGAAACATATCCAGGGGACGATTACGGAGTTGGATCTGGAAGATTCCGAGTTAGAGGAAACCGTACCATCCATCCCGGCAGACCCATCCATCAAGAATTTCAGCTTTGCAAACGTGGACGGGAAAGTGTATTACCGGGAAAATTCCGTTATGAATTTAATGGAACTGCCCGCTTTAACAACAGAGCGTGTGCTGGGGATGATTGAACTGCGGAATTTGACACAGCTGCTTTTGCAGTGCCAGATGGAGGACGGTAGTGATGCGGAAGTTGCCATGCTGCAGAAAGAATTGAACACGCAGTATGACCGCTTTACGGCACAATACGGCCTAATCAGCAGCAATGCTAACCGGAGGGCGTTCTCCCAGGACAGCAGCTATTGTCTGTTAGCGTCTTTGGAACTGGTGGACGAGGAAGGGAAGCTAAAGCGGAAGGCAGATATTTTTACCAAAAGGACAATCCGTAAGGCGGTGCCGGTGACAAGCGTGGATACCGCCAGTGAAGCCCTGGCTGTTTCCATTGGGGAGCGGGCAAAGGTGGACGTACCGTTTATGGCGGAACTGTCTGGCAAGACAGAATCCGAAGTCACAGAGGAACTGGCGGGGGTAATCTTTAAAAATCCGCTGACAGACCAGTGGGAAGCGTCGGATGAATATTTATCCGGCAATGTCCGGGAGAAACTTACGGTCGCAAAACAGTTTGCAGAAAATCATCCGGAATACAGGATTAATGTGCAGGCATTGGAGCGTGTGCAGCCGAAAGACCTGGAAGCATCGGAGATTGAGGTGCGGCTTGGGGCAACCTGGGTAGACCCGGCTTATATCACAGAGTTCATGGGGGAGCTGTTCCATACGCCGGGCCATTTATTGGGGAACCAGATTGACGTGAAGTATGCGAAAGTCAACGGCCAGTGGAATATATCCGGAAAAAGTGCGGATTCCCGTGGCAATTCCCTTGTCACAGCCACTTACGGGACACAGCGGGCAAGCGGCTACCGTCTGCTGGAAGATGCCTTGAATCTCAAGGACACAAAAATCTTTGATACAATCGTGGAGGACGGCAAGGAAAAGCGTGTCCTGAACAAAAAAGAAACCATGATCGCACAGCAGAAGCAGGAGATGATAAAGGAAGCCTTCAAAGAGTGGATTTTCCGGGACATTGACCGGAGGGAGGACTTGTGCAGGAAATACAACGACCTGTTCAACAGCGTCCGTCCCCGTGAGTACGATGGGAGCCATATCCAGTTTGCAGGCATGACGCCGGAGATTACCCTGATGCCCCACCAGAAAAATGCGGTGGCGCATATATTATATGGAAATAACACGCTGCTTGCGCATTGCGTGGGGGCCGGCAAGACCTTCCAGATGATTGCCGCTGGAATGGAAAGCCGGAGGCTTGGGCTGGCGCAGAAAAACCTCTATGTCGTGCCGAACCATCTGACCGAACAGTGGGGCAGCGATTTTTTACGCCTGTATCCGGGGGCAAATGTCTTAGTCGCAACGAAAAAGGATTTTGAGCCTGCCAACCGCAAGAAGTTCTGTTCCCGCATTTCGACAGGCGATTATGATGCCGTCATCATCGGGCACAGCCAGTTTGAGCGCATCCCCCTTTCTAGGGAACGGCAGATTGCAGCCATCGAGCGGCAGATGAACGACATCACTACAGCAATTGCAGAGCTGGCGGAGGAAGAAGGCACACGCTACACCATCAAGCAGATGGAAAAGACGAAGAAAACGCTGGAAACAAGGCTTGCGAAGCTGAATGACCAGAGCCGGAAGGACGACGTGGTGACGTTCGAGCAGCTAGGCGTGGATCGGCTGTTTGTAGACGAGAGCCACAACTATAAAAATATGTTTTTATACACAAAGATGCGGAATGTTGCCGGGATTTCACAGACGGACGCACAGAAAAGCTCCGATATGTTCATGAAGTGCCAGTACCTGGATGAGATTACCGGCGGGAAGGGCGTCACTTTTGCAACCGGGACCCCCGTATCGAATAGTATGGTCGAGTTATATACCATTATGCGCTACCTTCAGTATGACACCATACAGAGGATGGGCCTGGGGCATTTCGATTCCTGGGCGGCGGCTTTTGGCGAGACGGTAACAAGCATAGAATTAAGTCCTGAAGGCACAGGATACCGGGCAAAGACAAGGTTTGCCCGGTTTTTCAATCTCCCGGAGCTGATTGCATTATTTAAGGAGAGCGCCGACATCCAGACTGCAGATATGCTTGACCTCCCGGTTCCCGAAGCGGAATATATCAATGAAGTGCTGAAACCAAGCGGGGAACAGCAGGATTTAGTCAGCTCCTTTGCGGAACGGGCAGAAATTGTCCGAGCCGGGAATGTAGACCCGTCACGAGATAATATGTTGAAGATTACCAACGACGGGAGGAAATGCGCCCTGGATCAGCGGCTTATCAACGACATGCTGCCGGATGCGGAGGAAAGCAAGGTCAACCGCTGTGTGAATAATGCTTTTGACATTTGGGACAAGACTTCTGCAGACAAAGGCACACAATTAATTTTTTGCGACCTGTCTACGCCGAAAAACGACGGCACGTTCAACGTCTATGACGACGTGCGGGAGAAGCTGGTGGCGAAGGGAATCCCCAGGGAGGAAGTGGCGTTTATCCATGAAGCCGGGACGGAAACGAAGAAAGCGGAATTATTTTCAAAGGTGCGCTCCGGGCAGGTGCGTATTCTGCTCGGTTCTACACCGAAGTTAGGCGCAGGGACAAATATCCAAGACAGGCTGGTTGCCCTACACCACCTGGATGCGCCTTGGAAACCGGCCGATTTAGAGCAGCAGGAGGGCCGTATTCTTAGGCAGGGGAACCAGAACGACAAGGTTCAGATCTACCGATATGTTACCGAAAATACGTTCGACGCATACATGTGGCAGATCCTGGAGAACAAGCAGAAGTTCATCAGCCAGATCATGACCAGTAAATCCCCGGTACGGGCCTGCGAGGACGTGGACGATACGGCGTTAAGCTATGCGGAGATCAAAGCCCTGGCTACGGGCAATCCCTACATAAAAGAGAAGATGGATCTCGACATCCAGGTAAGCAAGCTGAAACTTTTGAAGGCAAACCATACCAGCCAGAAGTACCGGCTGGAAACGGAGATCGCAAGGAATTACCCGGTGAAGATTACCGCATTAAAAGAGCGGATTGCAGGCTTGCGGGCGGATGCGGAGGCAGTGAAGCCAATCCTTGAAAAAGAAAAGGAAAAAGACAATTTCTCCATGCTGATCGGTGGAAAAACCTACACAGACCGGAAAGAGGCAGGGACGGCTCTGATTGCAGCCTGCGCAGGAATGAAAGCGGTGGATGCGGCCGGGCAGGTCGGGGAATTCTGCGGGTTCCGGCTGTATTCTGATTTTGACAGCTTCAACCAGGTATATAAGCTGACTATCAAGCGGCAGTGCAGCTACCAGGTTGAAGTGGGGAAAGACCCGTTAGGGAACTTGCAGCGTATCAGCAACGTATTCTCCGGGATTGGGAAGAAACTGACGGAATCGGAACTGAATTTAGAAACCGTTCAGCAGCAGCTTGCCACGGCAAAGGAGGAAGTGGAGAAGCCTTTTGCAAAAGAAGAAGAATTGGCGGAGAAGATGGAACGCCTGTCGGAATTAAACGCCTTGCTGAACATGGACGATAAAGGGCCGTCGGAAGCGCTGGGCATGGACGATGATGTGCAGGAAGTGGCAGACTGTCCGAGGAAAGCGGTTAATTATGCAGGCCGGGTGTCGGATGCTTCACGGATTGCAGATGAAGTAAGGAAACCTTCTGTGCTTGGGAAGCTGAAAGAAGCAAAAGAGCGTCTTATGGGGAATCATGGGAACACCCAGAAACCGGTAAAGAAAAAGGAGCAGGAATTATAAGCAGGAGGCCATACCGTCAATAGATGATGGGGTGGCATTATTTTTGCATAGACAGATGGGAAAGCTGCGATAAGTTTTTCCGTCTGTTTATCTGCAAGGTATTTTGCAGGGCAGGCGGAGCCTGCCAGTGAGAGCATGGAATTAGCCGGGTCTGCCAGAAACCTATTTCAATATTTATAAGGATAGTTCTATGGCATATGCCGGGAAAGAATGGAGGGAATTTATCATTTATGGCCGGAAAACGGGAAGAACAGTTGAAGGAGATTACGGAACGGCTGGAACAGGGCGTCAAGGATTTATTTACATCGGAAAAATATACAGAATATTTGAAAACTATGTCGCAGTTCCATAATTATAGTTTTAACAACACGCTTTTAATCGCGATGCAGAAGCCGGAGTCAACCTTGGTTGCAGGGCTGGCTACCTGGAACAAGAAATTTAACCGTCGGGTAAAACGTGGGGAGAAGGGGATCAAGATCATCGCCCCTGCGCCGATTAAGGAAAAAGAAGAGATAGAGAAATTTGATCCGGAAACAAACGAGCCGGTGCTGCGCCCGGACGGACAGCCGGAGACAGAGGAAGTGGAGCGTATCATCCCACGGTTCCGTGTGTCTACAGTATTTGACATTTCACAGACGCAAGGAGATCCGCTTCCGGAACTGGACACGCCGGAGCTAGTGGGGAGCGTAGAAAATTTTGATATTTTCATGGAAGCAATCCAGATGGTTTCCCCATCCCCTATGCGCTATGGGGAGATTGAAGGGAGTTCCAAGGGGTATTACAGCAACGCCAGTAAGGAAATCGTAATACAGGAGGGCATGAGCGAGAAGCAGACCATGAAAACCGCTGTCCATGAAGTGACACATGCCATGTGCCATGACCGGGATAGGATGGAGGAGCTTGGTGAAAATAAAAACAAGATGACAATCGAAACGGAAGCCTTATATCCATGTTTTTATAATGTTGATCTTTTAAACTATTTCCCATAAATCCTCACTTTCTTGTACAAAAGATGAGCATTATCAGATACGCTATTCTTAGGTTTTCCCCTCAGATGGGAATCCGGAAAGGAGCGCATTTGATATGCAAATAAACTATTTAGATGCTGTTTCATCCGTTCTCAATATGATGAAGCAGCCTGACAGTGCATGTAAAAATATAGACATGCATAGAACCTGTTACACTACATTTTTCAAGTACCTGATGGATAATGACATTCCTTTTTCTATGGATGCCGCACTGGACTGGCTTGAGATTAAGAAACTGGAAATTTCCTACGAGGCGTGTTCCCAATATAGAAACGCCCTGTTCCGCCTTGAGCATTACCTGCTCTTTGGAGATATCGAAAGTCCTTTCTGCCGCTCAGAAGACAGTTTTTTCTGCCGTAGCGGGATGTCGGAATCCTTTTTCCGCCTGACATATGAGTTGGAGAAATACTATGCGTCCAACCAGAATCCCAGCTATTACCATACGTATTCCGTTGCCACAAAAGAGTTTTTCAAGCTTGCGACTTCCCTTGGAATTACAGAGCCGGAAGCAGTCACCATAGATACTCTTATCGAATACTGGAATACTTACTGCAAATCCTGTGGCTCTCCCGACAGATGCCAGAACGCCGTATGCGCCATGACGGCGCTTATGAAATACCTTCACCTCCGGGGTGATGTGCCGGAGTGTTATCAGCTGGTTCTTTTTGGCGGTAACGCTGAAATACTGCCGGGTATGAGGCTTCCAAAAACAGGCGTCGCATTTCATCCCAGTGTACCCCTTGAACATAAAGCGGAAGAATATCTTGACGCTCTGAATGATTGGAAATACATGGAGTCATCAAAAGCTGTTTACCGCAATGATTTCACCTGGTATTTTATGTTTTTGGAACTTAACCGTCTGGAACATTCACCAGAAACTGTAACCCTATGGATAGATATGCTTCCGGATTGTCCGGATCAGGCCAAAGCCGGCAATTCCATATCGGCCCGCCGTTCACACACGATCAGAATGTTTGGGAAGTATCTCCAGGGCACAATGGAATCTAACATAACTGCAGGCCAAAAGCGTGCGTCCGACCAACTCCCGTCATGGAGCAAAACCATTCTTGATGGTTTTATAGAGAGCCGCAAGCGGGATGGGATGGCCAATAATACACTTACCATGTGCAGATCTGCCGGATGCAGTTTTTTCAAATATCTTGAAGACAACGGGATAGATCATCCAATGTCCATAACGCCGGATGTGGTGAAAGCATTCCATAACCAGGATGTCCACTCGACCCCGGAGAGTAAAAATGCATATGGGTCTAAACTCCGCCAGCTTCTGCGGTACATGGCCGGCCAGGATCTGGTTTTGCCAACACTTGTTTTTGCGGTATCCGCAGGCTGCGCTCCCCATCGCAGCATCGTTGATGTCCTGAGCGATGATATGGTTAAGAAAATATATGAATACCGTGAGAAAGCCTCCACCCCCATAGAACTCAGGGACACAGCCATGGTTATGCTCGGACTCCGGATGGGTATCAGGGGCGCAGACATCCTAAAGCTCCAGGTAAATGATTTCGACTGGAAAAATAAAACGGTCTCCTTCATCCAGCAGAAAACAAGAAAAGCAATCACGCTTCCAGTACCGACAGACGTAGGTAATTCAGTGTATAAATACATCATGGATGGGCGTCCGGAATCGGCTGCCGCAGGTAACGGATATATATTTATCCGCCATCAGGCGCCATATATCCCGCTTAAAGTTACAACGGCATGCCGCGGGGCTTTAAAAAGAATACTTGCCGAATATGGTTTTGAACTGTCTGCCGGCCAGGGCTTCCATATGACACGGAAGACATTTGCCACAAGAATGCTCCGGGCAGGCAACAGGCTTGATGATATTTCTAATGCCCTTGGGCATGCACGTCAGGAAACTGCTGAGGTATACCTCGAACGTGACGAAGATAAAATGAGGCTCTGCCCTCTGGAATTTGGAGGTGTCTTATCATGACATACATTTTTGAGAGCGGCCTGGCACATCATATCGAAGGGCTTATACAACAAAAACGGGCTGATGGATATGCCTATCATGCCGAAGAAAAGCTGTTAAAACGCTTTGATACTTTTTGCGTACAGAATTATCCGGAACTGACAACAGTTACTTATGAAATGGCAGCCAAATGGTCCGAAGCCAGACCTTGCGAAGGAGATGCCTATCACAACCGCCGTATGTCGGTCGTGAAAGTGCTGGGTGAATATATCCTTTCCCTCGGCCAGGAAGCATACATCCCTAATTTTTTCTGCAAGGCTTACCGCCCGGCCCTTTACATCCCGTCAAAAGATGAGGTTAAGGAGCTGCTGCGGAAAATGGATATCCGCACATCCCATAATTCAGAGCAGCTAAGGCTCGACAGGGAGTGCAAGATTCTTTTTCTCCTGTATTTTTGCTGTGGGCTGCGTCTGTCAGAAGGGCGGCTGCTAAAGTGGGAACATATAGACCTGGAAAAAGGGATCCTTACTATCCTTGGCTCAAAAGGCAGCAAAGACCGTCTTGTATACCTTCCGCAGGACAGCCTTCCAGTACTTAAAAGCTATAAAGAATGCCAGGAAAAGCTTTTCCCCGGAATTGACTGGGCTTTTCCAGGAAAAGACCCGCATAAGCCTGTTTCGTGTTCCGGAGTAGAGTCAAGTTTTAACCGTCATTGGGCTATGCTTCCAGCTGCCGGGACACTTGCTAAACACCCGACGCCCCACTGTTTACGCCACGCTTTTGTAGTGGAGAGGTTTAATGAGTGGATGCACCAGGGAATTGATACAAACACTATGCTCCCATATTTAAGCAGATACCTTGGACATAAAAGCCCTGATGAAACGTATTATTACTATCATCTTGTAGAAAAGGCATTTGATACTATCCGGGAGAAAGATACAGTGTCGGGAAAGGTTATTCCGGAGGTGGTTCCCTATGAAGAATAAACCAGAAAAGATACGGTCTGGCCAGCTGTTCTTTTCCCAGACATGGAACTTTCTAAATGTCTATTTGGTAAAGCAGGCCGGACGCAGTCAGGCTACAGCAGAATCCTATAGGGATTCCCTTACAATATTTAAAAACTATCTTGTAGGTGAATTAGGTAAGTCCATAAGCACCTTTCAGTTTTCCGACTGTACCAAAGAATGTATTTATAACTTTAGAGAGTATCTGCTTGCAAATGGCAGCCAGCCATCAACTGTAAATGTAAGAGTCGCGGCTATCCGCGCCTATCTGAACTATGCCTCGGATATGGACATATCCATCCAGTCGGTTGCTCTGGCAGTCAGCCAGATATCACCCTGCAAAACCATAAAAAAGGAAAAGCCTGTTCTGTCCGAGGATGCACTTGCCGCAATACTGTCCGCACCGCCGGATACGAAGTTTGGTGTACGGGACCGTGCTATTTTGATTCTCCTCTACGATACAGCTGTAAGAGTCAGTGAGCTGCTCAACATCCGCTTATGTGATGTTGCAATGGAATCAAAATATCCCAATATTTTCATAACAGGCAAAGGCAACAAAGAGAGAACCATACAATTGACAGCTAAAGCGGCTGGACACCTTAAGGAGTATATGCGTGTATATCACAGCAATTCTTCTAAAGAAGCCTACTTATTTTCCACAACGATAAAAGGTGTGGCAGACAGGATGTCCGTTGGAAATGTCCAGAGGATTATAAAAAAATATGCAGCCCTGGTAAGCGAGGCAGGGATCAGCATTCCAGATTCAGTCCATTGCCACATGTTCCGGCGGACCAGGGCCACAAATCTTTACCAGGATGGGATCGCCATTGAACTTGTCTCTACAGTGTTAGGACATGCCAGGACTGATACAACCAAAAACTACTATGCAAAGCAGTCTGTTGAACAGCTTCGGGGAGCAATGGAATCTGTTCCAACACCCATACCTGATGAAGCGGCAATGTGGGAGGGCAGTGAAGATGAAATGGCAAGGATTTGTGGATTGCGCTAACGAATAATGCTCATCTTTTAGTAGTAAAGTGCCTTATTTCTCAGCATTCTTTAAAATGATTAACATTTTGGAATGCTGAGTATAACGCCTGAAATGGATACATCAACATTTCAGGCGGAGAGCGTAGCCTTTACTGTCTGCAGTTTCTTCAATTTAGATACGTCAGACTACTCATTCCCATATTTAGCGGGATGGGCAAGCAGCATGGATATGAAGGAGATGCGCACGTCAATGGATTTTATCCGGAAAACAGCAGGCTCTTTTATTGACAGCATGGTGGAGAACATCCAGAAGCTGCAGAAAGAAAAAGCGGCAGAACGGGAGCTGACAGAAGATGATTTCGTATTCCAGTTTGCCCCTCTTGGGGAGGATACAAAAAAGTTCTATCTTGTAGATAATGTCGGGCGGGTAGATTTTTTAAGGCTGTTACATACTTTTGCTGAACAGGACGGGGGAAATGGAAATCCGGAGCAGTTCCTGAAAAGCCACGGCGTACACCTGGATTTATGGCGGGATTCGGAAGATGGAAAGAAGAATCAGGAAATCCCGGAGTTCTATGATGCCTTGTATATGGATGCAGGCCATATCGTGGATGCGGCAGAATTTTCTATTTTGGTGCAGGTGGAGATGATGATCAGCCGTGCGGAGTACGGGCATACAGCTTTGGGGAAGGAAGCGCATAACCTGGCTGTCTTATATGCCTATAAGCTGGACAATCCAAGGGACACGAGGGAGTTGGTGAATAAACTTGCGGAGGCTGTGGAAAATCCGAAGATGCATAATCTTCAGGAAATTATGGAGGATGCACAGGAAGAGATTGATTTTCTGCCTGATAACAAAGTCGGGATTATGCAGATGCATGAATTTGGCTACCGCAATGATTCCGTCCTGCCGCTTACAATGGAAAGGGCCGTTGCGCTGCACAATGCAGGGCTGCATATCTACAGCCTACAGAAAGACGGAAGTTCAATTCTGATGAATACAGAAGATGATATTAGAGAAACAGGAGAAGACGGCATGTTTGGCATTGACGCAAGGGCGTGGGAGAGCTACCAGGTGATGGAATCGGTACGTGCGGAAAATGCAGAGCAGGAACATTTAAACGAAGAATTGCTTTTCAGCAGTAACGAGGATCGTTATGCCATCTACCAGATCCGGGACGACAGCAAGAGCCGGGAATACCTTTTTATGGGTACGGAGTATCTGAAAAAGCAGGGATTTTCCGTGGATTATGATGATTACCGGATGGTTTACGGTGATGTGCTAGGGGGAAAAGAAACGCTGGATTCCCTGTATGAAAAATTCAATATCGGGCAGCCGCTGGACTTTAAAGGGCATTCCCTCTCTGTCAGTGATGTAGTGGCCATAAAAAGAGACGGTGAGATTACGGCGCATTATGTGGATTCTTATGGATATACGGAACTGCCGGAATTTTTTCATCAGAAGGAGAAAACCATAAAGCAGGAAAAAGGAACAGAATTACAGGAAAGCAGCCTGCAGGAACTACAAAAGGGTGATACAGAAAAGCAATATCAAGAAGTAGAGATTTTTGGAGTCCCGGCATTATTTTCTAATGGAAAGATACCGGAAAAAGAAGTGCCATCTGAACTTTACCGCTATGATTTGCGGGGGTCTGATTATGACCCTGGCGATCCGGTCGCTGTGGAATACCATGTGGGAGCCAACCATGCCGGCACAATCCTGTCCTCGTTTTATCTGCCTATCCCGGAAAGAAGGTATTTGAATCTTGGGGAAGAATTAAACTTTACTGGCGGGATGGTGACAATCGAACAATTAAAGCAATCAGCAATAGCGTTCAATGAAAGCCTGAATACAAAAGAAAAGAAACGGAAGCTGGAAGAACGGATACAGAATGTGGTCATTCATTCCAATGAGGAGCTTTTATATACAGGTACAGATGATTGTTACGCTCTTTTTCAGATCAATGAGGATACGAAAGGCCGGGATTATTTCCTTTTAAGTATGGAAACGATCAAAGAAGATGGTTTAGAGGTGAATGGTGCGGATTATTCCCTGATTTATGGCGGCAGGCTCAAGCTAGGGGATAATTTGGAAAGCGTCCGCACAGAAATAACATTTTCTCTCCCGGAAGGCTATACCGGGCACTACCCGACTGTCGGTGATGTGATGGTTATGAACCGTAAAGGGAAAGTGACTGCTTATTTTTTGGATGATTATGGCCCTGTGGAACTGCCCGGTTTTATTGAACAGAGGAAACATGTACTGGAGGAAGAAGCAAAACGGCAGATTCCAGAGGAAAAAACGTACCCGCCGCTTTATATGCATACCATTACCTATGCAATGGAGCATGGCCGGGCAGATGATTACCTGGAATCAAGAAAGCTGAACCTGGACTGCAAAAAAGCGGTTGAGGACGCAATCAGGGAGAACTTTGACGGGATGCATCTGGCGCATGATGCCGCAGAGGAAGTCCTGGAGGAATATGGCGCAGAACGTGTGGTATTCATCCTTGCAAATACGTTGCAGCATTTGGAACATGACGGGCGGTTTTCTATCGGGAATAAGGCATGGGCAAAGGGATACGAGATACCGGAAAACATAAACCGGGGGATGGATATGAACGCTGATTATGTGGTAAGCAGCCACCCGGCTGTACTGGACGGGTTTATCGGATTGGCAAGGGATGGAATACAGGAACAGGAGTTAGGGAAGGAAGAAAACGTGCGGATCAATGAGGAAACGAAAGGGTTTATTGCAAATGGGCATTTTGGCACATGGCATACGGTAGAAGCAAAAGAAATTAGCGGCGAGCTGTTTTACCGAATGGAGCATGAGGAATATGGGGATTCTGTGGCCTCTATTATTGTCAATCAGGAAGGGGAACTGGTGGCAGAGGATCTGGAGCATGGGTTTGATCAGGGGGCAATGGAAGCCATTGGCGAGTATTTTTCAGAAAAAGGAGTAGAAATGGAACCGGAGCCGTCATTCATTGCACAATACTATCTTATACAGAACACCGATGGCAGCAAAGCAGAAAGGGAATATCAGTATTTTGCGGATTTGGATGCGGCGGTCACTGCCTATCAGCAGATACCAAACCACCTAAATAAACAGCTTGGCATGGAAAGCACGGAACAGCCACCCTCCAGGATGTCCCTGATTGTGTGCCAGAATGGAATTGAAACGCTTACAGATATAGAATTTAATTCCCTAAGCGAAAAATGGGTTCGAGAGGAAACGATGGCGGCGTCACAGAAAGCAAGGGAGTATCTCGATAGCTATGATGTTGCGATTGCATACCAGACAGAAAAAGGGTATTTTTCCATCCAGACCGTTTCTGACGGTTACGATTATACGATTTATGGTAAGGATTTCAGGGAGATTGACGGAGGCGTGTACGACGATCCGGATCTGTCAATCCGTGAGGCGATGGAAGCGATCCTTTCGGATGAAGGCATACCGTTGGCGGCGTGTAAGGTTATGGATTATGGAGAATTGCAGGTGAAAACAGAAACCGTGGCGCAGGAAGAACTGCAGAAGGCGCAGGCGAAAGAAACGGAGACGGAGAGACTTCCGCTTGTTTCTGATCAGACAGAGCCGGAGCCTGCCTTAAACGGCCAGAGCCGTGCGGGGGTAGAGGAAACCGTACTCTGCTATGCCCAGGCACAGATTGATGAAATGGGGCTGTCGGAGGAAGTGGAGCTGCTTGGCGCAAGGGTGTACGGGAGCCGTTCCAGGGAAGGGATGTACCAGGAAGGCTCGGATATAGATGTGGTGGTATCTTACAGCGGCAATCTGAAAGAGGATGTTTTCTTCAATGCGTTACATGAGGGAGATTTTAAGATGGCGGGAATCCCGGTTGACATCAATCCAATCTCTACGGAAAAGACAGGAACTTTGGAGAGATACATGGAGAATGCGGAAAAATATCTGGATGGAAAAGAAAGGCAGGAACTTACCGGGGATATTGTAAAGTTCAGTATGGATCATGATGAAGATCTGCTTGGATTTTGGGATGGCGCTGCCCGGATAGAAACAGAGCCGATCTATCAGGCGTATGAGATTATTGGCAATGCGCTTGAAAGAAATGATACGGAAAAGTTCCGGGCGCACTTAGCGGAGGTTATTGAAACCGGCGACAAAGAATCCCCGATTGTCAGGGATGCAATCGGGTTAATGGAGAAATTGACAGGGGAGAGCCATGACATTTCCGTAGAGCAGGAGGCAACCATTACATTCTATGTGGCAGAATGTACGGAGTTCCCTGTTCTGGGGGAATACCATGAGCGGCTGGAAACATTGCAGGAAGCGATGGATCTGTATGAGAAAATCCCGGCAGAGCGGATGAGCGGCATTAAGGGGATTGGATTCTGCCTGGAGGACGGCAGTATCTATGACGGGAATTTTGACTTAATGGTGATGGGGGAGATGCAGACGGAATTTATCAATGAGATTCCCCAATACCGGGACAGCCCATTAGTGCAGAAGGCGATTGCGGACATGGAGAAAATCCTTGCGAATCAGAAAGAAAAGAATAGGCCAGGGTTGAAAAGGGGGCAGGAACCGCCGCAGCCGCCAGTGTCATTGGAGAACAGGCAACAAACCGTACAAGCGCATGAAAAAGGAAGCCCAGGTATCACAACACATGAATCGGGCAGAGATACTGCCAGGGCAGAAACGAAAGCAGCAGAGCCGGTAAAATCAGTTGAAAATGCCCCGAAAACAGACAAGGGCATATCTGGCGGCAGCAAGAAGCAGTCCGTCCTAAACGCCCTCCGGGAACGGCAGGCAAGGATGAAAGCACAGGAGAAACAAACTCTGGAACGGGGGAAGCAGAGCCAGAAAACACAAGCAAAGAAGAAGGGAGAACAGGAATTATGATGGTGAGATTTGAGGAAAATGAATATTTCCTGATAGCAATGTTCCAGAAGGAAAGCAGGCAGGCAACCATTGAGGAGATGCATAACGCAATCCCCTACATAGGCAGGGATGAGGAAATGCTTGCCCTCATGAACAGCACACTGGAAAAGCTGTGGTGCCTTACAGAGGAAGCATTTTTAGAATTGGATCTGGAACTGTATAAAGAGGAACCGATGGAGGATGAATGATGGAGGCAAACCAATTTGCGGTGTACCAGCTAAAAAATATCCCGGAAAACAGGCAGATACGGTTCCGGCCTTACAGCACACTGCAGGAGAAGGGGATACAGATACAGTATAAGGATTATGAGCAGGTGTATCTGGCACGGATGCAGCCGGAAGACGAGCCGGGACAGATCCGCAGGCGTTTTAACAAGAAACTGCCACGGACATTTCATGGACATTCAATCAGTGTTAGTGATGTGCTTGTGCTGAATAAGGGCGGCGTTGTGGCCGCCTATTATGTTGAGAAAGAAGGATTTACCGCCATAGCCGGGTTTATCCGGACAGGTTCTTCCGGTGCGCCTGTGTCTTTCGGTACTTCTGGTTTCCACATCGAGGGGAAAGAAGGGAGCTGGCACGCTTTTGACAGCATAATCGTAGACGGCAGGGAGTTCTTCCTGATGGAGCATGAAGCCTATGGGAAAGATACGGAATGGCTTGTGGTGGATGAAGCCGGGCGGCTGGCTGCCGAGGGAGTCTATCACGGGTTTGACCAATCCGTGCAGCAGCAGATTAAGGATTATCTTAACCCGCCGAAGCCTGAAAAAGAAACAGTGCGGCATGAAATCAAATTCCCCTCTGGGAAGGCTTCTGTCCCCTCCGGGGCAGATGCGGCAGAAGGCGGCGACAGGGAAAAGCCGCCCCTTGAGAATTGGCAGAAATATATGGAAAACGGGGAGTATGTCCGCAGCGTTGAGAGTGGGGAAGAAGAAAATCACAGCCTCATTGATGGGAATAAAAATAACGGCAAAAAGAAGCATGGCAGGGAATCTGTCCTGAAAAAACTGCGGCAGAAACAGGCGGAGATTGCGAAACGGCACGGAAAGCCTGCACAACAGATGGAAATGCCGGAACAGATGGAGCGCAGACGGAAATAAGGGAAAAGGGAAGTATCTGGCAGGGATTGCCGGATGCTTCTTTTTTATGTCTTGAACATTATGGAGTTTCTCTGTATAATAA
>OFHO01001268.1_pt1 | contig 19046 bp, 12 predicted proteins | sample 1521531 | NCBI WGS metagenome assembly OFHO01 (sample SAMEA3504124, study PRJEB24116) | mouse gut metagenome | biome: mouse gut; feature: mouse-associated habitat; material: faeces | place: Denmark | collected 2011
TTTCCTCGGCCACGTCGGTGTCGCGGATGGTGGACTCGGCGTCCTGGATGTTCTCAGCCATCACGCTCAGGTTGTTGCTGGTGTGCTCCAGACGGTTCTGGACAGCGCCCAGATCGCCGCGGATGCCGGAGACGTAGTTGATGGCGTCCTTGATCTGGTTGATGGCGGCCTGCGCGCCAGCCTGGGAGCTGATGTCCACGCCATCAATGCCCATGCCGGTGGTGTGCATGTCGCCGATCACAACGCTCAGCTGGTTGAAGTCGTCGCTGGTGTCGCCGATCTGGAGAGTCAGGCCGCCGGTGCCCTTGACGCTGCCCTCGATGAAGCCCAGGGACTTGGCGATGTTCTCTCTGGTGTTCAGAGTGGACTTGCCGTTCTCATCGACAAAGGTGGTCTGCGTCTGCTTCTCCTCGAAGCCCAGCCGGTTGCCGTCAAAGCCCACAGTGTAGGTCTCGTTGTCCGCCGCCGCCTTGGTCAGGCGCTCCAGAGCGGTCTTCAGGCCATCGGCATCCAGCTTGCCATCCGCGTCCACCAGATCGCTGATGTCCACAACCTTGGTTCTCTCGGGAACGCTCAGGTTCTTATCGGTGGAGAAGATATACTGCTCGGTGCCGATCTTCATGCCCTTGCCGTCGGCCACATACTTGGACACCTGATCGGTGGTCAGATAGGTGCCGGCCAGACGGTCGCCGGCGTCCGTGCCGACCTTGTCGATGGCCGTGGTGGTGAAGTTGTAGTCCTGGCCCGCGCCGCCTCCGGCTGCCGGAGGAGTGGCCTTGTTGCTCAGGGTCGTGACGTCGTAGGCAATCTTCGCTGAGGGATCAGCGGCGTGAACCACAGCGCCGCTCCCGTTCACAAAGCGGAAGTTGGAGTAGACGGTAATGGTCTCATCGCCGTTCTCGTACTGCGTCTTGACATTAGCAGCGGCCTTCTTCTCCAGCTCCTGAAGAATAGCGCTCCGCACAGCGCCCATGCTGGCGCCGCTAGCGATGGCAGCAATAGCAGAGCCCTTGACCCGGACAGCGTCGGCGCCCGTGCCAATGGTAATCGTCATGGCCTTAATTGCCGACGCCTGGGAGGCGGTGAGGGAGGTAGCAGCGCTGGCGGCCCAGCTGACGCCGCTGGCAATCGCCTCGACCTCAGACTCCGCAGTCGTCGGGGAACCAACGACGCTGTAGCCGCCCTGGCTGGTGAGGAAGCTCACAGCCTTGGAGCCTGTGTTGACGCTGGTGCCCATCTCCGGCTTCGGAGTCTCCTGGGAGCCGTCGTTCTTCACGAGTTCGCCAACCTGCTTTCCGCTGCTGCCAAACGCGGTCTGGATCGCGCCAATCGTAGCGGCGCTGGCCTGGCTGCCAGCAGTCAGCGTAAGCGTAGCCAGGGTCTTGCTGCCGGCCTTGAAGGTCACGGTGCTGCCCGAGAGGGAAGCGGTTGCCTCCACGGTCTTGGTGCCCATGGTGAAGGTCCACTTGCTGTTGCCATAGGACAGCGTGATATTGCCGCCAGCGGTGGCGCCGGCAGTGACGAAAGCGTCCACCAGATCAGCGCTCAGATTGTCAACACGGGCGCTGATCGCCGTGCTGGCGGCGCCGGAGATCGCGATGGTGCCAGAGATCGCAGCCGCATCGTAGGTGGGAGCCGTGTAAACCACAGGCTCGGAGGACAGGGTGTGCGGATTGGCAGCCTTGGTCGGGTCGCCGGAAATGGTGACGCTCTTCGCCACATCCCAGACCTCAGCCTCGGTCTTGGGAGGATTCACCTGGGTAAAGGTCAGGCGGTTGTCGCCCTCGGTGGAGGCGGTCAGCTTGATGTCGCCGTACTGCGTGCCGGTGATCACGCCCGTGGAGCTGATAGCGCCGCTGGCGGCGACGCCGCCCACCGTAACGCCGGTCACTTTGAAGTTATCGCCGCCGCCCTTGGCCAGATCGGCAATCAGCTTATCGGCGGTCACGGTGCTGCCCGCGCCGCTGGCCACGCCCGTGAACGTGATGACCACGTCGCCGGCAGTCAGCGTATACTCACCGGCGGCAGAGCCGTTGGAGAGGGAGTAGTTGTGCAGATCCACGCTGAAGGTGGTGCCCTGAGAATTGTTGGCAGCCTCCTTGTTCAGGACCGTGCCGGTGCCGGACTTGTCGGTGCTGGTCGGGGGGAGCATGCTCTCGTTAAGAGAGGTTGCGCCGCGGATAGAGGTGCCCTTGGCCTGGGTGCCGTCCAGCAGCTTGATGCCGTTGAAGTTGGCGCTGTCCGCGATACGGTTGATCTCGGTCTTGAGGGCGTCCACTTCCTTCTGGAGGTTGAGGCGGTCCACCTCGTTGTCGTAGGTGCCGTTGGCGGACTGGGTGGCCAGGTAGTCCATGCGGTTGAGCATGTCCTGAACTTCCTGCATCGCGCCCTCAGCGGTCTTCACCAGGGAGATGCCGTCCTTGACGTTCTTGGAAGCGGCGTTCAGGCCGGTGATCTGGGCGCGCATCTTCTCGGAAATAGCCAGACCGGCGGCGTCGTCGCCGGCGCGGTTGATCTTATAGCCGGAAGAGAGCTTCTCCAGGTTCTTCGCCAGAGCGGAGGTGTTGTTGTTGTAGTTGCGATATGCGCTCATCGCGGGAATATTATGCTGGATCCTCATTGTGATTTGCCTCCTTAGCAAAATTTTGTGTGTTTGAACAATCCTTTGTTCGCCCACAAACACAAGATTTTGCGCCGCCCTCCCTGCGCGTTGTGGCCACAGCGCGCAAGTCCGTTGGCGCGGGACTATATTTCAGCCGGTACGCGTAATCCGGATGAAACCAAGAGTGCCTATTGGACCGCCAGATCATCCGCTGCGGAAAGACGGCGCATGGGGCCGTCCTTTCGCGGGGAAACGTCTATGGCGCTGGTCTCCTCTTCTCCCCGCGCGGCCAGGTTGTATACTATCTGGCCGCGCTTTCATAGCCGTTTCAATATTACATTCGGCAGATTTCCATAATACTTTAGCCCGAAACCATAAAAATTTTCAACCGGCACACTTCCAGTTTTGCCATGGTCAGATAGTATACAACCTGGCCGCGGCGGACGGGCGCAGGAAACGAAAATATGTGCGAATACATCCCAAAAGCCCTGCGGAGCGTCCAAAATATTATGAAAATGAATCTGCGGGAGAAGGGATTGTCGACCGCCGTACAGCAAAGGAGTGGAAACCATGCTCTGTTTGGCCCTTGCGCAGGGAGAATACCTGACCATCGGCGAGGATGTGGTAGTCCAGCTGGACCGTATTTCGGGGGACCGCTGCAAGCTGATGGTTCAGGCCCCGAGAGAGGTCCCCGTTGTTCGGGGAGCCGTTCTGGAGCGGCAGGGGATTGCGCGGCCGGACTGTGTGTTCGACGGCCCCCGCTGGCACAGGCGGGAGATCCCCTGGAACCGGAGCAAGGCCCAGGCCCTCAGCGCCATGCGGGCGCTGCTGGCGCAGATGGACGGCAGCGACGAGGGCGTGAAGGCCCTGCGGCGGCAGCTGGACCACATGTTCCCGCCGGAGCGGCGTGAAGCAGAGCAGACCCATCAGATTTCAGCCGGATCGCTACCGGATGAAATATAGTACCGCGCTATAGGCCGGGCGTTAAAGGCCACAATGCCCTGGCAGCGCAACACAGACCTGTGCCACACGGTAGGGAAGCCGCGGGCACATAAATAAGAAGGGAGTTCAACTATGCGTATCCAGCACAATATTATGGCGATGAACGCCTACCGCAACTACAACAACAACACCTCCGCCCTGTCCAAGAACCTTGAGAAGCTGTCCTCCGGCTACAAGATCAACCGCGCCGGCGACGACGCCGCCGGTCTGGCCATTTCCGAGAAGATGCGCGCTCAGATCACCGGCCTGAACGCCGCCACCAAGAACGTCAAGGACGGCATCTCCCTGGTGAAGACCGGCGAGGGCGCGATGCAGGAGATCCAGGACATGCTCAACCGCATGGACTACCTGGCCACCCAGTCCGCCAACGGCACCTACGACAACGAGGTGGACCGCGCCAACCTCCAGAAGGAGGTCAAGGCCCTCAAGGAGGAAATCAACCGTATCGCCGACTCTGCCAACTTCAACGGCATCAAGCTGCTGGACGGCAAGACCGGCCTGAACAATAACGCCTTTACCCTGGGCACCGCCTCCTCTGTGGACGCTGTCAATCCCGGCGACATCACCATCAACTTTGCTGCGCCCACCGCCGCCGCTGACGATGTCCACGAAACCCTGCCCTCCGTCGCCGCTCAGACCGCTGAGTTCACCGTTGATCTGGGCGACCTGCAGGTTGACGCCAGCGCCGGCGATGCTGTGCTGACGATTACCTTCGGCGGTCAGGCTGTCACGGTTTCTCTGGCCTCCAACGGCGGCTCCAGCAGCGACGGCAAGTGGAGCGCCGCCGACATTGCCGATGCGCTGGTAACTAAGCTCGGCAACACCGCCAACAATCCTGTGACTGTTGGTACCACTTTTGTCGGTACTGTCTCCTTCGGCGGCTTCAACTTCCAGGTCTCGGCGGTTACCAGCAGCAACGCCGGAACCGGCGACAACGCCATCAAGTTCACCCTGGTTGGCGCCAACGGCAAGGAACTCAAGGCCGACGATATGACTTCCACCCAGGCCGATGCTATTAATCGGCTTGCTGGTATTGCGGGCGGCGATGTGTCGATTGGTTCCAACCAAACAAACACCAAGATCACCGGCACCTTCAACCACAAGGTGGACGACGTCAAGAGCGCCGTTGCGAAGGATCCGGGCAAGAAGGCCGGCATTACCTTCGACCTCACCGCAGACATGCTGACCGAGGATGTCGAGCTGGTCATTGACGGCACCACCTTCACCTTCCTGACCGACACCTCCAACACCGCTGGCGCTACCTCCACCCAGATCGACCTGCGCGATGTCATCAAGGCCGGCGGCAACACCACCGCTCAGCTTACTGAGGCCATTAACCAGCTGTCTCAGAAGAGCACCGACAACTTCGACATCACCAAGAAGGCCGATGGCAAGCTCCACATTGAGCAGAAGTCCACCAGCACCGAGGAGTACGACTACAAGAAGCTGACGGAGACCGTGACGGCCACCAACAACGGCGCGGCCCAGCCCGCCAAGAACGCCGGCTCCACCATTGCCATTGACAGCACCAAGGTTGCCTTTGGCGACAAGCTCACCATCGGCGGCAAGACCTTCGTCTTCCAGGACGACGCCAGCAAGGTGGGCGACGATGAGATCCAGGTCAACGGCAAGACCGCCACTGATCTGATGAACGCCATCAACAACGATTCCACCCTGGGCTTCACCGCCGAGCTGGATCCCGCTGACTCCAATAAGGTCATCGTCCGCTCCTCTGGTGCCATCGGCACCGCCGCTCCCCTGGTTGGCGGCACCGGCCTGACCCTGCAGATCGGCGACACCAGCGATGACTTCAACCAGATGAACCTGAAGATCGACAACATGCACGTCAACGCCATGGGTACCATGGACGCCAACGGCAATGTTACCAAGAGCATCGAGGACATCGACATCAGCACCCAGGCCGGCGCTCAGGAGGCTGTTGACGTGATTAAGAACGCCATCAACTATGTCTCCTCCGTCCGCGGTGATCTGGGCGCTATCCAGAACCGTCTGGAGCACACCCAGAACAACCTGTCCGTGATGGCCGAGAACATCCAGGACGCCGAGTCCACCATCCGCGACACCGACGTGGCCGAGGAAATGATGAGCTACGTCAAGAACAACATCCTGGTGCAGTCCGCCCAGGCCATGCTGGCCCAGGCCAACCAGGTGCCCCAGGGCGTGCTCCAGCTGCTGGGTTAATTTCCCAAGGGCTGAAAACGCGCCGCAAATGTTCAGCAAGGGGGGCCGGGCAAGTGCCCGGTCCCCCTGTTCCTGTCCTTAAAAAAGGCGCATTCACCAGGCGTTTTTTTCAAGCACAGGAACAGAGAGGAGACTATATATGAACGGACAAACAACACCCCTGCTGTCCATCGGCATTATTTTCCGGAACGACATCCGCTGCATCGAGCGCTGCCTGAAGGCCCTCCAGCCCCTGCGTGACGCCATTCCCTCCGAACTGGTGATGGCGGACACCGGCTCGGAGGACGGCAGCCGGGAGGTTGCGGAGAAATATGCGGATATCCTCATCGACTTTCCCTGGGTGAACGACTTTGCCGCCGCCCGGAACGCGGTGATGGAGCGCTGTTCCGGCGCGTGGCATCTGTCGGTGGACACAGACGAGTACCTGGACGGAGGGGTGGACGAGCTGGTCCATGCCCTGGAGTCGGACCAGGGGGTCACCAACATGTACCGGGTGGTGATCCGCAGCTATACCAATTACGAGTTAGTAGGCAGCTACAGCGATTTCTTCGCCCTGCGGATGGTGCGCATGTCCACCGGGATGCGCTATCAGGGGGCCATTCATGAGCATCTGGTGGGAACCAATAAGAGCCCCATTATATCGCTGCCCAAGGTTATTTTTAATCACGACGGCTATGTGGGCATGGGCGGCGAGGCCGGCAAGGCCAAGCGGGAGCGGAATTTGACCCTCCTGCGGGAGGAGATGAAGTCAAGGCCCGAGGACCTGATTATCCGGCTCCAGATGATCGAGAGCAGCGCCGGAGAGCCGGATTACCTCTCGCACGTCCGCAAGGGTATCGCCATGGTGCGCAAGCGGACGGCGGGCTGGCAGGTCTTTGGCCCGCCCATCTTCCGCCACGCGGTCAACGCGGCCGCGTCGATGCATCTGACCGAGTTCTGGAAGTGGGCCAAGCTGGCGCTGGACTGGTTCCCCAGCTCCTACTTTATCCGGATTGACGTGGCCTATCAGGCCATGATGCGGGGCTGGCTGGAAAAGAGCTATGAGAAGGGGATCCGCTGGGGCGAAATTCTCAAAGCGGGCTATGAGGATTTCCGGGCGGGCCTGGGCGACGTCGACTGTCAGGCGATCAGCCCGCTACACGCGGCAACCCCATACTGTGAGCAGACCATGCGCATCATCCTCGCCTGCGCCTACCTGGAGACCAACCGGGCGGAGGAGTCGCTGCCCCTTCTTCTGGACCTGGACTACAGCAGTATGGACCCGAGACAGGTAAACAACCTGGCAAAAATGCTCCGCGAGCTCCACAGCAAGACCTATCTCGACACCTCCGAGCTTGTGTCCAAGGTGTGGGAGGGCCTGTGCGCCCCTGTCCCCAGTCAGAAGCAGGCGGATATGCGGCGAAATGTGTTCCTGATGACGGGGGCCTCCGTCTTTACCGAAGCCCACCTGAAAAAGGAACAATCCAACGCCAGCCGCCCGGCCTACACCTTTTTCCTGCCGCTGTCCGGCAAATGTCCGCTGGGCACCGCCGCCTCGGTTATGGAGAGCAGCGACCCGGCGGAAATGGCGGCGCTTCTGGGGAGCGTGGAGCGCTGGGAGGAATTTCCCGCCTCCGCCCTGGCCCACGCCATGGAAGCAGGTATGGCCTTTCCGCTTCCGGACCGGGCTATGCGCATTGAGGAGATGGACTTTCTCGCCGCCGGACTCTCCGGGGAGTGGGACCGGATGTTCCATTTGCTTGTGGCGGCGGCGGACGCTGATTTTACCCGGAGCTTGCAGTCTCTGGCGTGGACATGGGACATGTCCCTTGCGGCCATCCGCGTCTGTCAGTGGGACGATGAGAAAAAGGGGATGGCGCTGGCCAGAATTTTTGCAAATACCGAGCGCACCATTCTGTCCCGCAGCTATGTGCCGGAGCTGTTGACCGAGGAAAATCTGTTCCTGCTCCAGCCGACGCACCGCTTCGGCTGGTACTGCATCCGAGCCTTTGAGGCGCTGGACAGCGGGGACGCGGTGGGCTATGTGCGCCTGCTGCGCAAGGGCCTGGACACCGCCAAGGATATGAAGCCCATGGTGGAATTCCTGACAGAGCACACCCCGGAGCTGCAAACTCCCTCCCAGGAGCTGCTGGAGCTGGCGGACAAGGTGCGGGGGATGCTGGCGGCCTTTGATCCCGGCGATCCCGCTGTGGCGGCCATCAAGCAGAGCCCGGTCTATCAGAAGGTTGCCTATCTCATTGAGGGCCTGGAGGCCCCTGTGTTTGGAGGGCTGAAGCAGTGAAGGTTGTCATTTTAGCCGGCGGCCGGGGCACCCGCATCAGCGAGGAGAGCTACCTCAAGCCCAAGCCCATGATTACCATCGGCGAGCAGCCCATTCTATGGCACATCATGAAATATTACTCCAGCTTTGGGTTCCACGACTTCATTGTCTGCTGCGGCTACAAGGGCCACGTGATTAAGGAGTACTTCGCGGACTACTACCTCCACCGCTCTGATGTGACTTTCGACTTCTCCGCCGAAAACCGTATGACGGTCCATCAGAATGTGGCCGAGCCCTGGCGGGTGACGCTGGTAGATACCGGCCTGAACACCCAGACCGGCGGACGTGTCAGGCGGGTGCGGACGTACATCGGAGACGAGCCCTTTATGCTGACCTACGGCGACGGGGTGAGCGACGTGGACCTGAACGCTCTGCTGGAGCAGCACCGGGCCTCGGGGAAAACTGTCACCCTGACGGGCATCCAGCCCGGCGGACGGTTCGGTGTGCTGGACCTGGAGGGTCAGACGGTCACCGGCTTCCGGGAGAAGGCCAAGGAGGACGGCGGCTGGATCAACGGCGGCTTTATGGTCATGGAGCCGGAGGTGTTCGGCTATCTCAGCGCGGACGAGAGCTGCATCCTGGAGCGGACCCCTCTGGAGGCCCTGGCCCGGGAGGGAAAGCTGGGAATCTATAAGCACAACGGGTTCTGGCAGTGCATGGACACGCAGCGGGACAAAATCTGGCTGGAGGATCGCTGGAACAACGGGAACGCCCCATGGCGGGTATGGTAAACATGATTCTGGATTTTTATAGGGATAAAAAAGTTTTTGTCACAGGGCATACGGGCTTCAAGGGCGCGTGGCTGTGCACGATTCTGCGCATGGCCGGGGCGGAGGTAACGGGCTTTGCGCTGCCTCCGGAGGAGCTGAGCCTGTGCAGGATCATCGGACTGGAGGAAAAAATGACCTCTGTCCACGGTGATATACGGGACCTGGAGGCCCTGCGGTGCGCTTTTGAGGCCGCAAAACCGGAAATTGTGCTGCATCTGGCGGCGCAGCCCATCGTCCGGGAGAGCTACCGGGACCCGGTGGGCACCTATGCCTCCAATGTGATGGGGACGGTGCATATTCTGGAGTGTGTGCGGCAGTCCGGCTGTGTGAGGAGCCTCCTCAACGTGACAACGGACAAGGTCTATCAGAACCGCCAATGGCCCTGGGGCTATCGGGAAACCGATGTGCTGAACGGGTTTGACCCCTATGCCAACTCCAAATCCTGCTCCGAGCTGGTGACAGACAGCTATCGAAACAGCTTTTTTGCAGATAAAGGGGTTGCGGTCAGCACGGCGCGGGCTGGAAATGTGATCGGCGGCGGAGACTTCGCGGCGGACCGGATCATACCGGACTGTATCCGGGCTGTGCGTGCCGGCCGGCCGATTCAGCTCCGCAACCCGCATTCTGTCCGGCCCTATCAGCATGTGCTGGAGCCGCTGTCCGCTTATCTGCTGATCGCACAGCGGCAGCATGAGAACAGCGATCTGGCCGGCGGCTACAACGTGGGCCCGGACAGCGGCGGCTGTCTGACCACCGGGGCGCTGGCGGAGCTGTTCTGTCAGGCCTGGGGAGAGGGCGCACGCTGGGAACACACAGGCCGGCAGGGCCCCCATGAGGACGCTGTGCTGAAGCTGGACTGCTCCAAAATCGGCACAGTTTTAGGATGGCGTCCCCGTTGGGATGTGGAACGTGCCGTACGGGAGACTGTGGACTGGACAAAGGCGTGGATGGATGGTCAGAATATCCCTGACTATATGGAGCGACACATTCGCGGATATTTTAACGAACCTGTATAGGGGAAATCTATGGAACAATTTATTGAAATAAATACCGATCAGATGGAAAGTCCGGCGGTTGGATCCGATTTATTTTCTAACCGCATAGCTGTGGCGGAAATGCAGCAGAGCTCTGGCATCCCGGAAGTGTCTATTATCATCCAGGCATACAACAGACTGGATAAAACCAAACGCTGTGTGGAGAGCGTCCTGGCCTATACGGATGGCGTTGACTATGACCTGATCCTTTTGGACAATGGTTCAGAAGACACAACGTTAGAATATTTCCAAACGATACCCTATAAAAAGAAAACCGTGGTGCATATTACAAAAAATTTAGGCCCCGCTTTTCCAATTTCCACGTTAAATTTGAATAAGCTGGGACGCTTTATCTGTATTCTTCAAAATGATTTAATTGTTACCAATCATTGGATGGAAAATCTCTTGGTCTGCATGAAATCGGATGAGAGAATTGGGATGGTTAACCCAGTCTGTTGTAATACATCCAATCTGCAGTGCGTTGATCTGCCTTATGCGAACTATCAGGAAATGCAGGAAAAAGCGGCTCAGTTCAACCGCTCATCCCCCAGAAAGTGGGAAGACCGGCAGCGATTGATTACGCTTGGAACCTTGTACCGCAAAGAGGCGCTTATGACCGTCGGGTGGCCCCTCGGCGATGTTGGATTCTTTCACGATTTTGGGGATGACGATGATACCTTTCGGATTCGGCATTCAGGCTACCGTACTGTTCTGGCCGGCGATACGTGGATCTGCCACGACCATGATTTGAGAGTCGGCGAGGGAAAGGACCCTGTGGAATTTCAAAAATCTCTGGACATTGGCAGAGAAAATTTCCGAGAAAAATTTTTTGGCGTTGATGCCTGGGAAGATGTAAACAACTACTATATCCCATATTTCCCGCATTTTCCGAAGCCGTCCGCAACAGGGCGTCTGCAAATCCTGGGTGTGGATACGCGGTGTGGAACCCCTATTTTGGATGTTAAAAACTGGCTGCGTACGTTTGGATTGTTTGACACGGACCTGTCCGCCTTTACCCAGGATCCCAAATATTGGCTGGACCTGAAAACAATTTGCAGCGGGCCGGTGGTCTGTGACCGGGAAGAGTTTTTGATAGACTCCTTTCCTCGGGAGACCTTCGATTATATTGTCATAGATCGCCCGCTCAACCGGTATCACGAGCCGGTAAAGATGCTGCGTGACCTGTTCTCCTTGTGTAAGAAGGGCGGGTATCTGGTCTGCAGGCTGGCAAACGCCCTCTCCTTTCGGGAGTATTTACATCTGCTGGGACAGGTGGACGTTTATAACCCGGACTATGCGCTGAATATCCCGGTTGAACAATTTCGCATAGCGATACAGCAATGGGGGGCAATTCGGTGTGAGCTGCGGATTGGCGCGGGGTTAGACCAGGAGAGTCAATCGCTCTTGGCCTCCCTTTACCCCGCCGGTCTGCCGGAGCAGCAGCAAAAAGCGGCATTGGATCAGATGCAGTGTCAGGATTATTTGTTTGTTGTGCAAAAACGGCTGAAATAGAGAAGTCCAGTTCGTTCAAATATGTTTTATGGCAGGGGAAAAAATGAAAATACTCCATATTGCCGCCCATATGGGCGGTGGAATCGGTTCAGCATTTGCCGGACTAGGTGACTGCGGTCAGGAGCAGAGGATCCTCCTGCTGGAGACGCCCCAGGATAGAACCGCTTTAGACAGAGTGCGGTCCGCCGGGTTTCAAATTATACAGGCGACAGAGCGCTCCAGTGTAGAGCGAGAATTGGAGTGGGCAGATGTTGCTGTATTCAGCTGGCACCACCACCCGGCCCTCACTGGGTTTTTGCGCGGCTTTCCCGCTGTTCCAATCCGCAGTATTCTCTGGTGCCACGTCTCTGGCAACTATTTCCCCCATATCTCCGCCGAATTTGTTCAGCAGTTTGATCAGAGTATCTTCGCCTCACCCTTCAGTCTGGACCTGCCGCAGGTCAGGGCGCTGGGTGATACGTACTTAAAAAGGCACTGCGATGTGGTCTATGGCCTCAACGATCTCAGCCGGTTTACCAGTATCAAAAAGAAACCGCACACGCATTATACGGTTGGATATGTTGGTACAATGGGCTTTTGCAAGCTGCATCCCGGTTTTATAGACTTCTGCGCGGCAGTAGGGATGCCGGATACGCAATTTTTAATGGTGGGGGCGCCCTCCACCCAACAGGAACTGCTGGAATCGGCGGAGGAAAAGGGGATTGCAGGACAGCTTCAATTCTGCGGACAGCTCCCGGATGTGGCGCCCGCACTGGCGCAGATGGATGTATTCGGCTACCTGCTGAACCCGCAGCACTTTGGAGCCACGGAAAACGCGCTGCTGGAAGCTATGGCAGCGGGACTTCCCGTCGTAGCTCTGGATCAATGCGTGGAACAGGGAATTATTCGGGATGGCAAAACCGGATTGCTGGTCCACTCCCCGGAGGAGTATGGGAACGCGGTTCGATACCTGCGGGAGAATCCAGAGAAAGCAGCGCTTATGGGCGCTCAGGCTCGGAAAGATATTATGGAGCGCTATGGAATTCAGGCAAACCGCCAGAGATTTCTCGCTGCATGCCAGCGGGCGGACGCGGAGGAAAAGCGTCTGCACCATTTTTGTGAGTTTTTCACAGGGGACCCGGCAGATTGGTTCTTGTCTGCCGTGGAGGCAGACAGGGCGTGTTTTGAGGAGGACCGGCCCCAGGATGCCGGGCTGATTTTCCACGAGCGCACCAAGGGGTCTCCAGCTCACTATTCCGGCTATTTTCCGGCTGACAGACGGCTGGAACAATGGACTAAAAAAATACAAGAGGGAAACCTATCATGAATCATACAAAAAATTGGGAACAGGTCAAAAATTTGGTCGAAAATATCCAGCTTCCTACGAAAAAGCATGAGATATTTCTCTTTGGCGCAGGACTGATCGGCGCCTTAGCCGCTTCGATTCTAAAAGATACACTCAATATTACAGCCATCTGTGATAACAGCACCGCAAAGCAAGGCACGACGATTGAAGGGCTGCCCTGTATCTCTCCCGATGTCCTTGCCCGGTGTCACGCGCCCTTTGTCTTGGTCAGTACAAACAAATACTATAAAAGTGTACATCAGCAACTGGAGGAAATGTCAATTCCACACTGTAGTCTGGATGCATACGTAGTAAGTACAAATTTTGAAAAATTTGAGCAGGTTTATATTTCTCTGGATGACGTATCAAAAGATGTTTTCTCTGGTGTACTGCTCTGCCGGATGACTGGTGATATTCTCGGTTTGGAGCAATATTATACGCCAAATCAGTATTTCTGTCTGCCCAAATTTGCTTGGCTTCAAAATCGGGAGGGCATCTTTGTTGACTGCGGCGCTTTTGTCGGTGACACAGTGGAGAGCATTCTGAAATATTCAATGGCGATCTTTCGGGAAATCTGTGCATTTGAACCGACCGGGCGCGCATTTAAGGCGCTGCAAAAGCGCAGTGCTTTTTTAAGCGAAATCTGGGCACTTTCGGAAGGACAAATCGTTTGTGAGCAAAAGGGAGTCGGCGCAAAACCCGGACGTTTGACAATCCGCGAGAATACTGTGGACCTTTCTACAACATCTCTTTCCAGTGATCTCAGTACCGGGGATACATTCGTTGAAGTGACCACATTGGATGAATATTTTTCACAGCGGGAATCCAGAAATGTAGTATTTATCAAAGCTGATATTGAAGGCTCTGAATGGGATATGCTTCATGGCGCGGCCGAAACGATACGCCGCTGCAAACCACTTATGGCAATCTGCCTATATCACAGTGTTTTTGACCTCTACCGCATCCCACTGTATTTGAAAGAACTGGTTCCAGAATATCAATTTCATATCCGTCACCACTCCGCCCGGGATGAAGAAACCGTTTTATATTGTGAACTGTGAAGAAAGTATATTTACAGGTATATAATTGCGGTCAAAGATAAAATGACTGATGTAATTTGGAGGAGGTATCCTGAATGGAAAATTTTACGATGGAACGAGTGACTTGTAATATTACCTGTGCCTGCAACTTGAAGTGCAGGCTATGCGGGGCCTACATACCCTATTTACGGAACGGCGGACAGGATATGAAAAAGGAATACCCTCTGGAGCATTGGATCAAAATCTTGGATAGATATTTCCAAATTGTGACCCACGTCAATGTGCTTGCTATTTCTGGAGGCGAACCTCTTTTATATCCCGCACTTCCGGATTTTATTTATCACCTGAAACAATATCAAAATGCAATTGGCCGGATCCAAATTGTGACAAATGGTACGATCGTTCCAAGTCAGGATGTCCTGAACGCCGCCCAAAAATTGGGGTCACAGTTATATTTTAATGTTGATAATTATGGCGAGGTCTCCAGCGCTGTGAAACAACTTGATACTCTTTTAGCGCTCCATGAGATTCCCTATATCATCCGCAATTATACAAAGGAGAATCCCCATTGCGGCGGTTGGGTCGATTTTGGAGGCCTGACGGAACAGATTCATTCAACGAGGGAAGAAACGGAAGAAGTGTTTTCCAAATGCGCAAACGCGCAAAGGATCCATTTCTGCTTCCTGATTGCGGGGGGAGAAATGTGGCCTTGTGACCCCGCGCGGCGAAGAAGGTATCTTGCACCCTCAGTTGACGATACAGAATATTTAGATCTGTCGGATACCTCACTTTCAATTGAGGAGCAGAGAGAGAAAATTACAGCGATTTATGCCAAGAAGAGCTTGTCTGCTTGTTGGTATTGTAATGGCTTATGTGATGACTCCGTGCGCGTTGTTCCCGGGGAGCAACTGAACCAAGAAGAACTGGCTTGTATCAAGGCCGGTGCAAGATCTTATCAGGAAGTTCTGTCTATGCTGGAAACAAAACGGCACAAATAGTAGAAAGGAATATCTCTATGAAAGCGGTCATTAAACCCAGAATTGACCTGGAGCACAGAACACGTCTGGAGACCGTCATCCCTCTTCAGACGCCATTTATTATCAATATTGATCCCTGCGATACCTGTAATTTTCAGTGTAAGTTCTGCCCGACAGGAGACCGGGAACTGATGCGGAGGACCAAGGGACGCGGACATGGCATCATGGATTTCGACCTTTATAAAAAGCTCATTGATGACATCTGCGCCTTTGAGGACAAGGTAAAAGTCATCCGTTTGTATAAGGACGGAGAGCCTCTGCTCAACCCGCATTTTGCGGAGATGGTGCGCTATGCCAAGCAGTCCGGGTGCTGCGACCGGGTCGACACCACAACAAACGCCTCGCTGTTGACTCATGCGCTCAGCGACCAGATCATTGAGGCTGGCCTTGACCGTATCAACATTTCCATTGAGGGAGTCAATGCCCAGCAGTATGCCGAGTTCTCGGGATACCAATTGGATTACCCACGTCTGGTGGACGAGATACGTTATTTCTATGAGCATAAAACAAACACAGAGATGATCGTCAAAACCAATGGCGATATCCTGACCGAGGAGCAGAAGCATCAGTTCTTCGACCTTTTTGGAGACATCACAGACGGTATTTTTATTGAGAGCATCATGGACTGCTGGCCCACCTTTGAGCAGAAGAAGGTGGATGTCAACCAGAGCCGCGGCATCTATGGACAAAGTATCCGTGAGGTTCTGGTTTGCCCCTATGTGTTTTACTCCATCCCCGTCAACTCAGATGGGACGGTAAGCCTGTGCTTTCTGGATTGGAAGCGGGAACTGGTTTTGGGAAATGTCAGGACAGAGAAGATAACAGATATCTGGAGGGGCAGGTCATTGCGGGAGTATCAGGAACTATTTCTGCGAGGAGAGCGAAAGTCCCATCCCATCTGCGGGTGCTGCGGCCAACTCAGCCAGGGGCAGCCGGATGACATAGATGCCTTCGCGGCGGAGCTGCTGGAGAGGCTGGAGCAGACAAGGAGTTGACCAGTATGAAGATCCTTTTTATCGGAGGAAATGGAAATATCAGCTGGCACTGCACTCAGCTGGCGATCGAACGCGGCCATGAGGTGTGGCAGTTGAATAGGGAAATCTCCGTGGTGACGCGCAGAAAGATCCAGACACAGGTACATAAATTGAAGGGTGATATACGCGAAACGGCAGAGATCAAACGGCTCCTGGATAGCTGTTCCTTTGATGTGGTATGTGATTTTATCTGTTACAATGGCGAACACGCCCGGAGTGACATTGAAATCTTTCAGGATAAAGCGAAGCATTTCTTTTTTATCAGTTCAGAGGCTGTTTACAAGAGAGACCCCCTGGTGGATGCGGAGTTTTATACAGAAGACAGCGAAAAATACAGCGCTGACTGCGGCTGTGAGTATATCACAGGGAAACTTGAAGCAGAGCAGGTATTCATGGATGCCTATTATCAGAACGGTTTTCCTGTAACAATAGTTCGGCCTTCTTACACGTACGATACGATTTTTCCCATTAGTATTGGCCATAACTGCTTCACAGCGCCGGAGCTGATCTTAAAAGGATATCCTTTGCTGATTGCAGGTGATGGAAAAAATCAGTGGAGCTTTACCCACTCCTCCGATTTTGCGGCGGCATTTATAGGGTTGACGGAAAACAGAGCCTCAATTGGTACTGCGTTCAACATTGGCGCGGAGGAACGCCTGTCATGGAACGATCAATCCGCTCTGGTTCTGAAAGCGTTGGGAGCGGAGACAAGCGGAATATTTCATGTTCCCCATCAAGAGGGTCTGACTCTTGAGAGAATCCACCCCAGGATCATGATGTTTCACCGCATGAGAAACAATTCCAGCTGTGTGAAGAAGGTAAAAGAATATGTGCCTGGGTGGGCCCCAAAGGTCTCCTTTGAGGAAGGGATCCAGCGGACTGTCCGCTGGCTGAACGAGGATGCCCGCCATAAGCGGCACGTAGACGGAGTATACAGCGCCTTGATGGCTGTCTATGAAAGGTATGGGATCAAGCTATGAACATAAAGCCATGCGAAATCTGTAAGGGGACCAGATTTCAAAAACTCGGGACACTGTGCTCCAATATGAAAATCATGGGACCGCAGTTTTCTGAGGGAAGCTGTGATATTGTTGCCTGTTCTGATTGCGGTTTTGTGTTTAACCAGTATGAAAACGCAGATCAAGCTTGCTTTGATATGTATTATCGTTCATCAAGCAGCAAAACAATGGACTATTATGATATATATCCCAAAGATGTAATCGACACATATTTTGAACATCTCCTACACAATCTGGAAGGCTACATTTCAAAGGACAGCCGTATTTTAGATGTAGCAGGCGGGCATGGGCAATTGGCACAATATTTGATTGAGCATGGATACACCAATATCACAATCCTTGAGATAAAACCGGAATGTATTGAATCTGTAAAAGCCTTGGGAATTGATGTCATTGAGGCTAGCTTGTTTGATTTACAAATTCAAACGGGTGAATACGATTTGGTACTATGCGACCATTCTTTAGAGCATTTTGTGAACCTTGGAGATGCTCTCTGGCAGATGAAGTCGTTAATAAAACCCTGCGGTCACATTTATATAGAGGTGCCCGATATTGCAGGATATCAAAAGCAAAATGCGGCGCCGTACCACTTTCTCACCTATGAGCATGTATGCCATTTTTCTGACTATACAATAAATAATTTGGCAAACTGTTTTGGACTGCAGATTGTTGAACGGAATAAATGCTTGAAAGGTAATGATTATCCAACCCTATGTGTGATGTATAAGCTTAGCTCCACATATAAGCCAGCACAAAAGGACCCTGCTAGTGCGTCAGCGCTGCTGAATTATGTCAAACACTGTGAAAAAGGTATAGCCATAGAGGTAAGTCGATTTGAGGAATCCCAAGTTCCCCTGATTCTGTGGGGAGTTGGCGCTTCTACCGCACAACTGTTGAATGGAAATTTTGACAGGTGTAATGTCATTCAACTAGTGGATTCCAATCCAGCCAGACAGGGCCTTTCCTTTCATGTAGGTGGCCGTATGCTGCAGATCGAGGATCCATCCTGTGTGGAGAATTGCGAGGCGGTCATCTTTATACTGTCAACTGCCTACAAGACCAGCATTGAGAGAAGTATCCGCAGCTATGGCTATCAAAATGAGACAGCCGCCCTGTAAGACCTGATGGCTGTCTTATGAGTCTATGAAAGGTATGGGATCAGACTATGAACATAAAGCCATGCGAAATCTGTAAGGGGACCAGATTTCAAAAACTCGGGACACTGTGCTCCAATATGAAAATCATGGGACCGCAGTTTTCTGAGGGAAGCTGTGACATTGTTGCCTGTTCTGATTGCGGTTTTGTGTTTAACCACTATGAACGTGCGGAGCAGAGCAGCTTTGATGACTACTATCTCTCTACCAGCAAAACAATGAATTACTATGAAATGTACCCTGACATGGTTGCAGACAGCTATTTTTTACACATCTTCGATAATATTCAGGGATATATTACAGAAAAAAGCAGAATTCTGGATATTGCAGGAGGATATGGAGAACTAGCACAGCTTCTTGTAAAAAAAGGCTTCCAAGACGTAACCGTTTTAGAGTGGAAGCCGGAATGCGTACAGGCCATCAGGAATGCCGGAATTGCTGCAATAGAAGGAAACCTGCTCAGGCTGGATACAGAGCGGGAGAAATATGATCTTATCATATGCAGCCACACGTTAGAGCATTTTGTGGACACGAACACCGCGATGGAAAAGTTGAGAGAACTTGTGAAACCGAATGGGTATGTCTATCTGGAGGTCCCAGATTTGTACCGTTACAGTGAGCTTGAGCGGGCCCCCTATCATTTCTTGACGTATGAGCATGTCTGTCACTTTTCGGAAGTTACCCTGCACAACTTGAGCGCACAATTCGGATTTCAGATGATGTATTTGAATAAGTATATCAAATGTAATGATTACCCTTGTCTATGCGCGATGCTTCAGCCCGCCAGCCCCAATGCGGAATTAATCCAGGATGCAGAGAGCACTTCCTGTATGCTGAATTATCTTCGAAAATGTGAAGAAACAATTGCCGCTGTGACAAAACCTTTCGAGGACTCCCAAGTTCCGCTGATCCTGTGGGGGATTGGCGCTTCTACCGCACAGCTGTTGAATGGAAATTTTGACAGGTGTAATGTCATTCAACTAGTGGATTCCAATC
>OFHO01001278.1_pt1 | contig 18951 bp, 14 predicted proteins | sample 1521531 | NCBI WGS metagenome assembly OFHO01 (sample SAMEA3504124, study PRJEB24116) | mouse gut metagenome | biome: mouse gut; feature: mouse-associated habitat; material: faeces | place: Denmark | collected 2011
AACGGGAAACGCCCCGGGTCGTGCAGTCCGCACGGCCCGGGGCGGTGTTCAGGACGGGTCTCCTTTCACCAGCACAAGCTTTTTCCGCTCGATTTTATAGATAATGTCGCACTCGTTGGCCAGGCTCATGTGGTGGGTCACCATAAGCAGTGTCTTGCCCTCCTTCACCCGGCGGATGGAGTCGATCACCGCCCGCTCGGTGTCGATATCCAGGGCGGCGGTGGCCTCGTCCATCACCAGCAGCTCAAATTCCTTATACAGCGCCCTGGCCAGGGCGATGCGCTGGCGCTGGCCGCCGGAGATGGTGGCCCCGTTCTCGCCGATCAGGGTGTCGATCCCGTCGGGCAGCGCCTGAACGTCCTCCCAGATCTGGGCGCACTTCAGGCACTCGATCACCCTGTCGTTGTCAATATCCCGCTCGTCCGAGAAGAAAGCCACATTGTCCCGGATGGTGGCCCCATTCAGGTAGACGGTCTGGGGGATGTAGCTCACCAGCTGGCCGATGCTGGCCATGCAGCGGCCCTGTTCGTCAGCGTGGGCGGCGATGTCGTAGTCGTCGTAGCAGATGCTGCCCGCCTGGGGGGGCAGCAGGCCCAGAATCAGGTCCAGAAAGGTGGTCTTTCCCGCGCCGGAGGCCCCGATGATGGCCACTGAGCGGCCCACCGGGATGTGGATGGACGCCCCGTCGAAGATGCGGGTCTGGTCCCGGTAGCCAAAGGTCAGTCCGCTCACCGAGAGACCCTGCCGGAAGGTGAGGGTCTTCCGGCGGAGGGCGGCGGTGCGTTCCTCCTGTGCCTTGATCCGGTCGTAGCTGGTGAGAGCCTCCTTCAGCACCGAGAAGGGCTTTCGGGCGAACTCCATGTAGTTCAGCCCCCGCAGAACGTGAAAGGCGGTTTGCAGCATCCGGGCCAGGGCGGTGATAAACACCAGCATAGGGGCGAGGATGAAGGCCAGATTGGAGCCCGCCAGAAGGATCACGGCGAGCACGGCGAACATGGCCCCCATCACGCTGTTTTGCAGGAGAATACTGATCCGGCCGGAATGGTACTGATACTCCTGCTGTACCTGGGCGAATTTGGTGCTGGCCTTCTGATACCGCTTCAGTACAAAGGCGGACCGGTCGTCAATCTTCATCTCCTTGAAGGAGCCGTAGGCAATGGTAATCTGGGCGTTGGTGCGGATGGAGTAGGCCCGGCTTTTCTCGCCGAAGACCCGCATCCGCGCACGGGTCTGCACGTGGATTACCACCATAAGGGCCACCAGGGCCAGACTGCTGCCAATGCCGATCCACTTGGCGGAGTAGATCATAACCGCCCCATAGCCGGTGAAGGTGATGCAGTTGACCCATATATCGGTGTAGACAGTGATCATCTGGATACAGTTTACGGTGTCCTGCCGGACCATGTCCAGGGCCTGCATGGCGCTTTTCTGATAGTGGGCGGACAGGTCCTCTTTCATCAGGGTCTCATAGACCTTCACCGACAGCCGCTGGGCGCCGTCGTAGGTAAACCGGCTGGAGAGCCTGCCCCGGTAGAGCTCCAGCAGGCACTTGACCGCCGTCACCCCCACCATGCTCAAAGTAAAGGCCACCAGCTCCGGGGAGGCCTGATTCTCCTGAATGGCGCGGTTGATGACCGTCATAATAATAGAAAAGCTGAAAATGTCCACTGCGGGGCTGATCAAACTGAGCAGGGACAGAATCTTCCAGCTTCTGCGCTGGTCCGGCTCCAGCACTCCGATGAGATATTGAAACATGCCGGCAATGCTGCTCTCCTCTGCGTTGGTGTTCGCTGCGCTGTGGCGTTTCATAACCGCCCGTCACCCCGCCTTCCTGTAAGCTCCGTCCCCGGGTTGCCGAAGTGCCCGGAGCGGGTTGGTAGAATCTTATCAAAATTCTCCGCCGTTGGCAACCCCCACTTTCATGCAGGGAGTGTCCTGCCGCGCATTTTATCGCGATAACGTGGATTGGCACACTCTTGCAGGGGCGCAGAGCGCGCCTGCGGGCGGACAATGTCCGCCCCTGCATAAAAATCTGCAAATGGGACACGCCCCGTTAGCGTGCAGCTTGTCCCGGGCACTGTTTGAAATTGACAGGTCGGAAGGCTAAAACAGATGGGAAATGAGGGATTGTATTTCTTGACATCATAGTGAAAATGTACTATTGTTAAGGAGGTGAAAAATCGCTACACGCTTTTGGACCCGGCAGGAGAGAACAAACACAGACGGGTGGGCAATGAATGGTAAATTTTGTAATATTATTAGAGTGCTTTGGCATAAGCCTGATTTTTGCGGCGCTGATCCTCCTGCTGAACGGAGACGGCGCCCGGGAGCAGAAACTGCTGATTTTTATTATGTGTGGCTCGCTGGTGCAGAACGTGGGCTATATGCTGGAGCTGACCGCCCCCACCGTGGAGGCCGCCGTGGCAGCGGTGACGGTGGAAAATGTGGGCTCCACCTTTGTCCCCCTGTGCTACTGCTGGTTTACTTACACCTACTGCTACGCCCGCCCGCCCAAAAAGCTGCTGCGGGCCCTTGAGGTAATCAACTTTTTCGTTCTGCCCACGGTGTTTTTCAACTGGAACGGCCTGTTTTACCGGGAATTTCAGTGGCTGTCCACTGCCGACGGCTTTCACTACGTCAGCATCACCTACGGCCCCCTGTATACCTTCTTCCTGATTACCCGCATCGTGATTCCCTATGTCCTGTCCATCTACACCCTGGCCCGGGCGGTCCGGGGCCGGCTGGATCAGCAGGTCAGCCGGCAGTATTGGACCATCCTTCTGATCACCTCCCTGCCCGTGGCGGTGCTGGTGGCCTATGTGTTCAAGCTCACCGCAGTGTTTGACCTCACGCCGGTCACTCTGGCCATCACCATGGCGATGGTGGTAATTGTGGTGTGGAGCCGCCGCAACTACGACTTCCGCCGCCTGGCGGCCGAAAAGGTGCTGGAGAGCCTGGGGGACGGGGTAATCGCCCTGGACGACCATGACCGGCTTATCAGCTATAACCGGGCCGCCGCCCAGATCTTCACCAGCCTGCCCGAGCACAAGCTGGGGGAGAATGTCCGGGTGCTGGAGGATTTCCGGGAGGAGATGCTCAACGAAAGCGTCCCCTGGAGCTTTTCCATCAACGGGCAGCATTACGAATGCCACAGCAAGCAGATCATTGACGAAAACGGCCGGAAGCAGGGCTGCGTCATCCTGGTGCTGGACATGACCGACATCAAGGCCTATATCAACGAGATCAAGCGGGTGCGCCAGCAGGCCGAGAAGGCAAATATCGCCAAGAGCGAGTTTTTGGCCAACATGTCCCACGAGATACGCACCCCCATGAACGCCATCATCGGCCTGAACGATATTATTATGGAGGAGTGCCCCGACCCCCAGATATACGCCCACGCCAAGGACGTGCAGTCTGCAGCCAAGAACCTGCTGGCCATCATCAACGACATCCTGGACCTGTCCAAGGTGGAGGCAGGCAAGATGGAGCTGGTGTATGGGGACTACCATCTGAAGACCCTGGTGGACGAGGTGGTGGGCATGATGGACATGGCGGCCTCCAAGCGGGGGCTGATTCTGAAATACGAGTGCGACAGCGCCCTTCCCTGCCGCTACAACGGCGACGAGGGCCGCATCAAGCAGGTGCTTATCAATATTCTCAACAACGCCATCAAGTTTACCAAAGAGGGCTATGTGCGGGTCTATATCACCGGCTGGCCCGGCAAAAACGAGGACGAGGAGGTTCTCTCCTTCCGGGTGGAGGACACCGGCTGCGGCATCCGCAAGGAGGACCTGGGCAAAATATTCGAGGACTTCCGCCAGGTGGACGCCAAGCGCAACCGCACGGTAGAGGGCACCGGCCTGGGCCTGGCCATCGTCCGGCATCTGGTGGAGCTGATGGGCGGCCTTATCGACGTGGACAGCGTCTACGGCGAGGGGACCACCGTAATCATCACCATCCCCCAGAAAATTGTGGACCGGCGCTCCATCGCGGAGCTGCCCGAGATACCCCAGACCGAGCTGCGCTACGCCGAGGCCTTTACCGCCCCCGACGTGCGGGTGCTTATTGTAGACGACAACCTGATTAACCGCAAGGTGGCCCGGGGCTTTTTAAAGAGCTACGCCTTCCAGCTGGCCGAGGCCGAGAGCGGCCCGGAGGCCATCGAGCTGGTGCGGCAAAACCGGTATGACATTATCTTTATGGATCATATGATGCCTATGATGGACGGCATCGAGGCAGCGGAGATTATCCGAAAGGACTGCGGCGAAAACGGCGCCGCCCCGGCTATGATCGCCCTCACCGCCAACGCCATGGAGGGGATGCGGGAGCAGTTCCTGAAGCACGGCTTTCAGGACTTCATCGCCAAACCGCTGGACCGGCGGGAGCTGGGGCAGCTGCTGGCCCGTTGGGTGCCCGAGGAGCGCCGGCGGGAGGGAGCCCCCGAGGAGCTGGAGGCCGCCGCCCAGACCGCCGACCTGAGCCACTTCCGGATTGACGGGATCGACATGGAGGCCGCCTCCCGCTACTGCGCCGGCGACGAGGGGGAGTTCCTGGAGCTGCTGGAGCTCTACTACCAGGATGGCCAGCGCAAGACGGTCCTTCTCCGGGAGGTGGCCGACAGCGACATCGCCCGCTACCGGGTGGAGGTACACGGCCTGAAAAGCGCCTCGGCCAACATCGGGGCTCTGGATGTATCCAACATGGCCCGGGCCCAGGAGAACGCCGCCGCCCAGGGAGACACGGAGTTTATCCAGCGCCAGTTCCCCCCGCTGCTGGAGGCCTACGAGACCCTTTTGATGAATATTGGGCTGTTCCTGGAGGAGCAGCGGCAAAACGAAGCACAGGAGGAGAAGCTTCCCCCCCTGTCCCCCGCCCAGCTGCGGGAGCAGGCGGCGGCGGCCCTGGGCGAGCTGGAGGACTTCCAGTCCCAGGCCTGCGCCGGCAGAGTGGCCGACATTCTGAGCCACACCCTGCCCCAGGACACGGAGGAGCGCCTGAAGGAAATCCAGGGACAGCTGAAGCTGTATGAGGACGACATCGCAGAGGAGCTGCTGAATCAGCTTGTGAACAAACTTGAAAAGGAGGATGGCGCAAATGATTAACCCGGGAGTAAGATCCGGCAAAAAGTGCATTTTAGCGGTGGACGACGCGGCCATTATTCTGCTGCGGATCACCGACGCCCTGGGGGAGTACTACGACGTGGTCACCGTCAATTCCGGCGCACGGGCCCTGCGGTATCTGGAGCGGAAAAAGCCCGACCTGATTCTGCTGGACATCCGCATGATGCCCAAGGACGGCTTTGAGACCCTGCGGGAGATCCGGGCGATGGAGGGCCGGGCCGAGATCCCGGTGATTATGCTTACCGGCATGGAGGACAAGAAATCAGTGATGGAGGGCATCAAGCTGGGCATCCGGGACTACATCCTGAAGCCCTTTTTCCCCGATGACCTGCTGGAGCGGGTCCGGCGTGTGCTGGAGCCCGGGGAGCAGGGCTGGCCGGAGCAGATGGAGGAGCTTTGATATATGAATCATGCCATGACCAAGGAGGAGCTGGAACAGATACTGGATCAGGCCCTTCAGGATGTAACCGAACGCACCGCCGGCGTGCGCCTGCACCAGGGCGAACAGCCGCCGGGGGAAGACCTGTGCACTGTCCACATCACCTTCGACCGGGGGTTCAACACCAGCCTGACCCTATGCGCCGACAAGAGCCTGCTGGCCCGCATGGCCTGCAACTCCTTCCACGAGGAGGCGGTGACGCCCGAGGACCTGGAGGAGTTCAGCAAGGAGTATCTCAACGTGCTCTGCGGCAAGGTGACGGGGGCGATGTTCCAGGCAACACAGATACCCGCCCGCTTCGGCACCCCCGTGTTTTACCACGGGCGCTATGAGCCGGAGGGGCAGGAGGTACAGTTTATCCTCACCTACTCTGACGAGCACAGTGAGGGCGCGCAGCTGATTCACCATGTGCCCTGTCCTCAGGCGGACGGGGCCGACGAGAGCTAAAGGGGGTATCGCAGAAATGAGCAGGCGGATAATGGTGGTGGACGATTCCAGACTGGTGCGTGTCCAGCTGGAGGACACCCTGAAAGGGACCGACTACGAGGTTGCGGCCTACTGCCGCAGCGGCGAGGAGGCCATCGAGCAGTACGCGGCGGTGAAGCCCGACCTGGTGACAATGGATATTATCATGCAGGGGATGGACGGGCTGGACGCCGCGGAGATCATCCTGAAAAGCAACCCGGACGCGAGGATTGTCATGGTGTCCTCGCTGGCATATGACGACACCTTTGAACGGGCCAAGGCCATCGGAGCTAAGGGCTTTGTGGACAAACCCTTCCACCAGGAGCAGCTGCTGAAGGTGTTTGAACAGGCCCTGTCCTGAAAGCCCGGACGTCTGGGGCATATCAAAACCTATGGAACGCGCCAGGCAGGTCCGGAAGACGGGACCTGCCTGCTTTTTTGCGCGGCGGAAACCACAGAAGCGGTCTCCCCGGCGGGGAGAGAAAAGGATTTGGAAAAAGCTGTGTGACAGCCTTTGAAGGAGTGAGTGGTCCATGACCTTGACGGAACAGACGATTCTGCTTCAGGCCCCCAACCCCGCGGCGGCGGAGAACGGGCGGAAGCTGTGGAAGAAGGGCAGCTTCTCCGCCCTGCACCGGACGGAGGACGGCACCCTCTACTGGGCGGAGTGCGCCGGCAGCGGCAAGAACCCCTACCAGGTGTCCATTGACTGGACGGACCCGACCGCCCCGGTGTGCCGGTGCTCCTGCCCCAGCAGGCAGTTCCCCTGCAAGCATGCCCTGGGGCTGATGTTCCAGCAGCTGGCCGGCGGGTCCTTTGAGCTGGCGGAGCTGCCCCGGGAAATTGCCGACAAGCGGGCCAAACAGGCGGCCCGGGCGGCCAAAAAGGAGGCGGAAGGGCCAGCAAAGCCCAAAAAGCCCAACACCGCCGCACAGAAGAAAAAGCTGGCCAAACAGCTGGAGGGGCTGGACATGGCGGAGCGGATGGTGGACGACCTTCTTACCTCCGGCCTGGGGGCGCTGGCCGGGGCCTCGGCCAAGACCTATGACAAGCTGGCCAAGGACCTGGGCAGCTGCTACCTCACCGGCCCGCAGACCGCCTTCACCCGCATCGCCCTGGCGGTACGCACCGTCCAGCAGGACCCGGAGGGGGCGGAGGGGGCCTATGCTGAGGCCCTGCGCATCCTGGTGGCCCTGCGGTCCACCATCAAAAAGGCCCGGACCTTTCTCCAGAACAAGCTGGAGGCGGGCAGCTTCTCCCCCGAGGATTCCGCCCTCTTTGAGGCCCTGGGGGGCGTGTGGAAGCTGGAGGACCTGGGGGCCATCGGCTCCGTCCGGGAGCAGGTCCGGCTGGTTCAGCTGTCCTTCGACGTGGCCTTTGACCCGGCCAAAAAGGAGTATGTGGAGCGGGGCTGGTGGATCGACCTGGACAGCGGGAGCCTCTTTCAGACCCGGAACCTGCGCCCTATGAAGGCGCTGAAACATGTGAAGGGGGAGGACAGCCGCTTCGGCGCGCTGGAGGTCCCCACCCTGTATATCTACCCCGGGGAGGGGGACCGGCGGGTGCGCTGGGAGAGCGCCATCCCCCGCCCCCTCACGGCGGAGGAGCAGGCCGCCCTGCCCGCCCTGGCCCAGCCCGGCCTGGCGGCGGCGGTGAAGCTGACCAGGGGCTCCATTAAAAATACCCTGGCCCCCAAATTTCTGGCGGTATTGGTCCCCGTGGGCGCGCTGGGCAAGGTGGGGGAGGACTTCGTGCTGGAGGATCCCGCCGGCGACCGGGTCGTCCTGCGGGACCGGCCCGAGGACGGCCCTGACCACGCCTCCACCGCCCGGCTGGCCATGCTCCCGGAGGCGCTGCCGGCGGGCAGCGCCCTGTTCGGCCTGATGTTCTACCACGAGGGGGACCGCTCCCTCTGCCTGCACCCCTACAGCGTGGTCACGCCGGAGAAAATAATCCGGTTACTGTATTGAGGAGGTGGCATCTATGAATTTACGGCCTCTTTATGATGTAAAGGAGCGGCTGGAGCAGGCCGCCATTGCCGGCGTCGGCCTGCTGGCCGAGGACTTCCGGCTGAGCCGCGCGGCGGAGCAGTTAAAACCTCTGGCCGGAGCCAGTCCGGTATTTGGCAAGATTGACGCCGGTCTCACACAGCTGCTGTCCGCCCCGGCGGGGGAGCGGTCCGGCCTGCTGCTGGACGTCCTGGCCCTGGTGGACGCGGTGGCCTACACCCAGGGGCAGACCGGAGCGACGGGGGATCTGGTCCCTCTGCCTGCCGGGGGCGGACAGTATCAGGAGCTGTCCTACAGCCAGCTCAGCCCCCTTCTCACCGCCCTCACCACCACCGGCGGCGGACGGATGGAGCTTGTGAAGTCCGCCTGGGAGGACCACCCCGAGTTTTTCAGCGACTACCGGATTTTGCCCGCGGTGGTAGACGGCCTGGGGGACAGCTATGGGGAGCTTGCCGAGCTGAACGCCGGCATTTTGAAGGGGATCGGTCCCGCCGCCCTGCCGCTACTGAAAACGGGCTTCGACCCCGCCGGGAACCGGGCCATGGCCCGCCGGGTGGAGGTGGTCTCCGCCCTGGAGGGGGCGGCGGCCACCCCCTGGCTGCGGGAGCTGCTGCCCCAGAGCAAGAAGGATGTGCGTGCGGCCGTCCTCACCGCCCTGGGGGAGGACGGGGAGAATGTCCCCCTCCTGCTGGAGCTGGCCAGGACCGAGAGGGGCGCCAACCGGGATGCCATTCTCCGGGCCCTGGCCAGACAGGACGGGGAGGCGGTCCGGGCCTTCTGGGGGAAGGAGCTGGAGGCGCACAGCGACTCGGTAAAATTTCTGGAGCCCTCCAATACGGACTGGGCCGTCGAGTTGGTGACTGACGGCCTGCGGCGGAGGCTGGAGAAATATCTCAGCGGGGAGCGGCGTCCCACCTATGAGGAGGGTACCAACCTTACAACCTGGTGCTGGAGCTTAGGACACAAGGACGCCCCGGCAATGCTGGACTTCTGGCGCTGGGCGGACAGCCGTATGGAGGACATCGACCAGCTCAAGGACGAGAAGGACCGTTCGTTTTTCTTTGGGGTGAAGCTCACCGAGCGGCTGCTGGACATTCTGCGCCACACCGGCCCAGGCCCCCTGCGGGACTATTGCCTGAATCTGTTTGACGGCCACCCCGCCATGACCCGGTATCTGTCCGTCAGCTTTCCGGCCGCCCTGCTGTCCTGCCCGGCGGCGGAGGTCTTTGAGAAGTACGGCCCCTATATCCTGACGGAGGAGCCGGTTCAGGACGGGGAGCGGAAAAAGACCCTGAACACCGTCCTGCTGCGAGCCCTGGGGGATGTGTGGTGGTATCCCCAGGGGGAGCGGTACAACATCTATGGGGGTCTGTCCACTGCCGAGCCCCTGGATATCCGGTGGATTGAGCGGCTCACCCGGGCGGTCTGCACCGATGTGCCCAGGAGGGCCGGCGCTTCCCCCTTTGCCTGCTACTGGGAGGACGTACCCGAGTTTGACCGGACCCTCATGCGGCTGGTCAACCAGTCGGACGGGCGGTGCCGGGAGCTGATGATCCCCTATCTGCGGAGACGTCTGAAGGAGACCGGGCTGCCCTACCACTACAGCCGCTGGCTGCTCCAGCTGGGCGGCAGTCCCCGGGGGCTGTTCGGCGAGGCGATGGCCAAGAACCCCTCGGCCAACCACCTCTACGTGGTGTGGCAGCTGATGCACGAGGCCAGCCAGGCCCTGCCCCCGGAGGAGGTCATCGCCCTTCTGGAGGAATTTCTGGAGGCCAAAGCGGGCCGGAAGCAGGCCTGGGCCAAGTTCCAGGAGGCCATACCCTGGACGGTGGAGCGGCTCCGGGCGGGTGAGCCCTTCCCGGAGTGGGACAGCTGGGAGAAAATTGACAAATAATCGGAGGAATGCGCGATGTCTGACAAAAACGTACAGCGCCTCCCGGCGGAGGAGCTGTTTCAAAGAGAGCTGGACGCCCTTATTTCGGCGGAGACCGACCCCATCCCCACCGGGTGGAGGATGTCTCCCAGGTCGGTGCTGGCCTACATCACCGGCGGCACGACGGTAAAGGGGGTTGACATCACCCCCAAGTACATGGGCAACCGGCGGCTGGTGGAGATTGCCATTGCCACCCTGGTCACCGACCGGGCCCTCCTTCTCATCGGTGAGCCGGGGACGGCCAAGAGCTGGCTCAGCGAGCACCTGGCCGCCGCCGTCAACGGCGATTCCACCAAGGTGGTCCAGGGGACGGCGGGTACCACCGAGGAGCAGATCAAATACTCCTGGAACTATGCCATGCTCATTGCCAAGGGCCCCTGCCCCGAGGCCATGGTAAAGAGCCCCGTCTACCGGGCCATGGAGTCGGGCTCCATCGCCCGGGTGGAGGAAATTTCCCGCTGCGCCAGCGAGGTTCAGGACGCCCTTATCTCCATCCTGTCGGAAAAGCGGCTGTCCGTCCCCGAGCTGGGGCTGGAGCTCCCCGCCCAAAAGGGATTTTCCGTAATTGCCACTGCCAACACCCGGGACAAGGGGGTCAACGACATGTCCGCCGCCCTGAAACGGCGGTTTAACATCGTGGTCCTGCCCACCCCCGCCAACATTCAGGACGAGATGGACATTGTCCAGACCCGGGTGGAGCAGCTGTCCGCCGGGCTGGACCTGAACGCCCGCCAGCCCGACACAGATACGGTGGAGAAGGTGGTTACCATCTTCCGGGAGCTGCGCTCCGGGGCCACCCTGGACGGCAAGCAGAAGCTGAAGCCCACCTCCGGGGTGCTGTCCACCGCCGAGGCCATCTCCCTGCTGTGCAACTCCATGGCCCTGGCCGGCAGCTTCGGCACCGGCGCCATCGGGGCGGAGGATCTGGCCGCCGCCCTCCAGGGGGCGGTGGTGAAGGACGAGGAGAAGGACAAGGTGGGCTGGAAGGAGTATCTGGAAAACGTGATGAAGAAGCGGGGAAGCGAGTGGCTGCCCCTCTACCGGGCCTGCCGGGAGCTGAACGGAAAATGAGCGGGCCGGTATTTTTCGGGGTGCGCCACCTGTCCCCGGCGGCGGCCTTCCACCTGCGGCAGGCGCTGGACCGGGCCCAGCCCCGGCTGGTGCTGGTGGAGGGTCCCAGCGACCTGAATGACCAGATGGAGTGGCTGTGCCACCCTGAGACGGAATTTCCCGCCGCCATCCTGGCCTACACCAAAACGCCGCCGGTGCGCACCGTGCTGTGGCCCTTCGCCATCTATTCCCCGGAGGTCCAGGCCATCCTCTGGGCCCACGAGCACGGGGTGGAATGCCGGTTTATGGACCTGCCCTCGTCGGTGTTTCTGGCACTCCGGGAGGGGGAGGAAATGTCTGTGGGGCGCGACGACCCCGGCGCGCCTGTAGGGGCGGATAATATCCGCCCGCAGGATGACGCTGATCCCTCTGAGGAACGGGCGGATGATATCCGCCCCTACACAGAGGACCCCGCCCAAACCACCGAATCCATCTACAAGCGCCTGGAGACGGTTACCGGCGAGGACCACGACACCTTCTGGGAGCGGAATTTCGAGCAGATTGAAAACTTTGAGGAATATCAGGCGGCCTGTAATACATTTGGTAGTCGCCTGCGGGAGGCCTCGGCGGACGATCCCCGCCGCGCCGCCGAGACGGTGGTGCGGGAGGCCTACATGAAGCGGGTGGTCTGCCAGGCCGTCGACACGGGCATTTCCCCGGAAAGGATTTTCTGCGTCTGCGGGTCCTTCCATGTGGCGGGTTTGGAGGAAAACGCACCCATGACCGACGAAGAGGAGGACGCCCTGCCCCGGGCGGAGGCCTGCGCCACCCTGATGCCCTACTCCTACTACCGGCTCACCACCCGCTCGGGCTACGGGGCGGGGAACAAGGCCCCGGCCTACTTTGAGCTGCTGTGGGAGGCCCTCCACACCGGCGGGCTGGGGCGGGCCCCCTATCTCACCCGGCTGGCCGCCGCCCACCGTAAGGCGGGCAATCTGACCTCCTCTGCCGAGGTGATCGAGGCCGTCCGGCTGGCCCAAACCCTTTGCGCCATGCGGGGGAGTAAGTACCCTGCCCTGTCAGACCTGCGGGACGCCTCCGTTACCACCATGGGCCACGGGCAGTTTTCCGAGCTGGCACTGGCGGCGGCCGACACCGAGATCGGCAAAAAGATCGGCTTTCTCCCCCAGGGGGTAGCCCGTACCAGCGTGCAGGAGGACTTCTACCGCCAGCTGAAGGAGCTGCGGCTGGAAAAATTCCGCACCGCCCAGCTCCAGCGGCTGGACCTGGATTTGCGGGAGAAGCTGAATGTGAAGTCGGAGGGGGCCGCCCTGGCCGACCTGCGCCGGTCCTTCTTCCTCCACCGCCTGCGGGTGCTGGGGGTCCACTTCGCCGCCCTGCTCCCCTCCCGGCAGGAGGGGGCCAGCTGGGGGGAATACTGGGAGCTGCGCTGGACCCCGGAGGCGGAGATCGAGATTGTGGAATCCGCCCTGATGGGGGACACCATCCAGGGGGCGGCGGCTTTCGCCCTGAAGGAGCGGGCGGACCAAAGCGCCTCTCTGGGGGAGGCGGCCTCCATCTTTCAGGACGCTTTCCTGTGCGGGATGCCCGCCGCCGCCCAGCATGCCCTGTCCGTCCTCCAGGGGCTGGGGGTGGATGCCGCCGCCATTGCCGACGTGGCGGACACCGCCGCCCGGCTCAGCCTGGTGGTGCGCTACGGCGACCTGCGGCGGTTTGACGCGGAGCCGGTTGTTCCCCTTGTAAAGCAGCTGTACCTGCGGGCCTGCCTCACCCTGGCGGAGGCCTGCGCCTGCGACGCCCAGGCTGCCCAGGCGGTGACAAAGGCCATGGACCAGCTCAACACCCTCCAGCTCAGCCACGACTTTCTGGAGGCGGCGCGGTGGATTTCCCTGCTGGGGGAGCTTTCCGACCGGGACGATTTGAATACCCGGTGCTCCGGCTTCGCCATGGCGATTTTGCTGGAGCGGGGGGCGGTGGACGAGGACCTCCTCGCTCGGGAGGTGGCCCGGCGGCTGTCCCCCGGCGTCCCCGCCGACCTGGGAGCGGGGTGGTTCGAGGGTCTGGCGGGGAAGAACCGCTACGCCCTCATCGCCCGGCTGTCCCTGTGGCGGCAGCTGGACAGCTACCTCTCCGGCCTGGACGACGAGACCTTCCGGCGGGCCCTGGTTTTCCTCCGCAGGGCCTTTGCCGATTTTTCCCCCAAGGAGAAAAACGACATCGCGGAAAATCTGGGGGAAATCTGGGGCGTGAACCCCCGGCAGGCGGCGGAACTGCTGATGAACGAGGCGACGGAAGCCGAACAGGCGGTGCTGGACAGCCTGTCCGACTTCGACTTTGACGATATTTAGGAAGATGTCTGTAGGGGCCGACGACCCGGCGGCCCGCTGCTCTCGGTTCCCGCAGAACGGCGCGCCGGGTCGTCGCGCCCTACGTATCCGGCGAGCTTTGAGGGACCGCATGCAGGGGTGGATTAACACCGGCGGGCGGCCACAGGTCGCCCCTACAGGCAACATTGCGAGGTGATTCTATGTCCCAAACCGAACAGCTCAGCCGCTGGCGGCTGATCCTGGGCGCGGAGACGGAGCAGTCCTTTTCTGGCATGGGAGGCGCTCCCCTGTCCCAAGAGGAGCTGCTTATGGACTCCGCCCTGGGGGCCATCTACGGCGGGCCGGGGGAGGGCTTTGGCGAATCCGGCCGGGGCGCGGGGAAGGGGCCGTCCTCCCCGGTGATCTCCAAGTGGCTGGGGGACCTGCGCTCCCTCTTCGACCCGGAGACGGTGGCGGTGGTGCAGAACGATGCCATCGAGCGCAAGGGCTTAAAGCAGCTCCTGCTGGAGCCTGAGCTGCTGGACACCCTGGAACCCGACCTGAATCTGGCCTCCACCCTGCTCATGCTCAAGGACCAGATCCCCAAAAAGTCCAAGGAGGCGGCCCGGGCCTTTATCCGAAGAATTGTGGAGGAGATCAACCGGCTGCTGGAGAACGATATGCGCCGGGCGGTGACGGCGGCGTTGAACCGCCGGGCCCACTCCCCCCTGCCCGCCGCCGCCGCCCTGGATTTTCCCTATACGATTCGTAGAAATCTGAAAAATTATAACAAAGAGTTGGGGGCAATCCTCCCGGAGCGGGTGTGGTTTTTCGACCGGGCCAGCCGGGTAAACCGATGGCACGTCATTCTGGACATCGACCAGAGCGGGTCCATGGGCCAGTCCATCCTCTACTCCTCGGTGATGGCCTGCGTGCTGGCCTCCATGTCCGCCGTGCGCACCAGCGTGGTGGCCTTCGACACCCAGATCATGGACCTCACCCCCCTGTGCGCCGACCCGGTGGACCTGCTCTTTGGCTTCCAGATGGGAGGCGGCACCGACATTGCCAAGTCCGTCGCCTACTGCCAGGAACTGGTGGAGTCCCCGGCCAAAACCCTGTTTTTCCTCATCTCCGACCTGGACGAGGGGGGCAACCGGGCGGCCCTCCTCCGGCGGCTGGAGGAGCTGAAGGCCTCCGGAGTGACGGTGGTGGTTCTGCTGGCCATCGCCGACGGGGGCAAGCCCTACTACGATGCCCAGACTGCCCAGCGGGTGGCGGCTATGGACATTCCCTGCTTCGCCTGTGCCCCGGAGAAGCTGCCCGAACTGCTGGAACGGGCCCTGACCGGCGGGCTGTAGCGGGCACGGCTGGGAAAAGGGACGTCTCCACAGGAGACGTCCCTTTAACGGTCGCTGGCCAGCCAGCCCTCCCCCTGAAAGATCAGGTCGTCCAGGTCGGGCTTGCGGGGGGCGGGGTGCTCAGCAGATGGGAGCTGTGTCGTTTTGTTGTCGTTCATGCAAACTCCTCCATTTATAGTGTGCGGATATACATATCAGTATATGCGGCGCGGAAGAAAAATGTGTACGTTTGCGTACAACTTTTCCGGCGAAAAAAATCAGGTGAATGTCAAGAAGAATTTTGACAAGCATTTAAAAATTTCAGAGTGGCTGCGTCAGTAATAGGGGCAAAAGGCAACAGCAGGTATTATGAGAAAGGGTGCATGGCGATGCGGAACACCAACAGACAACCGACACTCAAACGGACTTACTATCGCAGCTTTCTGCTGATGGTTGTAATCCCGCTGGTTCTGGTCTTTGTGTGTGCGGAGGTCGTTGTCAGCTACATCATCCGAAATTCCGCCATTGAGACCATCGACGCCCTTCAGGAGAATATCGCTACCGCCTTGAGCGGCGATGTCCGGAACAACGCCCTCCAGCTGTCCCATTTCGTATATGCCAACGACGGGGAGTTCATCCAGATGGCCGTGCAGGTCCACCAGAGCGGTGGCGGCGACTGGTATGTGGCGGATCAAATTATGCAGCGGGCCTTCCGCACGGCCATGGTCCCATCCCAGGATATTCTGGTGGGGGCCTTTTACATGGACAGGGCAGGCACGGTATATATGAAGGACGAGGTGGCCATTCCGGAGGGGGAGATTCGCGGTACAGATTGATACCGGCGGGCGGAGGAGCGCCCGAACAGCGTTGTGCTGGGCTGCTATGATCCCAGCCGTACCCGGGTGGTCCAAACCTCCCAGCAAAATAGGCAGATGGTTCTGGTCACCGCCATGGCCACCGACACGGCTACCGACCGGACCGGGGCGGTGGAGGTCGTGAGCTTTTTCACCGTCTCTCAAGTCGGGGATATCCTGGCCGGCCAGCGGAAGGACGCCGTATTGGGCCGGAGCGTGATTCTGGACAGAGACGGCCATGTGATCTTCGGCGACATGGGAGACGACGCCGCTCGGGACTACTTTGAGGACCGCCTGGGCCGCTTTACGCCCGGGAGCCTCACCCGCCGGGCGGCCCTGGCGGAGGACGGCGGGGAGCGGGATTACTTTTTCCGCACCAGAACCATTCCGGATACCGACTGGTCGGTTGTCACCTTTGTGGAGGAGAGCGGCCTGGGCCAGCAGTTTTATCAGGTGGGCGGGATACTGGCCCTCATTGTCATCGGGCTGATGACGCTTTTCTACTTTTACTCCCGCTATTTCCTCAACGCCATCATCGCCCCGGTGCAGGAGGTGTGCCGGGGGATGGAGCGGCTGGATCGGAACGACCTGGAGGTCCAGCTGGAACCCAAGGGGCAGCGGGAACTACAGGACCTGATGACCTCCTTTAACCAGATGGTGCTCAGCATCAAGCATATGCTCCGCCTGACGGAGGAAACCCTGCCCATCCTGGTGACGGTGTTCGCCGCCTTTAAGACCCGGGCGGACATGGTGAACACCTCTCCTCTGGCCCTGCCTCCCGAGCCCACCCTGGAGAACTTCAAGGAGGTGCTCACCAACAAGCGGCTGATTACCGGCGTGAAGAACACCCTGCTCATCCTGGCGGTCAGTCTGTTCTTCAACATCCTGCTGGGCACCATCACCGCCTATATCATCGAGCGGTTCAACTTCCGCTTTAAAAAGGTGGTTGTGGCCCTGTTCTTTGTGGGGATGCTGGTGCCCACCTTCGTCACTGAGATCGCCCGCTTTAAAATTATCAACGGCCTGGGGTTATACGGCAGCCCCGGCGCGCCGATACTGATCTATGTGGCCTCCGACCTGATGCAGCTGTATATCTACCGGCAGTTCCTGTCCAACCTGTCCACTTCCCTGGATGAGAGCGCCCTGCTGGACGGGTGCAATTACTTCCAGCTGTTCACCAAAATCATCTTCCCTCTGCTGGCCCCCGCCACAGCTACAGTGGCCATCATCATGCTGCCCACCGTGGTGCTCTATGTGTTCTTCCAGAAGTATATCCTGGCCGGCGTGGCCGCCGGCGCGGTAAAGGAATAAAATATTTGTCCCCGCCCCCTCACAGGAGCGGGGACATTCAACGGAAAAGGAGACTTCAACATGCAGGCTGACCTCAACTGGCTGACCGACCCAACCGTGTTCCGGGTAAACCGGCTGGATGCCCACTCCGACCATGTGTGCTATGCCTCAGACGGGGAGGCCCGCCTGGGGCGGACCTCCCTGCGTCAATCTTTGGATGGTATGTGGAGCTTCGCCTGGAGCCCCAAACCCGCTGCCCGCCCGGCGGACTTCTGGCGGGAGGGCTTTGACGATTCCGACTTCGGGACCATCCGGGTGCCCGGCCACATGGAGCTCCAGGGCTATGGGCAGATTCAGTATATCAACACCCTCTATCCCTGGGACGGCCGTGCCGAACTGCGCCCGCCGGAGATCGACTGGGAGGACTGTTCGGTGGGCAGCTACGTCCGGGAGTTTGACCTGGCCCCCGGCCTGCGGGGGAAGCGGGTCTGCGTCAGCTTCCAGGGGGCGGAACAGGCCATTTACGTCTGGCTCAACGGACAATTCGTGGGCTACGCGGAGGACAGCTTCACCCCCTCCGACTTTGACCTGACCCCCTATGTAAAGGAGACGGGCAACCGCCTGTGCGTGGAGGTGTACAAGCGCTCCAGCGCCGCCTGGATCGAGGACCAGGACTTCTTCCGGTTCAGCGGCATCTTCCGCTCCGTGTTCCTCTACGCCAAGCCGGTTGTCCACCTGGCCGACCTGTGGCTCCAGGCGGGGCTGGAAACGGACAACGCCACCGGCACCCTGTCTGTCCGCCTGCTGCTGGAGGGGGAGGGGGCGGTCCATTGCCGCATCGCCCACCCGGAGCGGGGTGTCCTCTTTAACGGTGGGCTGGAGCTGGCCCCGGAGGGCAAGTACCTGCGCAGCCAGCCCTTCCGCTTTGAGAATATCCGCCCCTGGAACCACGGCCGCCCGGAGCTGTACCAGGTGACGCTGACCGTCACCGCTCCGGACGGGACAGTGACGGAAGTTGTCCCCTACCAAACCGGCTTCCGCCGGTTCGAGCTGAAAAACGGCCTGATGCTCCTGAACGGGGAGCGCCTTGTCATCAACGGAGTCAACCGCCATGAGTGGAACCCGGATACCGGCCGGGCCATCGGCCTGGCTGACATGACCGCCGCCATGGAGACCTTCCAGCGGAACAACATCAACGCGGTCCGCACCTGCCACTACCCCAACCAGACGCCCTGGTATCACCTGTGCGACCAGAACGGCATCTATATGATGGACGAGGCCAATCTGGAGAGCCACGGCTCCTGGCAGAAGCTGGGGCGGGTGGAGCCCTCCTGGAATGTGCCGGGCAGCCTCCCGGAGTGGCGGGACTGTGTGGTGGACCGGGCCCGGTCCATGTTTGAGCGGGACAAAAACCATGTGTCCATCTTGTTCTGGTCCTGCGGCAACGAGTCCTACGCCGGAGAGGACATCCTGGCTATGGCGGAGTTCTTCCGGGCGAACGATCCCAGCCGCCTGGTCCATTACGAGGGGGTGTTCCACTGCCGGGAATTTGACCGCATCTCTGACGTGGAGAGCCGGATGTACGCCCCGCCCTGGGAAATTCGGGAGTATTTGGAAAACAATCCCCCAAAGCCCTTTATCCTCTGCGAGTATATGCACGACATGGGCAATTCCCTGGGGGGCATGGAGAGCTACATCCGCCTGGGGGAGGAGTTTCCCCGGTATCAGGGGGGCTTTATCTGGGACTACATGGACCAGGCCCTGTGGCGCACGGACCGCAACGGCCGGCGGGTGCTGGGCTACGGCGGCGACTTCGGCGAGCGGCAGACCGACTACGCCTTCAGCGGCAATGGCATCGTCTTTGCCGACGGGACCGAAAAGCCCGCCATGCAGGAGGTGCGGTACTGGTATTCTGCTCCTGAGGAGCGGGCGCGGCTGGATGCGGCCAACCGGCGGGCGAAACAGGACCTGTCTCTGCCTACAGTGCAGGTGAAAAAATCCCCCCTGCGCATCACCCACGGGGACGGGGCCCTGGGGGTGCGGGGAGAGGACTTTGAGCTTCTGTTTTCCTACCCGGAGGGCGGTCCGGTGTCCCTGCGGACAGATGGACACGAGTGGCTGGGGCGG
>OFHO01001284.1_pt1 | contig 18915 bp, 21 predicted proteins | sample 1521531 | NCBI WGS metagenome assembly OFHO01 (sample SAMEA3504124, study PRJEB24116) | mouse gut metagenome | biome: mouse gut; feature: mouse-associated habitat; material: faeces | place: Denmark | collected 2011
GCACCGGGTGTTCCACCCGGTGCGCCGTTCGGCTTAACCCGCCTTGGCCGCTCCCCTCAGCCGCTCCTTTTCGGCAGCGATTTCCGCTTTCATCTCGGCAATCATTTCTGCCAACAGCTTTTCGCATTCCCCCTCGCTGTGGGCGTAGATGTTGCGGGGGTGCTTTTTCCCATCCGGCCAGACGGGGGAGTACCGGCCCTCCCACAGATGGTCATTGATCTGGGTGACGCAGCCCGTTCCGGCTTTGCGCCGCTTACCCTTGTGGGCCTGAAAAGTGCTGGGGGCTGGCTTCTGGGGTGCTACGTTAGTCTCTGTCTGCGGCGGGTCTGCTTTCCCAATGCCCTGGTCGATCTTTGCTGCCGCTTTCCGCCGCATCTCATCGGTGATATGGGCATAGACGTTCAGCGTAGTGCTGCTGGACACGTGCCCGATGATGGTGGAGAGTGTCTTGATGTCCATGCCGTGTTCCAAAGAGGCCGATACGAATGTGTGACGCAGGTCGTGGAATCGGATCTTTTTGCATCCAGCCCGTTCCAAGGTGATTTGCAGCCACCTTCGGACAGCGGCGGGATCCCGAGGGGAGTCATCTTTGAGCGGGGATGGGAACATCCAGCGGGAGAGCGTGGTTTTTCGGTATTCTTGGAGGATACTCAGCACGGGCGTTGGCAGGAGGACGCTCCGATTGCCTGCTTTGGTTTTAGGCGGCGAAACCACCAATTCTCCCTTAACCCGGTGAACCTGCCGCACCACCCGGAGCTCCCCGGTGCGGAAGTTCAGATCGTCCCATTGGAGGGCGCAGATCTCACCCCGGCGAAGGCCGGTGGAGAGCTCCAGCAGAAGGAGCTCGAAGCAGCCATCCTCCTTGGCTTGGATCAGCAGACGCTGGATCTCCTCCGGGGCCAGCACCTGCATTTCCCTGGCTCTGGCGGGCGGGAGACGGCAGCCGTCTGCGGGGTTGCGGAAAATCAGCTTTTCAGCCACGGCCTTGTCCAGTGCGGCATGGAGGGTAGTGTGGATGCCCCGGACAGTCTGATCGGACAGGCCCTCACCATAAATCTCGGCGCGGATTAGCCTGCCGCCCTGTTTGAGCTTGGCATAAAATTGCTGGATATCGTTGGTGGTCAGCTTATCCAACTGAGTGTTGCCCAGTGCGGGGATAATGTGCTGATAGATACGCCGCTCATAGGACATCTGGGTGTTGGGGCGGAGATTGGGCTTTTTGTAACTTTGATACCAAAAATCCAACCAATCGCCCAGAAGAATACCCGGTTTGGGTTGCTCAGGGGTAGGAGCTTGAATGCTGTCTTGCAGTGTTTTGAGCTTTGCCGCACACTCGCTTTTGGTTTTTGCAAGGACGTTTTTGGTGACAGGAAGCCCTTTATCATCGTAGCCGATAACCGCCCGCCCCTCCCAGCGGCCGTCTTTTCTCAGGAGGACGCTTCCCTCGCCCCGTTTTCTGCGTTTTGCCAAGGTTTCATCTCCTCTCCGAGATAATCAGTCAGGAAGCCGCCCACAATGTCGGCGGCCCGCCTGTGCATATCGCTGGTGGTGTGGGTATAGGTGTCCAGCGTGAACGACGCTTTTGTGTGGCCCAGGATGCCGGACAGGGTTTTGGCGTCCACCCCGCTGGCCAGTGCATGACTGGAAAATGTGTGACGTAGGTCGTGGAAGCGGATGTCGGGCAATCCCGCTTTGATAAGCAGCTTCTTAAGTTTGCAGTAGGCGCTGCTGGGGTTCACGGGGGCTTCCGGGCGGAGGGGGTCGTGGAAAATCCAAGGGGAGAAGGACTTCTTTTTGCGATCCCGCAGAAGTTGGGCCGTACTGGGTGGCAGGACGATTTTTCTCGTCCCGGCATAGGTTTTGGTATCCCCGGCCACCAGCCGCCCGCCCTTTTCTTTGTGGAGGGTGCGGCTGATTTGAAGCGTCCCTGCTTTGCCGTCAAAATCCGTCCACATGAGGCCACAGATCTCGCCCAACCGGAGGCCGGTGGTCAGCTCGGTGTAGAAGAAGTCGTGCCAGATGGGATCGGCTTTGATTGCTTCCATGAAGGTTTCAAGCTGTTCCTTGTTCAAAATCTTCATGGGCTGGCGGGTGATTTTGGGTGGCTCCACCTCGTCGGCGGGATTCCTGGGGATGAGTCCCTGCTCCACCGCCGCCCGGAGCGCCTGGTGGAGTGTAGCGTGGATGTTGTGAACGGTGGTGCCGGAAAGCCCGAGAGCTTGGCCGGGGAGGGGGTTCAGCCTGCCCCGCCGCTTGAGGGTGTCATAGAGCTTCCGCAGATCCGCCGCCGTCAACTGGGTGAGCATCTTATCCCCCAGTTGAGGCACCACATGATTTCCCATGTCCTTTTGGTAGTGTTCCAGGGTGCTGGGCCGGAGGGTGGCGGACATCTGTGCCAGCCACCGTTCCAGCCATTCTGCGAGGGTCATTCGGCTCTGCTCGGTCAGGTCAATGCCCTGGTAGAGATCAATATTCTGGCGGAGCTTTGCGGTCAGCTCCTTCTGGGTGTTGGCGTAGATGTATCGGAAGATGGAATCGCCATTTTCTTTGTGGCCTACCACGATGCGGCCCTCCCAGCGGCCATCCTCCCGTTTGCGTACCATACCGTCGCCGGACGGCCTGCGCTTTGCCATGATTAGTCACCTCCAGTTCTGATGTCACCGTCATTTTCATCCATGCACTCAACCATTATCCTTGCGCCCAACCGGAAGCCCAGGATGAAATTCTCCAGCGCCGTGATGCTGTCGATTTCCTGCTGTGATTCGATGAGTTTTGCCAGGATTGTCTGTCCGGCTTCGTCAAGCTGCTCCGTGAGCTGGTTTTCGAAACGGGTCACACGATCTGTTGCCCGTCTCAACTCCGAATGGGGCGCCATGTCCTGCGCGTTGGGTGTGATGTTGCCGTAGTAAAGATCTTCCGAAGTTTTTCGCATTGCTCTCGCCTCCTGTGGCGACACACCATACCACAGGCTGGCGGGAATAGCCATGGCAAACAAGAAAGATTATCACTTCAGACATATCTTTTTTCGTCTGTGCTGGCGATTCTTTTCTTTGAAGACAGTGGTGCAATCCACACCCCTGCATAGTGGCGCACAAAGGGGCCGACACCGCGTTTTACTTGCGTGAGGTGTAGGGATGCCATTTGCTTCGCAGGATGGGCACAAACCGCTTCACAGGGGCAGACGCGGGAAAACAGGTTGGACGGCGCCCCGTGTCTGCGGAGCGCCGCCCGCCTGCACTTTAGACTTGCTATTCTGGATATCGGGTGTAGAGGGTGAGGCCAGGCTGCTGCTCCAGCCACCAGCGAGGGTACTGTCCGCCCCAGTATGCCTTTTGGGTAGTGCCGCTGTCTGTGAAGGTAACCCACTCGGTGTCGATCTTTATCACCACGATGACGTGCCCGTTGTACTCGTTATCGTACCTGACCAAATCGCCGGGGCGGATCTGATTCCAGCTCGGGTTGTCCACCCGCCGCCAGGGCAGATTTCCAAACGCGGCATCCGAACACAGGGTGGCCCAGCCTGCGCAGTTCATGCCACTGTAGTAGGGCCCGTTGCTGGTGGAGCGGTAGGGCGCGGGCCATGTGGAGCCGTGAGGATACTGCTTGCGGAGGGCTTGCAGGGCGGCTTGGACGCTTTCCTCGGTGGGGCCGGATGGTGCGGCGGGGAGTTCCTCTTGGTACGGCTGGGTGCTGTGGACATAGACGGAGTTGGTGGCGGTGTTGTAGGTCACGCCGAAGTCTACCGCCCTGCCGATGTCCCGGAGCTTGACGTAGTTGTTTCCTCCGATGTTGTAAGCGGTCATGCTGATCCGCTGGCCGTCCACGTAGATGGGCTGGGTGCTGGGTCTGGCGGTGATTCCGGTGGCCGCTTGGGCGGCGGGGCCGCTGAGTGCAAGGCCGGTGAGGATGCCGAGCCCCATGAAGATCGCTTCCCGTTTTCTGTTCATGATGATTCCCCTTTCAGTTGTGTTGTGCCTTTGGCAAACACAACCATGCCGAAGGATCGCCAGGAAGTCAAGAACAATCGGGGCTACGGCGTTGAGAAAAACAGGGCAGCAAATGAAGCACTTTACACAGCGGGGACGTCCCTATTGTTTTCTGCGGCGCAGATTTTACGGGGGTCACATGGTTTGCTCCCAGTGTTGGCCACCGCTGAATTTCTGGCCCAGGGCCATCTTCTTGATGACCTCCCGGCGGTGCTGTTTGCTATCCGTCCAGATGGGCGGCGTGGGGAGCTGCCACTCATCATCACGCTCCAGGTCAGCGGCCACCTGGAACCATCCGGCGGCCAGCTCACCCAGCCATCCCTCATCCGGCTCCACCGTCTGGGGTCGGAAGCCGGTGGCCTGCCGGTAGAGGAACAGCATCTCAAGATTTTCCTTGAGGAAGGTTTCATCGTGGAGGCTGCTGTCCCGGCACTTGCGCCCGTTGGGGCAGGTAAACGTGATATGCTTTCGGTTCGGAGACCAGCTCACCTCGTAACCTTCCAGCTCCATGTTTTCGATGAAGCTCTCCCGGCTGGCGGCGTATTCCAACGCTTCGTTGATGGCCTGGATCAGATCCAGCTTCCAGCTGTCACCGCGCAGGCCAGCCTGGTACTCGCCGGGCTTCATGCGCTTCTTTTTCTTCCTGGGATCGCACTCCTCCAGCACCCGCAGACCGTGGGCCAAACAGATTTGATCGTTCACTTTTCGGTGTGTCAGCAGATCGTCATAGCTTTGGTGGAGCTTGTGGCCGTCCTTGTGACTGACGCTGTTTACCACCATGTGGTTGTGCAGGTGGCCTGTGTCAACGTGGGTGGCGATCACCACCTCGAAATCCGGGAACTGCTTCTGCGCGAACTCCAGGCCGATGGCATTGACTTCCTGGGGCGTGATGTTGTCCTCCGCAGAGAAGGACTGGACGAAGTGGTAGAACTGTGTGCCGTCCGTTTTGTGAAAGCGCTCCTTGGTCAGCTGCATCTCGATGAAGGCAGATTGAGGGACGCAGTCGCTGCCGGTGACCAGCTACGCATCGCCCCAGCAGGTTTTTTCCTTCTGCTCCACATAGTCGATCACGCCGCGCATCGAACTCACGGACTGCTTTTTGCACTGGATCGCGGTGAAGGTCGCCATCAGCGCACCTCCCGAATCAGCGTACTCACTGCGTCACATAGGCGAGTATACTCACTGATTAAATCATCGCCACGCAGAACGGTGAGCCGCCCCATGTTGGCCAGCGTGGTGAGCTGGTTGAGGTTGCGGCCCTGAGCTTTCAGCTCAGAGAGCAGATTGTCCAGCCCGTCCACCCGGACGATCTCCTTGCCCAAAGCGCAGGCGGTGAGGTAGTCCGTGACGGTCATACCAGCGGCCTTGGCCCGCTGGCGGATGGCTTTTTTGTCCGCCGGGGTCATCCTGGCGGTGATGATTTCGGTTTTCTTCTTCTGCATTAAACTCCTCCCCCTTTAGGGGGCAGGGGGGGCCGGGGCATAGCCCCGGCGAGTGCGGCACGGCGTATAGCCGGACGCGATGCTTGCCCTACCCAAAAGGGTAGGCATCCGCCCCAACGGGGCGTTTCTGCGTTGCCCTCACTTGGCGCTCCCACGATACTGCGGCGGGGACCCGGTTGGGGGCCCTCCAACATCGGCCACACGGGAGCCAATGCCGCACTTCACGATACTGGGAGTACGGAGTGCTACCCGACCCGTGGGAGGGCTACAAGGGGCCTTACAGCGCGAAACACGGGGTCATGCACCTAACTGGAGTTGGGCACGGGCAGTTTCCTGGGCCAGCCGCTCCAACTGCCGCTGATAGTGCGACTCCAAAACATCTTGAAATGGGGAGACAGTATAGAGCAGATTGCCATTCCGTTTTATGCCGGCCCTGGTGGTAACGGTGGTGTTTTCAGTTTGGATAAGGCCCTTGCGTTCGAGGCTACTGACGTATTTTGCCACCGTGTTTTCCGTCATACCGACTGCCCTGCCAATCGTTTTGTAGCTGGGCCAGCATTGGCCCGTTTTCCGATTGGCACAGCAGAGCAGATAGGAGTAGACGGCCAGTTCGCCGGGAGAGAGACCGAGGATAAAAATCTCATTAGGGAAGGGGAACGTGTTTTTCAAGGGATCATATTTTTGCCGCCGGCTCAACCGATCTCACCGCCCTTCGTATGTTGCTCCACCCACTCAACAAACTTCTCCTTTGGGACAACCAATCGGTTGCCGATTTTCAGAACAGGGAAGTCCGTTTCGTGCATCAACTCGTAGCTACTGGATGGAGCGATGCCCAGCACCTTTGCCACCATTGCCGCGTTGAGAAACAGCGGCAGATCGTCATAGCTTTTGTACTCAGATAGTTTCATTGATGTTCCTTTCATAAAATTTGGTTGGCCACACACCGTACACCTTCCTGCCCCAGAATCTCACTGCGGCGTTTTCACCCTGCTGGTACGCTCGCTCTATGTGGAGGTCTTGGCGGTACTTCACCCAGGGAGTATGCACTCCGGCGGTGTGTATTCAGTTGTCGAGGTTCAACAGGTTCTTCCCTTTGGGATATTCTCATGATAGAATAGGCGCAGAGGGTTTTACATCAGGAAGTGATCTTTTTGGAAAAGAAATCGAGCACAGTATCCAGCGGGCCGCAGTTGCTGCTGGTGGAGAAAGGAGTTGGTCTGTTTTCAACGGTACTTCACTATGAGGATGGGACGGAGAAGCAGCTTCCAGCTACCACACCAGCGAAGGACTTGATTGTTGCCACTGAGATCGACTATCGGACGTACCGCAGGGAGATCAAACGCTTGGGGGACGAGCATCCGCTGTTCGCGGCACGGCTGGATATTCCGATGGCGGATTTTGAGGACTTTGTGGCGGAGGCACTACTGCTGCCGTCCATGCTGCAGAAGGTAGACCCAGTGAGTTTCTTTGTGCTGGGGGAACTTCTGGATCAGGCATTGCAGAGAGAGGACGATGGAAGCGCATTGTTTCTGCTGAATGCGGGAGAGGACTTGCTTTATACGCTGGAAGAACCGATCCGAACACAGGTCTGCCTGCGGAACATCTTGGAGATGACCTTTGACGGGATGGAGCGGGCAACACAGCGAGAGCGGTTTGAGAAGCTGTGCCGGATCTACCCGCAGGTGAGTGGGCTGTGCGATCCCGCCAGTCTGCCTAATGTGGAGCGGGGACAGAGGGTGTTCCGGGCCAATTCCATTTTTGGACTGCGGATGCTGGAACTGGCCCTCTACTTCCAACAGGACAAGCAGCGCATTGCCCGGTGCGACTACTGCTGGGGCTGGTTCATTCCCAAGACGAAAAAAGTCACCCGGTACTGCGACCGGGTGACGGATGGTTTTCCCTGCAAAAAACGGGGCGCGCGGTTTAAGCGGAACCTGGTGGAGGATGAGGACGGGGCGCTCAAACTTTGTAACCAACTGCGGGACAGGATGTACGCCCGCCTTCTGCGCTGGCAGGATGCCGCGCCGGATGAGCGTGACAAATTGATCCCCATGGACTATGAGCAGTACGAGGCATGGAGTGAGAACGCCCGGTTGGCCCGAATGGAGTATCTGAAGGGGAAGCTGACGGCGGAGGAATTTCTGCGGCAGATTGACACGACCCATGAGCTGGAGAGCTACGAAGTGGACAAAGCGGAATTGGCTGAGGAAACTCATTGGCAGCGCATGGTGGCTGGTGACTTTGCCTTTGACGCGGACACACACTATCCAGAAATGATGCAGGTACTTGATTTAGGCGAGGCAGAGCCAAAGTGGGAATTATACACTGCGGACGATTTGCGGCGGGAGGATCAGAAGGGGCATCAGAGTTTGCGGGAGCGATATGGGCAGATATGAAAAGTGACAGAAGCTGCTCCAAAAATTATGGAATAATATCTATCTTATGTGCCGTTTCAGTTTCTAAATAAGAACGCATTTTCTTGACAAGGAATCAAATGCCGCAAATGCTCAAACGCCACATCTGGCTTTATGTAATTTGGCGGTTCATAGATACAGGTCTGCTCATACTTCCAATCTAATGCGGGATATTCTTCTATGGCTTTCTCGACCTCCGCTTTCAATGCTTCCGTGTCTGTTTCCGCCCTGGACAGAGCCGGCTTATCGGCCATCATCTCCCAGCGCATCGTTGCCATTGTGTCCCGTAAAAGCCGGATCCCTGCCGCATTATCCTTCAAGTCATCTCCTGTGATTGGCGGGGCAAACTTCACACGGCACAGGTTTTTATCGCGGTCATAGTCCAAGGCTATTGCGATAATCTGTGCGTCCGCCTGACGGGCAACCTCAATAATGCCCCATTTCATGGGAAGCATGAGCAGATTGGGGGTCAAGTTCCAGGTGCCCTCCGGAAACCAAGCAACAGATTGGCCAAGAGACAAATATTTCAGCAGAGTCCGCTTTGCTTCCACCATCTCCTGCTTGTCCTTCCTGTCTGCGAATATTACACCGTTGAGAGTAAAAAAGATTTGATCAACCGCGGGAAGATTCTGTCTGCCCACAAAAACATAACTGCGGCGTTTTGTAACCTTTGTCAAAATAGGAAAATCAAAAGGCATGGAATGGTTCCCAGCAAAAATAATTGGCATCCCCGGTATTGCGTGAAAATTGTTGAGTGGTTCAATATCATATTTGATTTTCGATTTGGCCAAGGCAACCAAAAGGGGGTGCAGTCGGTCTCTCATCGAGATGACGGCTTTTGCATCAATGGTCGGCATATTTTGATGGATCCTTTCATGAGGATATCTGGGGCAAGATACACAGTAAAGCCTGTGTAATTCTACGTTTTTTCATGTGAAAAGCTTTGTGATTGCTTCAATCATTCAGCCTGACTGTATCAATCATTTCAGTTTGCACAAAGTTGGCGATGCTCCATAAGAACACCGCCAACTTCATACAGGGTGCTATAGCACCGCATGGTACTCAGCCTTTGTAATCATCGTTGTCCAGCAGTTGACCATGGCCTCCGCAAATGGTACATTTGACGCTTCCGGTTCCTCTGCAATAACTGCAAACGTGTTCGCGGTTCCGAGGATCAGTCAGCGCGCCATTGAATACGGGACAGAGCATTTTGCCGGTTCCTGAACAATTTGGACATTCTTTCATAGCTTTTTTGTTCCTTTCTACCCTTATTTGTAAAGCGCATTAGCGCTATACTATTGATGCATAACACCGCAATCAGCAACGCTTCAGAAGCACAAAAAGCTTTTTAAGTACTGTAGCTATAGTGGAACCAATCAATGCAGGAAACGCACAGATTGGAATGGTAACAATCCAACCAAACAGAATATCTCCAAGAAGGTCATCAATTGAAAAGCCTTGGAGGATAAAATCTGCAACTGCCGCCGCAATCCAGAGCAAAACAGCGCCAACAGCTTCTGTTATTAAAAACATGAAGCCAAATTTGTCTGTTACCAAAAAGGCTGCTATTGATCCAATTGCAACAGCAATCACTGTTGCAATAGTTTCAACCGTACCCCAGAAACCTGTTATCCACCCGTAAGTTGCCGCGATAGCGAAAACTGCTAAAATACCACCGACAATCCCTCCAATTGGGGGGGTTGGCTTTTCTTTTTCTAAAGGATTTTCTGCGGGCTGGACATCTTTGGGGCAACTCTCTTTCCCGACCATTCCTTCTACCATATTGTCTGGCGGCCAAAAGGTGTTGGTATCTGGGAAATGATTTTGCTTGCCCGGATCCTGGAATTTTGTTATCTTTTTATCCACCTTATTATCACCTGCCTACCAATCACTTCCGCTTTTGGATTCCCACTCGCTTCTTAGACGCGATAAGTTGCTTTTTACGTAATCCTCTGCTTCTTTTTGCTGGCGATATGTAATGTTTTTTCCAGCCACAATAGCGGTACAATCGCGGAGGGAAACCGAGACCTGTGTGCGCTTGTCAGAACGGCTTCCAAAGCAAACATGGACGTGCGGCAAATTTTCTCGGTCTCCTTGATCCTTGTGGCTGGGATGAATGTAGTAGTCCATCAATAGCCCCTCCAATTATGATTTCGTTTGTTAAATAGGAACGCTGTTTCAAACCGGGGAATAATCTGATCCAAATGGGAAAACCGCTGTTTATAAAGCGTGTCTGTGGCATCGTGGTAAAGAAAACGAATTGCAAAATCTGGATCTGTAGAAAAATCATCGCCCATAACACATAGGCCACGAATCCGCTCCTCCCACGCTGCCTTTTCCGTTCCAGTGACTTGTTGTGCTTCCGGGGCCTGCTCCCAGATTTCCCATTTTAAGGTGGCAAGTTGGTTTCGAAGGTACTCTGTCAGGCTGACCTCATCCGTCAAGGCCAAGGAAACGGGATCAATGTTTTTGCCAACATTGACATACCATTTTCTGCCGTAAAGCTCGATGGCAATGGGGATAATCTCGGCGTTGGTGTGCAGCGCAATCCTTGCTGCGCCGTTATAAGAACCTGTATTCACAGCCGAAGATGCCGGGTGGGCGAGGGATTTTTCCGCCAGACAAGGCGAATTTTTGCGGGAATACTTTGTGCATTTCAAGAAAATTCAACGCAGTATGGCGGGAAAAGAACTGTCCAGACGGCATTTGAGGTTGTGAATACAGGTTCTAAATGTGCCTCACCGGAAGTTCATCGGAGAAGTTCCATGCCCCCTCTGGAAAAATCAGCACGTTCCCACCTCTTGACAGCAGTTCCTCGGCACGGAATGTCGCGATCTCCCTCTCTGTTTTGTCGCTGGTGTCGAATGGGATCCAGCCAATCGAAAACGCCAAAAGCCCATAAGGACTTTTGTAGATGTCACCTGGATCTCCAAAGAGCATATATGCCTTTGGCCGGAGCAATTCATAAACGCGGGCTACATCGAAACCGCCAACGTGTGTGACAGCGAATACAACAGGACGCTTTGTTTTGACGGATTCATTCTTCAATAGCGAGATTTTTTCGTGGCTCAAAATGCGGTCAAGTTTGAGCAACATCGCATATAGGCCCAATGTATACTTACGCAGTTGGATTCCTTTGAGAGGCTGTCTCTGCTCAAATTGGTATCTGCGTAAATTTTTGTAGTAATCTTCCAGCTCTGAAATTGACATTTTCATCCGCTGGAAGATGTTCTTTTTGATAAACTTGTCCATAACTGATCTCCACTCTGCCCCCGTTTGATGTAGCTATCTATTGGCCTCAGTATGTTCGAGTAGTGCCAGTTCTTTTAACCGATTGTAATCGATTTTATCCGACTTTGACCGGGGCAGTTCTTTCATAAAAATAATGTCTTTGGGTATTTCATATGGCTTGAGCATAATGGCCAATTCAGTCCCTGGCATCAAAATTGGTTCAGCACATTTTTTCATAATATAGGCCGAGGTTTCCTTGCTGGGCTGGGTATCTGATTTAGGAACAACAAATGCACAATTTGAAAAAAGCTCTTTGCTGTCAGGCACCTCCACAACCGCACACATACTGACCACATCAATAGCGGCAACGGCACTTTGCACCCGGTCGCAATATACTTTGTTCAAGGAAGACGTAATATAAAACCGCGCTTCACGCCCGGTAATTGTAAAATACCCTTCTTTATCTAAAACCCCAAGCATCCCTGTTTGGAAATATATCTTTCCTTTGTAGTTCCACTTTACCGCCGCTGTCGTCGCTGGGTCATAGTAGTATTCTTTAAATACGTGCTTACCTGAAATACACAGAAGTCCTTCCTCACCATATTGCAATTCTGCGTGTGAGTCAGGGTCGATAATAATCGCATCTGTTCCTGTCAAAATTCGTCCCACACTTCCAATTCGAGGTGCAACACCGACTAAATTTGTCCCACATGATGTTGTTTCGGCATTCCCCGCCCCGTTACAGATGACTACATCTCCTCCATGGCTGGCAAAAAAACGCTTCCCGTCCTTTTCATGGTTAGGCGTCAAAAAATCTCCGCCAGATATAAATGTTTTGATGGATGATAATTCTTGATCCTTTGATATCCCACGCATAAATAGGTTTAATAATGCTGGACTTCCAAAAATGATATTTGGTTTTTTAGCTATGTAGTAGTCAATTGTATCAAGACTGAGCTTAGGGGTGAGAATAGCTTGCCTGCCGCACAACAGAGACATGAGCAACGAAGTGCAGAAACCATATGGATATGTAAATGGAACGCAGATTAAGCTTTTTTCGCCGCGTGTGTTTGATATGTGGGAAGAATTTTTAAGATAAATGGCTGCAGCCAGAATGTTGCGGTTTGTGAGCACCACTGATTTTGGAGTTCCAGTTGTACCGCTGGTAAAAAGAATCAAAGCATTACTGCTTCCAGAAAAAGCAGTTTTTGCGAACCGCTTTTTTCCACCTATCGCGTATAAGTCCTTATAGCGCAACAGTGATTGGTGAGTATCTGCTGCAGTTGGGATGATATCAAGAAAACGGGATTCACTTTCGGCTTCATTTAATGTCACAATATGCCTGATCCCAGTACGCCTTAATATTTCTTGATTAAACTGTTCGCTTTGACCACAGTTTATTAAAATTGGAGAATGAAATAGTCCTATATAGTCGCATATTTCTTCGCAAGTAGAGAATTCATTTAGAAATGCGACTGTTGCTCCCATCCTATTGGCGGCAAAAAATATGGCAACAGCCTGATATAGGTTTGGCATACAAACAGTGATAATCTCACCAGAACGTATTCCCAAAGCTCCTAACCCGCAGGACAGTCTGGCCGAGTCTTTTAAAAGATATGAAAAGGTAGCATTCAAACCATGGCAATTGATTGCTACATCATTTCGATATGAATTGCTCAGTATACAAAGTGCGCTATATATACTGATGTTAGGAATAATTGGATGCCGCTCAAAAAAATGCTCTCCTTGCTTATGGGTTTGATCAATAGAAGGATATCCAGTAGCCATTTTCATTTGCATCATCTCTTTCTTGAGTCAAAGACAAATAGAACTCTGTTTAGAATCTGTGCTGAAAGTCCTCTCGTCCCAATTGACTGACTAATCGTTTTGCATAAAGAACGTGCCCAATATTGTGAGGCGTAACGTTTGTTACATCTGCTATCGCTTGCCATACGTGTTGCGGGAGTATTTTCCACTTGGGCCGGTGTCTGCCCGCAATTCAATTTCTTGATCATAGCGTGCGACAGTGTTCACGCACTCTATCAGTTGCTGTTCCCATGCTTGTATAGCCGTAGATGCTCCCTGCAACGCTTCTTTTCTTGTAGAATTACCATACGCCTCTATCATCAGATAGTACCAGGCGGCGAGCACATCACGGATATAGTCTAAAGCTGCGTGTTCCGACAAATCGTCAATTGTAATTGGATCGTCAATTACAGTATGAATAGGGTTGCTCTTGGAGACGGCATTATCTCTAAGATAATGAACAACAGGTATGACTTTTGCGCCTGTTTCACACGCTATTCGGTAAATCCCTGGCCATAAATCAATGACTAAAGCATTGGGCGACTTATTCCACACCCCTTCTGGGAAGACAATCAAATCAGCGCCAAAGTTCATGGCACGCACAGCTTTAGCAATAGAGCCTTTTTTGCTATCAGGCACCTTTCGATTTGCCATGACGACACCAGTTAGCCATGCGGTTATGCCGTCAAAGGTATTGAAAAATTGAGGTAAGCTGCCAAACAGAATGTAAGCATGGCGCTGTGCGGCTAAAACCGATGCAAGAGTATCATCTTTAAATCCGTGGTTTGATGCCCAAATTACAGGCTCAGGTGGTAGCATAATTTTTGAATCGGGAAGAGATTCAGAACAGTTTGGGTTTTGCAGAAAGTTTCGATTCTCGAAAACCTGTGGATTACTTAAAAAGTGTGGGCCAAGTGTCTTTATGATGGAGTTAAATTTTCGGCGACGTTCGATTCCTTTTGGGCTTATTGCAGTTTCAGCATCAGCGGTCAGAAGATAGCTTAGTTTATCCGCTAATATGTAAAACAAGGCAGAAGGTGGATTGCCCGCGGTTAGATCATTTTGGCCGGTAATCATGCCATCATATTTCTTTAGTATGGTGTCAATTTTCCGCTGCTTTAATGGCATACTAATCCTCCTTAACTCGTGCCAGAACCGTATAGCTGAAGTGGCTCGCAACGTGTGGGTTATGAGCCGCCTTTTCTATTGCAAAAATTTGCTGCGTGTGGTAGAATTATCACGTTCAAAATTCGAAAAGGGCGGTAAGCCGTTGTTCAAAACGGCAATTTTTGCCCAGAGACACAGCTCTTTTTCGGTGGACTGCAACCCACGCTTTATAGGCCAAATTACTCCTTACACCACCGCTGGAAGGTCCCGTGGGCCACGCCCAGCTTCTTGGCCGCCGCTCTGCCGCTGATCTCGCCCCGCCGCCAGACGGCCATCACGGTCTCATAGTCCTTGCCCCGATCCTTGAACTTTCGCCCGAAGTGGATGCCCTTGGCTTTGGCTGCCGCGATCCCCTCCGCCTGCCGCTGGCGGTTGAACTCCCGCTCCGTCTGTGCCACATAGCTCAGCAGCTGGAGGACGATGTCGGCAATCAATACGCCGGTGAGATCCCGGCCCTGGCGGGTGTCCAGCAGGGGCATATCCAGCACCACGATGGCCACCTGCTTTTCCTTGGTCAGCAGCCGCCACTGCTCCAGGATCTCGTCATAATTCCGCCCCAGCCGGTCGATGCTCTTGATGACAAGGGTGTCCCCGGCTTTCAGTTTGCGTACCAGCCGTCGGTAGCCGGGGCGGTCAAAGTCCTTGCCTGATTGCTTGTCCATGATAATGCGGTCGTTTTGAACCCCGAATTCCCGCATGGCGATGACCTGCCGATCCTCGTTCTGATCTTTTGTAGAAACCCGGACGTATCCGTATGTGCCCATAACGCTCCTCCTTTTTGTAATAGCTTCATTTTAGGGGAGCTATGGCTCTGTACAATATGAATTTAATTTAGAGAAAGGAAAAGTGGCTGTTCCCCGCAATGGGAAACAGCCGCTTCATATGATTTTGATGGATGCCTTTCCTCTGCCGCTCCAAAACACTCGCCTCCTTCAAGCAATGTAACATACCATACTTTGGGGAGGAAGTCGAGAAAAATAATCCGGGAGGAGGCCCTTTTATTGTTTACAGTGGCACAGGATTTGTGTGAGGGCCGCTTGTTTTTTCGTCTGCTATGGGTAGAATGCTTGATCGGATAAATAAGCGCGAGGTAAGTAACACAGCATTGATTGTGCAAATAGCTTGTCTCGGTGATGAACTTTTGTTTAATTTGCGGATTGCAAATTTGAGAAAAGAGAGTATACTAATATTAACAGGGCCTCCCGCACCTCTCCACGACAACGTGTGATGTGTCCCAGGGAGGACATTTTTTGGGGAGCGGCCTGTGTATGGCAGAGATAAAGAAAGCGACAACTTATGAGGAACAACTTGAGATCCTGAGAAACCGTGGGGCCATAATTGTTGATGATGCGTTTTGCAGTCAGAAATTGGCCGAAATCAATTATTATCGCCTGACTGCGTATTTTCTTCCGTTTCGTCAGGAAAATGGAAGCTATGTGGAGGGCACAAGCTTTCATGCAGTTTACCGGATCTATGAATTTGATCGGAAATTACGGAGGATACTTTTTGCTGCGGTCGAAGAAGTGGAAGTTTATCTGAGGGCAAAATTGGCTTATTTTCATGCACAGAAGTATGGGCCTCTCGGATATTTGGATGCAGGAAATTTTTCGCCGCAGCATCAAAGCGATAAATTTAGTGAAAATATTGAGCGTGAGATTCAAAATAACAGCAAGGCTCTGTTTGTAAAGCACCATCTCACGAAATACAACGGCAAATTCCCCGTTTGGGTTATTGTTGAGTTGTTTACGTTGGGAATGCTTTCCCGTTTTTATGCAGACATGACCACGGCGGATAAAAAAGAACTGGCAAAATCCTTATATTCCACTACCCCTAAAAATGTGATTAGTTGGTTGCGATGTGTCACGGATTTACGAAATATCTGCGCCCATTATGGGCGGTTGTATTACCGTGTTTTTACGGCAAGCCCTGCTGGTTTTAGCATATCCGAATCATCGAAACGCAGACTTTGGGGCACGTTATTGGCATTGAAAGAGTTATACCCCGGAAAGGAGAAATGGAACAGTGAAACGCTTGAGGCCGTCAAGGCCCTTGTCGAAGAATACCGTGGTGATATCAACCTATATCATATTGCGTTTCCAGAGGATTGGAAAGATCAATTGAAAAAGTGAACAGGCAGTAGAAAGTGTTGGGGGATACCGGCCATGGTGACTTGGATAGGGTACGATTTTGTATTCCGGGTGGCGGAGAGCGAGTTCTACCTCCAGCGGGCGAATGCATAGGGGGTGACCCACAACCTGACCCACAATAGGAAACGAGCGGGCGGAGGCAATGGAGTGGAAAGCACCATTGCCTCCGACTTTCTGGAACAAAAATGCCCCCAGAGCGCCATATGGAGGCGTTTCGAGGGTGGGGTATCAGTTGGTAAGGATGAGGTCTCCAGTTCAAATCTGGATAGCAGCTCCAAGAAACTCCTGAAATCGCTGGATTTCGGGAGTTTTTGTTCTGTTTTCCCTCAAAATAATGTGGGCCAAAAAGTGGGTCAGGCGGGGCGACCCACAACTTGACCCACACGGCGAAATGTGCGGAAAGGTTTAGAGAGTACCGGGTAGGAAGTTTGATCTTCCTACCCGGTATTTTTGGGTGTTGCGAGTTTGGTTTTACATCATCTGGGTCATGAAGTTCCCCATGGTTTCCGCCGCCTGATCCTGCATCTGGCGGGTGGCGTGGGTGTAGGTGCGCAGAGTGAACCCGGCATCGTAGTGGCCCAGCATACTGGAAACTGTCTTGATGTCCACTCCGTTTTGCAGGGCCAGGGTGGCGAAGGTGTGCCTCAGATCGTGGAAGCGGATATGCTCCAGTCCGGCATCCTTGAGGATCTTTTCGTGGAGTTTTACTACAGAGTCGGGGTAGTACATCTCTCCGGTGGTGGATGAGGGGAACATATACGGATTCTCAGGGTGCTTCTCATGCTCGTGAATCAGCAGATCCACCGCCTCCTGGGGGATGGATACCCGGCGAACTGAGGTCTCGGTTTTGGGCCGGGAGAGGGTCAGCTTCCCGCTGGGGTTCTTGATGTACTGCCTGCTCACGGAAATCGTCCGGTTTGGGATATCCAGGTCGTCCCAGAGGAGAGCCACCAGTTCCCCTTTCCGAAGGCCGCTCACCAGCTCCAGGTAGAACATAGGGAGTGCGCCACGGGCATCGGCGGCGTCCAGGTAGGCCTTGAGATGCTCAGGCCGGAGGGTTTTCATCTCCACCTTCTGCACTTTGGGGGCAATGCAGTCATCAGTGGGGTTGCGGGGAATCAGCCGCTCCTTCACCGCCCGCTCAAAGGCACTGTGGAGCATGAGGTGGACACTGCGTACCGTGGTGCTGCTCAGACCGGGGTTTCCGTGGCCGCTTTTCGTGTTCACCCGGCCATGCTCCATCAGGTTTTTGTACATCTTTTGCAGATCCCGGGAAGTCAGCTTTTTCAGCTTGATCTTCCCGATGCGGGGGATGGTGTAGGTCTCGATCATGAGCTTGTAGCGGTCTGCTGTGGCCTGCCGGACGTTGGGTTGGGCGTAGAGGTCGTACCAGGTGCGCAGCCAAGTGGCCACGGTGTACTCGTCAGTGCGGGTGACATCTACCTGCTGTGCCTGCTCCACCGCAGCTTTGAGCTTTTCTTTCGCTTCTGCCTGGGTGCGGCCCAGCACATTTTTGATGATGCGCTTGCCGGTGTCGGGATCGTAGCCCGCAGTATACCGGCCCTCCCAGCGGCCATCGGAGCGTTTCCGCAGGTTTCCCTCGCCGTTGGCGCGGCGCTTTGACATGGTTTATCCACCTCCAGTTCTGATATCGCCGTCGTTGTCATCCATGCACTCGGCCATGATCCGAACGCCCAGCCGGAAGCCCAGGATGAAGTTTTCCAGTGCTGTGATGCTGTCGATTTCCTGTTGTGATTCGATCAGCTTTGCCAAGACCGCCTGTCCAGCCTCGTCGAGCTGCTCTGTGAGCTGCTTTTCGAAACGGGTCACACGATCCGTCGCCCGTTTCAACTCTGAATTGGGCGCCATGTCCTGCGTGTTGGGTGTGATGTTGCCGTAATAGAGATCTTCCAAAGTGTTTCGCATTGTTCTCGCCTCCTGTAGCGACACACCATACCATAGGCTGGCGGGAATATCCACGGCCAACGGCGAGAGTTATCAGAATAGACACATATTTTTGACGCTGCGTGACAGGGCTTTTCTTTGGTAACACTGGTGCAATTCACAGCCGCTCACAATGGCCTACAAAGGGGCCAACACCGCGCCTCACTTATGGACGCCCTCTGCTCTATAGGATGGGCACAAATTGCTCTATACAGGGGCTAACACGGGGGAAACAACTTGGGCGGCACCCTGCGGACGCAGGGCGCCGCCCGCTTTTGTTTGAGAGCGCCTATTCCGGATAACGGGTGTACATAGCATACCCAGGCTGCTCCTCCAGCCACCACTTGAAGTACTGCCCACCCCAGCGGGCATGGTTGTTGAGACCGCTCTCAGTGACCTTAAGGCCATTGCTCCTTGAGGTAGTGCAGTGCCTTGCCCAGCGCGGACTTGGGTGCGGCGGAAACAGAATTCGCCCATGCCAAAAGCGCGTCTAAAATCGGCTTTTCCTCTTTTAGACGCTGTTTTGTCCGTTCTTCTGGAGAGAGGTCTTTGAACCGCTCCTCCCAGGCGAACAGCTTATTGCAGTAGTCCAGCTCGGTGAGCGCCGCCGTGCCCTCCCGCTTATCCGGCGGCAGGGCATTGAGCGCCTCATCGAACTTCCTCCGGGCATGAGCCCAGCAGCCAGCCACCCGGATATTCCCCGGCAGCTTATGGTAGCCCTGGTAGCCGTCCGCGTGGAGATACCCGGAAAAACCCTCCAGGAACTTTTCCGCGTGTT
>OFHO01001291.1_pt1 | contig 18770 bp, 12 predicted proteins | sample 1521531 | NCBI WGS metagenome assembly OFHO01 (sample SAMEA3504124, study PRJEB24116) | mouse gut metagenome | biome: mouse gut; feature: mouse-associated habitat; material: faeces | place: Denmark | collected 2011
CGGCTGCTGCGGCAGCCTCGGCCAAGGCCCGATCAGTCAGGATGTCGGCGATCACGTCTTCCACCACCTGGGCCAGAAGGCGCAGGGTCACGCCCGAGTTGTCGGGCAGGTGCAGATGCACGCACCGGCGGCCGCGCTTCGCCAGGGTCACCAAATCACCAGCGGCCTGGGCCTTCGCCAGCGCCCCCAGGCTCGAAGCCGGGCAGCCCTCGGGCAGCGGGATGTCCTTCAGCTCGTCGGCCGACAGGATGAGGAACACGCCCATGTTCGGGCCGCCCTTCTGCAGCTGGCCGGTGGAGTGCAGGTAGCGCGGGCCCACCTCCAGGCACGACACCACGCCGAAGGCCTCGGCCACGCCGTGGCGGATGGTCTCGATGGCCTCGCGACGGCCCTCTCCCGTGAAGGGCAGAAACGCGTTCAGCGCGAAGAAGTCGCCGGGCTGGATGGAGGATAGCAGCGCATAGAGCGTCTCGTGCAGGTCCTCGCAACCCTCGAACACGTCCCCGTAGGTCACTTCCACCCGACCCATGTCCACGGCCTCGGTGAACACCTCGGTGAAGCGGGGCTCAGGCTGGCCGTTCTCCAGGATCTCCAGCACCTCGGCCTTAGCGGAGGCCACGTCGGGCTGGTCGAAGGGGCACACGCCCATGAGATAGCCGCACATGGCGATGGCGTACTCCCACATGACGAAGTGCTCGGCCAGCTCGTAGACCGACTCGATGCGGTAGTTCAGGCGAGGGATGGCGTTGTCGATGTAGGCGAGGCTCATATCGAAGTTGCGGCTCTCGTCCCACAGGTCGGTCTTGGTCTGGTACATGATGACCGAGCGGTCGCCGGGGTCCTCGGTCAGCAGCAGCGAGTCGATCTCGATGCTCGGCAGGATGCCCTGGCCCTCTTTGCCGAGGGACTCGGCCACCAGCTGCTCGATCCACAGGCCCAGCACGCGGCCGCGGCGGGGGGTGAGGAACGAGAACTTGTTGCGGCCCTTCAGGTAGTTGTCGTAGAGGAATGCGGCTAGGCCGATGGCCGGGTTGTCGATGGCGTCCTCGGAGCAGGCCTCCTCGGCAGCGCGAGCGTGGGCCATGAACTCATCCAGGTCGATGCCGGCCAGGGCCGCAGGCACCAGCCCGAACACCGACAGGGCCGAGAAGCGGCCGCCCACGGTGGGCTCACCGGGAAATACGGCGCGCCAGCCCTCCTCACGGGCCACCCGGTCCAGCTCGCTGCCGGGATCAGTGATGGCCACAAGATGCCGGACGGCCTCCTTCTCGCCCAGGGCCTTTGCGAACTCGGCGCGCACGGCCTCGAACAGCATGCGCGGCTCGATGGTGCCGCCGCTTTTGGACGAGATGATGACCAGCGTGCGATCGGGGCGACACATGGTGAGCATCTCGCGCACGCGCACCGGCGAATCGGAGTCCAGCGTCTTGAAGGACACACGGTTGGAGTCCGGCTTGTTGTACTTGGTGATGGTCATAGGGGCCTGGGTGGAGCCGCCCTGGCCGATGAGCATGACGGTGTCGATGCCCTCGGCCACGGCCTCGTCAGCGAAGGCCTGCACGGCGGCCAGGTCACACAGGGGGTTCGTGGCCAGGTCGGTCCAGCCCATGTACTCGGCGGCGCACTGCTGCGCGACCTCGGAGAACTCGTAGAGCGTGGCATCCTTGGCGTGGATGCGGCTCGCGGCCCGGGCCTTCACTAGGCTCTTTGCAGCGGGATACAGCTTCTCGATGTCAACGGAGAGCATGGTGCTCCTCTTCTCTCTGGGCAACCTCTGCCAGCCAGCAGCATTGCAAACGAGCCCCGCACGGGGGACCCTCCTCGTTAATCTGTTCGCAACATTCTATCAAAGGCCCCGCTACCACGCCCGTTTCCCCGCAACCCTATGGCGGTTCTGTGAACGGAAGGACAAAGCAGACCCTCGTCTTGAGAGGGCCCGTCAGACACTTGGCAGGGGCGCTTCGCCACCCCTCGCCGCTCAAGCAGAAGGGCCCTGCCGTAGCAGAGCCCTCTTCGCAGTTCTTTTGCTGACCTTCGCTACAGGTTCAGCGCCTTCTTCAGCGAGCTCACGCGGCGGCGGGACACGGGGATCTTCTCCTCCACGCCATTCAGGGTCAACAGCAGCGTGCCGCCGGAAACCGATTCAATCTCCTCCACCATGGACAGATTCACCAGGTAGCCGCGGTGCACGCGGAAGAAGCCGTGGCCGTCGAGGCGCTTCTCAAGCTGGGCGAGGCTCACCGTAGAGAAGTAGCGGTCGGCGTCGGTCTGCAGGTAGGCGTAATCGTCGCGGGCCATGACGAAGCGGATCTTGTCGATGCCGATGAGAATCTTCTTGCCGCCCTTTTCCACGGGAATGCGCTCGGACTTATGCGCCTGCATATGCAGGGCCACGTGCTCGCGCACCCGGGCGATGGCCTGGGCCAGGCGCTCGGTCTCCACGGGCTTCACCAGGTAGTCGATGGCGCTGACCTTGAAGGCGTCCAGCGCATGCTCGGAATAAGCGGTCACGAACACCACCGCCGGCGGAAACTTCAGGTGCTGCAGGGCCTCGGCCAGCTGCAGGCCGGTGGCCTCGGGCATGTTCACATCCATGAACATGACGTCACAGGGGTACTCTTTCAGCTTCTCAATAGCCTCGCGCACGTTGGCGGCTTCAGCCGTCACCTCAACCCCGCCAACCTCATCGAGGAGGAAGCGCAGTTCAGAACGGGCAGGCGCCTCGTCGTCAACGATAATCGCGTTAAGCACAGTGTCCTCCAATATGAACCCTCGGTTAAATTCCAGCCCATTCTATAGCACAGCTGACGGCCCGTCATCCCCGACCAAGAATAAACCACGGCTTTATCCCTCGTCGAGGCATTGAAATTACCGATGGCCCCCGAACCGCGAGACCGGCGGCGACGGCATCCGACCGTAAAAGGGGCGGCTTCCGCTCTCGCGGGGGCCGCCCCATCCATCGCCCCCTGGCGGGACGTCTTGCAAAAACGCGCCGGTTACTGAATTTCCAGCCCCTGCAACTCGGCCAAAGCCAGCACGTAGATCTCGAAGGAGGTCTTCAGCAGCTCCTCTGACACGCCCTCGTCGGGGCCGTGCTCGCCGCCGACCCAGGCCGGGTTCTCCACCCAGGGCATGTTCACGCCGAAGGATGCGCCCTTCTTGAACTCGCGGGCATAGGTGCCGCCGCCGATGGTGAAGGGCTCATGTTCGGTGTCGCCGGTCACGAACTGGAAGGCATCCTGGAGCACCTGGATCTCGGGATCCTCCGGCTTCACGAGGAAGGGCACCATGAGCAGGGTGTTCTCGAAGGTAGCGCCGATGTCGTCGGTCAGCTTCGTGAGCGCCGCCGTGATCTCCTCGGCGGTGATGGACGTGGGCCAGCGGCTGTCCATGGTCTGCACCAGGCGATCGCCCTCCTTGCGGATGGTGCCGCCCACCACCGTGAGGGGGCCGAAGTACTCGTCGGCCGTGGCGATACCCACGCCGGCACCGGTGGTATCGCTCGTCAGGCTGCGCACCAGCTCCAAAAACTCGCGCTCCTGCTGGTTCGCAAGGCCGTTCTCCAGCAGGTAATTCGCCAGCAGCAGAATGGCGGAAATGCCGCGCTCGGGCCACGCCGCATGGGCGTTCTGCCCCTTGGCGTCGATGCGCACGGTGCCATCGCCGGCATCGGCCACGGCAATGCGCTCGGCCGCGGGCAGCACGTCCGCGTTGCCGCGCACGACGGCCCAAGCCTCGCCGGGCACCGCGTTGGAGACCACGCCGCCGGAGATGTCCAGAATCACCGGATCGGCAATGGGCGCGCTCGTAATGAGGCCGTCATAGCCGCCCTTCTCGCCATAGCACACGGGGAAGTCGGCGTCGGGAGTGAACAGGAAGGCCGGGCTGTCGTAGTTCTCGAGGTACCAGGCCACGTCGCGCATGCCCGTTTCCTCATTGGCGCCGAAGATGAAGCGCATGGTGTAAGGACGCGGCACGTCCAGGCCGGCCAGGCACTTCACCGCATGGAGGGCCACTACCGAGGGGCCCTTGTCGTCCAGGCAACCGCGGCCCATGAGATAGCCGTCCTTTTCTGTCACCTTAAAGGGCTCGAAGCTCCAACCGGGGCCGGCCGGCACCACATCCACGTGCCCGATGATCCCCAGCTGCGCATCGGTCTCGCCCGGCAGGTCGGCAAATCCGATATGACCCTCGCAGTTGGTGGCGGCCATGCCCATGCCCTCGGCGATTTCCAGCGCCGCAGCCAAAGCGGCGGCGGGGCCGGGACCATAGGGCGCCCCGGGAGCGGCCGCAGCCAGATCCTCTACCGAGGGAATCTCCACGAGCTTGGCGATGTCGGCCACGATGGCGTCGCGGTTCGCATCCCAATAGGCGCCGGCGGCGGCCACAATTTCCTTGCGATCCATAGGTCGCTCCTTTCATATCTGCGTTTCCCCTGGAAACGCGGGACACCATAGCACGATGGAGGCCCGCGCGGAGCCGCAATTGCAGTTCCACACAGCTTCGGGGCAAACGTCCCCAAGATAGCATCGTTGCCATTATGGCCCTTCCCCGATACCAACGCGTCACGTTCCCCATTTTGTTGCGGGGCCGTTAGATCGCTGCGGCTGCCACCTGGTTTTCCTCGGCAATTTGCTTATAATGAGGGCACTCGTGCATTCATAGGGGAAAGGACTCACCGTTATGGCCGACGATGCCACCGTGCAGCCCGCCGTCGATCCCGCCCTCGGAGACGGCGCGCCTCGCGACAAGAAGGACGAGCCCTGGTTCAAGCGCCTGTCGCTGACTACCTGGATCTTCATCGCGCTCATCCTGGGCGTGTTCGCCGGCGTCGCCCTCCAGGGTGCGCCGGATATCGCCGACACCTACATCAAGCCCTTCGGCACCATCTTTTTGAACCTCATCAAGATGATCGTCGTGCCTTTGGTGTTGTTCTCCATCATCGCCGGCGTCGTATCGCTCGACGACGTGAAGAAGGTGGGGGCCATCGGCGGTAAGACCATCCTGTTCTACCTGGTTACCACTGCTTTCGCCGTCACCCTTGGCCTCATCTTCGCCAACGTGATGAACGTGGGCGCAGGCTATGTGATGGACACCGGCGATTTGTCCTACGAGGCCACTGACCCGCCGTCGTTCATCGACACCATCGTGAACATCTTCCCGAGCAACTTCTTCCAGCCCATGGCTGATGCCACCATGCTGCAGGTGATCGTCATCGCCGTGGTATTCGGCTTCGGCATGATCGCCGCGGGGAAGAAGGCCAAGCCGGTCATCGACATCTGCAACGCCCTGTCGGACGTGTGCATCGCCATCATGCGCGGCATCATCCTGGTGGCCCCCTTCGGCGTGTTCGGGCTCATCTGCCCGGTCATCGCCAACAACGGCATCGACGTGCTGCGCCCGTTGCTGTGGCTCATTGTGGTGGCCTACGTGGCCATGATCTGCCAGATCGCGCTCGTGTACTCGGGCATCATCAAGGTGTTTGCCCGCATGAGCCCGCTCAAGTTCCTGAAGGGTGAGATGCCCGTGATGGGCTTCGCCTTCGCGTCGGCCTCCTCGGTGGGCACGCTGCCCATCAACATGGAGTGCACTGAGAAGATGGGCGTGTCGAAGGAGGTCACCTCGTTCGTGCTGCCGCTCGGCGCCACTATCAACATGGATGGCACTGCCATCTACCAGGGTGTGTGCGCTATCTTCATCGCCCAGGTGTTCGGCATCGATCTTACCGTGGGCCAGCAGCTGACCATCGTGATGACCGCCGTGTTGGCCTCCATTGGCACCGCCGGCGTACCTGGCAGCGGCATGATTATGCTGGCCATGGTGCTGCAGTCGGTGGGCCTGCCCGTGGAGGGCGTGGCCCTGGTAGCCGGCGTGGACCGCATCCTCGACATGATGCGCACCACCGTGAACGTCACCGGCGATGCCGCCGTGGCCACCTGCGTGGACGCCATGCAGAAGCGCGCTGCTGGCCGCAAAGCGCGGAAGGCGGAGAGGGCGGCCGCATAACCGCACGCAGGCGCACGACCGCGGAACCCGCCGCCCCGCCAAGCCCCGCCCAACGAAAGCGGCCAGAAACACCGCCTTCGCTCAAGCGGAGCAGTCGTTTTTGGCCACAATGGCGCTGGCAGCCGCTCCTATAGCGGCAAAAGCGGTCAAATATGCCTTATCCGCTCAAGCGGAAGCAGGAATCCTGGCCAACCCAACGTTCTCCTTAGCAGCATATCGAGCAACGACCCTAGTGCCCCTAACGGGCAAGCAAAGTCTCGCGGTTGGCGGCAGGGCACTCGCCCCCATACAGGGGATCGAGAACTTCGCGTAGCCCCGGGCCTGACCACCGGGGCGTTTTTCCGCGCCTATCATTCCCCCGTGAGCCCCCTCATTGACGACTACAACGGCAGCTTCTTCTACGAATCCCCCAGCGCCATTTTGCACGCCTATCTCACGGGAGAGTGGGATTGACGTAAGACCCCCTGGCGAGAAACTAGGGCAGCGGCCTCAACGGTTTTGCGAATCTGCGTTTCCGTCAAGAAGGTGCACGAGAAACAGCGGCATAGAGCCGTAGAAGAGCTCGGCCATGACGTGCGGAGACGGCCCCATGCCGCCGCGAACCCAATCACGCGTCATGTACTGAGCCCCTGTCTTGAAAAACTCCACGAGCAACAACTGCTCCTCCGTGAGCGGATGACCGTTCCGCTCCACCGCGCGTTCGATCATAATGCGATCCATCGCGCGGCCGCCGTGCTCGCACACCGAATTGTAATCGTCGCTTTTGAAGGCGTTGTCGAAAAACTCCTTGTTCTCGCGCAGCAATTTGAACTTCTGGAAATGGGCCTCGTAGCAGCTGAGATCTGCCCCAATGCGGTAAAGCGATTGCCCCATGAGATAGTCCCAATACCATACCGCGACGTCGAATATGTCGTGGAAATGCTCGTAGAATGTCGCACGAGATACCCCCAGTGCCTTGCACAAGTGCGACACCTTCACCTTTTCGAGCGGACAAGTGCGCATGAGCACGCCCAGCGTCTCCACGAAGCGCATTCGAGTTTCCAACTGCCTACCCATAGGAGCCTCCCTCCAGCGATGCCCCACATTCTATATCCTGCGTCTCGCTCGCCTTCCAAGAAAAAGCGGCCTGGGGCATCCAATGCTCTTTAAAAATATCATTTCACCAGTTCAAATAAGAATTTACTGCAATCTGACACTTTGGGCGCTCTGTAGATTGACAAGCGGAAATCCTGACAATTCCACGACAGTGTCAATTGATGGGCAGCCTGCTCCATCGTTACTCTTCGGAGCAAGCAGCCGCTTCAAGAAAAGCGGATCGCGCACTCACGAAGGAGGAATCATGAAAGAATCGTCGAATCTTTCCCGCCGCAGCTTCCTTACCGGAGCCGCCGGAGCAGGCGCGCTCGCCGCTATGGGCGCCTTGGCCGGATGCGCCCCGAAGAGTCCCGCAACCGAGGAGCTCGCGACCACAGGAGAGCAAGCCGGCACGGCAAAGCCCTCGGTTTTCGACAAGCCCGCATCGGTGGCCGATCAGGTTACGCGAACCGAGGAATACGACGTCGTTGTGGTGGGCGGAGGCAATTCCGGCGTAGTAGGGGCGCTCGAGCTCGCCCAGCTGGGTGCGAAGACGCTCATTATCGAGCAGACCGGGGCATGCACCATTTACGCCGGCGATATTGACGCCCTGGACAGCAAAATCCAGAAGGATCTGGGGATCGAGATCGACAAGGAATGGGTTATCAAGGACCTCGTCCGCTACGGCCAAGGAAAAGTCGATGAGAACCTCATTCGCCAGTGGGCCTACAACGCTGGAGCCTTCATCGACTGGTACCAAGAGCAGATGCAGAAGAAGGGCCTCGACGTCATGGTCGACACCGTTTGCAAGAAGTTCAGTCCCGAGGGAGTCTGGTACTCCCCGGCATCGGTGCACACCGCCTATCAGCCTCCGCTCAAGCCGACGGCCAACTCCATGGGATCGGAAATCGCCATTCCGGCCATGATGGAGCTGTATGCCGAAGCGGGCGGAGAGATCCAGTACAACACCACAGCCGTGGAACTGGTTCAGGATGAGAGCGGGCGCGTTACCGGCGTTATCGCAAAGACAAAAGACGGCGAGTACGTGCGGTACAACACGGCCAAAGCCGTTATGCTCGCCACGGGCGGATTCGGCGGCAACAAGGACATGATGGACGAGATGGGCGTCATCTCCCACAAGTTCTGCTCGAACCACATCGGTGCCGAGAACGCTCACGGCGACGGGATTCGCATGGCCGTGTGGGCCGGCGCCGATCGCGACTATGCCTGCGAGGGCAGCTGCAACATCTTCGACCGTGGGTGCATTACGGGCGATGAAACCAACGGCGGCATCGGCATGGACGGCCAGGGCGGCGAAAACCCGAACCTGTGGTGGCCGGGCAGCCAGCCCTTCCTGCGCGTAAATGCCCACGGCAAGCGTTTCTGCAACGAGGACGGCCCCTACGACATCGTATTCAATCAGGCCTGCATGCAGCCCGGCCACTTCTGGTGGCAGATCTTCGACGCCAGCAGCTGGGAGGACGTCGTCTCATTCGGCACCACCATCTGCTCCCGCGTCGTCGCAGCCGAGGGGGCGAAGAACTGCCTGCTGCTCGGCCAATACTATCCTTGCACGTCCGAGGAGGAGTGGCAGAGCGTGTTCATCGACCCCAATGTGGAAAGCGGCGTCCTCTTGAAGGCCGACACCCTCGAGGAGCTCGTCGACATGATGGGACTTCCCAAAGAGCAGACCCTTGCCACCATCGAGCGCTACAACAAGCTTGCCGCCAAGGGCGTAGACGAGGACTACCATAAGGCCTCGTTCCGCCTGACGGCCATTGACCAGGGACCCTTCTACGCGGCGAAGCTCGCCGGCTGGCTGCTCTCCACGTTGAGCGGCGTGCGTGTAGACAACACTTATACGCCCCTTACGGCAGAAGGCGAGCGCATCGAGGGCCTAAAGTGCGTCGGCCTTGATCACGGCGGCTTCTTCAACGGCATGTACGCGCAGTACTATGGCGGTTTGAACATGAGCCACAACGTGGTGTCCTCGTGGCTGGCCGCGATGGACCTCATGGGACAAGAATTCCCCGTTCCCGTTCTGAGCGCCGCGAACGCCTACAAGGGCTAGGAAACAATCTCGTCGCCGAGCGTCTCCCTCCCCCGCTCGGCCCACGCAAAAGCGCCCCGGGTCTTGGCTGCCCGGGGCGCTTGCTGTGAAAGAGGCAGCCCTAGCGCCCGTAGCGGGCGAGCAGGGTCTCACGGTTGGCAACAAGATATTCACCCATATAGGGGATCGAGAACTTCACGTAGCCCCGGGCCGTCTGCTCGATCACCTGGCGCTGGATCAGCAGTCGCCGGTACGACGTCAGCGATGTGGGGCTCACCTGTAGACGCTCGGCTATCACAGCGGTGGCGCTCACGCCCTCGTCCTGGGTCATCGCTAGCAGGTATTCCAGGGCGCGCAGAGGCAGATCCGCTACCGCCGCCTCGTGAACGGCGTCACCGAACTCGCCCATGGCCTCACGGATGCCGAGCAAGGCATCCTCCTCCGTGATCACGAGCGACTGGTCGGCATGGGCCTTCCCCGCGCGCCACACCTGGTAACCCACCAGCTGGATGAGATAGGCGTAGCCCACCGTCGCCTCGGCGGCAACCGAAAGCGCCTCGTCATCGATGAGAAGTCCCGAGCGCTCGATAGTCTCACGGTAGGCCGCGGCGATCTCGTCAAGGGGGATCTCAGCCAACTCCTCTGGCAAGGCGCGGCGCAGAAACGTGAGCGCCTTCCCGTTAATGAGGTCGAGAACACCCATCGTGAGACCCGCGAAAACGAAGGCGATATTCGCTTTCTCGCGAATGAGGTGCTGGACGACGGCGGCCAGCTCCTTCATCTCCCCGATATCGGCGTCCTGTACCTCATCGAGGGTGATGAGGAGTCCGCGCCTCTGCCTCGTGAGCTCGCCAGCCTTTTGCGAAAGTGCCTCCCGCAGCGTTGCCCCCTCGGCACCGCCCTTTTCCATATGGAAGTCCGCCAAACCCAAATGCACGTCGAGGGAAAGCTCCGCCGACGGCTTCTCCAAAGCTGCGCGGGCGATCCTCTCGCACAGCCCGGCACGAGCCGTTTCGTCGATGATCTCCCATCCCTCGTCTCGGGCCATGTCCCCGAGTTCGGTGAGAAGCACGGTTTTGCCCGAACCTCGCGGGCCCGTAATGCGCATCAGCCGACCCCGAGCCCCGGGGCCTTCCGCCAGACCGTCGGCGAAGTCTTCCAACACCTTATCGCGCCCGACCAGAACAGGTGGCTCCGCGCCAGCTGTCGGCTTGAAGGGATTCACTAGACCACGCATAGGCACCTCTGCATCATCGAAATAGCAACTATAGCAAAAATAGCAGAAATAGCAGAAATAGCAACTATAGTAGAGGGCCCCTGAATCAGCCTGACGCACAAAAACGCCCCAGGTCTTGGCTACCCAGGGCGCTCGCTGTGAAAGGGAATGTTGTTATAAGAGCGCGAGAATTCCACTCTCACCAAGGAACAGGCCGAAGGCCTCTGCGACACTGCGAAGGCGAAAACCGGTGCCCAGCAGACTCGTAGTCGTAGCACGCAAACGAGGCCCTGTGCCATCTCGGCATAGGGCCTCGCATAGGGGAGGGGCTGATTAGGCGAGCATCTGGTTGACGCAGGAAAGGCCTGTGCTCATGCTGGAGACACCGCTGTTGCCGTCGGAGCATTCGCCCACGACATAGAGGCCCTCAATACCCGCACCGTCGGCCGTGAGGGCCTGGTAATCGGGACCGATGGCAACGCCGCCGATGGTCACATGGGCGGCCCAGGTACGCGGGGAGGCGTAGAAGGGAGCCTCGACGATAGCGTCTTTCTCGCTCATGTTCTCGCGGCCGAACACCGTGTCCGCCACGTCTCCACGTGCAATGGCGTTGTAATCGTCAACTGCCTTCGCAAGCACCGAGGGGTCGGCGCCGATCATCTGGGCCAGCTCCTCAAGGCTGTCCGCCCGGAAGAGCTTGCTCTCCTCGATGAGCTTGTCCGCGCTGTAGCCCTGCTCGTTGTAGCCGTTCACAAGGCCGGAGTTGAGCGCGTCGCTGATGATGAACAGCTTCTCCTCGGGCTGCTTCATCACAGCGGCGGACAGGGCGAAGCGATCCAGCGACTCGTTGATGAAGCGCTCGCCGTTTACGTTGACGAAGAGTCCCAGGCCGGCATTGCCGACGATGGTCTCCGTCGAGTAATCGATGGAGTCGGCAATGGGGAACACCATCTGGCGCCCCATGTTCTTCAGCTCGGCTCCCAGGCCCTCGGCAAGCACGTGGCCATCGCCCGTGTGGCCGTAGCTGTTGGTCGTCGGGATAACCGTGGACTCATCCCAGGGCCACATCTCGTTGTACTTCTTCAGCAGATCGGGATTGCCGGAATAACCGCCGGTAGCCAGAATGACGCCACGGTCCGCCATGACACGGTAGGTGGTGCCGTCGGCGCACTGGCCAGAGGCCCCCACCACGGCCTTGCCATCCACGATCAGCTCGGAAACGGGCGTCTCGAAGAGAAAGGTGATCGGGAGACTCTGGGTCTCCACCGTGTTGTCGAACACGCTGAAGAAGCCCTCGCCGTTCTCCTTGTCCACCGCATGGGCCTTGCGCGGCCACGGGAACCCGACGATGCCGACCAACGTGCCACTCACGGTGTAGCCCTGATCGAAGAGCCAGTTGTTCAGATCGTTCACCTTGTGGGCATAGGGGAGCCAGTACTCCTTCGCCGGGCCGCCATTGCGCGAGGCGTAGTCCAGGGCGTAGTACTCCATGGAGTCGTACACCTTCGTGTTGCCCGCGGCGAAATACGCATCGAAGTCGGCCTGCACGGCATCGACGAAGTCCTTGGGAACGCCATTATCCAGACTCTTCTGGAGCGTCGCGTGGAACATGTCGCGGTTGCCGTCCGTCATATCGGGCTTCATGTCGTCGACGCCTTCGAACACCTCGAGCCAGCCACCGCTGACCAGCGCGTTGCCGCCAGCATAGGCGGTTTTCTCGAACACCACCACATCCAAGCCCTGCTGGGCCGCGGCGACGGCGGCGGCCATGCCGGCACCACCGGCGCCGCACACCACGAGATCTGCCTGGATCTCCTTGGTCTCATCCGACTTCTCCGGCGATGCGGCCTTCTTCAGCGCCGAAGCGTCTCCATTCGCCTGGTTGACGCAATCAGCCACGCCCTCGATGATGGCCATACTCGTCAGCGTGGCGCCCGTCACGGTGTCTACGTTCAGGCTCTGCAGCTCCACGATCTGCTGCGGCACCCGCTCGCGAGCCGGGGCGCTGATGCGCTCGGTGTCTTCGAACTCCACGATCTCGACGCTCTCGATGGCGCTTTCGGACATGCGCACCTCGACAGTCACCGGGCCCTTCTTGCCGGGCGCGGACGCCGTATACGTCCCCGGGGCAAACGCCGCGGTCGAGGCAAGTCCATCTCCCGACGATTGCACCTCGGGAGCGCACCCCGCAGACACGAGAGCAGCCTGGGCGGCGGCAATGGCCGCGCAGGCGACAAACGTCCTACGCGAAAGTGAGATGTTGCGCAGCGTGGGGAAAACCTCAGCAGTGTTAATTTCCTTCATTCTTGCCCTCCTCGATCCATACTTCCTTTTCCTTTACGCAGCGGTATAATTCCGCCGCGAAGAGAATCGGGGAAAAGGGGTGGCAGTTCATCGCCCCCGATGAGCTAAATGCCCGCGATTCACTCGTTCATTTTGTGTTAAATGGCAGGTGGGGACAGGTTATTTGATGACGCGACGCGAAAAAGGCTACTTGCGCGAACAGGATTCTCCGAAGGAGTCGATCTTGCCCGCTACGGTTCGGCTCGCCTTGCTGCCCGGCCTCATTTGGGGCTGGCTGCTCATATCCATGGGGCAGACGGCGATCGCGGGGGCCGGCTCGGACGCTTCGCCGGCAATGCTTTCCTTCTCGTGGCAGATAGCTTTTATCGCCCTGCTCGCCATCTCTCTCCCTCTCGCCAAAAAAGGCCGACCCGCGCCCTCGCTGTTCGCATCCCTCGCGTTCGGCCTTGCAACTGCGACGCTCTTGGTTGCCCAGCCTCTCGTTCCTTCCGGCGAGCTCCTCCAATACCTCGTTCTTCGCCAGGTGCTCATGGGCGCGGCCTGCGCCTCGCTCCTCTGCCTCTGGTCGCGCATGGCCCGACCCCTTTCGGCTCGGCGAGGATCCCTCCAAATGCTTTGCGCGGGGATAGTGGCCGTGCTTGCGCTCACCGTCTACATGGCGCTGGCCGTCCCCGCACGCTTCGGGCTTCTCGTGCTGATGCTCGTCGCCGTCGCCCTTGACGTTCTCCTTGCCCCGCTGCCCCCGGAAGAGGAGCCTCCGGCGGCGCCGGAAGATCGACCCGAGTTCTCGGCGCTCGTGCCCCTGGCTATCTGCGCCTACAGTTTGCTCAGCTTTGCCTTCCGCACCGTGTTCACGCCCTCGGCAGGTATTTCGATTGCCACTACATCGTTTGCGGGCGTCGTGGTCACGGGGGCTTTCGTGCTCTACTTCCAGAGAAGGTCCTTTGCGCTGCGCACGGGCCTCTGGCTTGCCTCGGGCTTCGTGCTGCTTATCTGCCTGAGCGCTCTGCTTGTCATCCTGTTTCCCGAAAGCGGCTTATACCTCATCGCCTTCCTCCTCAACACGGCGGCGTTCCTCCTGGGAGGACTCATGTTCTTTTTGCCGGGCATGTTGGCGAGGACCGTCGGAAAACCCGCCTGCCTCGGCTTTCGCCTGGCCGCGTTTCTGTTCTTCGCATCGCGCCTCGCAAGCGAGATTCTGGTTACGGTCTTTGCCCTCGATCCTCCCTCGTCTTTGGTGCTCGCCCTGATCTTTCTTGTGATCTCCCTGCTCGTGCTGATATTCGGGTTCTTCTACACTGGCCTTCCCCATCGATCGCCGGCCGCCAGCGCCTCGCCGCTCGAGGACAAATGCGCTCGCCTCGCAAAGGAGCACGACCTCACCGAGCGGGAAGCGGCCGTTCTCGTTCCCCTGGCCAAGGGGCACACGGTAAAGTCCATCGCCGAGCAATTCACCGTCTCCTTCCACACCGTGCGCTCCCAGGTGCGCAGCATCTACCTGAAGCTGGGCGTCCATTCACGCGAGGAGCTCCTGGATATGCTCGAATCGTTGTCGTAAGCGCCAGCCCCCAGCTTCGCAGCACGGAGGCTTTCATCGTCACCGCGGTCACGATGTCGCTATCCACACGGACGGAAGGACCTTCGTGACCAAAAGCGCCCCGGGTCTTGGCTGCCCGGGGCGCTTGCTGTGAAAGGGGTATGCGGTTGAGTAGCGCGCCGGCTTCCGGTGTCGCTGACCGAGACCTCTGAACGCTGTCCGTCCGCGACCCCAAGTCGCTCCATGAAAGCATGAAGGAGCGAAGCGCCTGAGCCGAAGGAGAACAGCGGAGCGGGGGTTCGGGCGATAATGCCGGAAACCGGTGCGCGGAGGGGCGAGGTCGCCCCTCCTTTTACTAGGCGATGGGATCCTCGCCGAGGTCGCCGCCCGACAGGGTGTCCAGATCCTGCAGGGCCTCCTTCGGGTCGGCCCCGGCGGTGAGGAAGCTGGGATCGTCCAGGTTCAGGCCGTCCAGGTCCATGGGGCCCTCAATGCGGCAGGCGTAGTTGCCCTCGGCATCCAGATCGATGAGCACGTGGCTGCGGTCGCGCAGCTCGCCGGAAATGACCTTCTCGGCGATGCGATCCACCACCTCGCGCTGGATGAGGCGCTTGAGCGGGCGGGCGCCGTACACCGGGTCGTAGCCGTCGATGGCCAAGTGCTCCATGGCCGCCGGCGTGACGTCCAGGGTGATGTGGCGCGCCTGCAAGCGGTCGCGCACCTCCTCCAACTGCAAATCCACGATAGGCTCGATGGCCGAGATGGACAGCTCGTTGAAGGTGATGACGTCGTCGATGCGGTTCAAAAACTCGGGGCGGAACGTGGAGGACAGGGCGTCCTGGATCTTGTTCGCGAACTCCTGCATACGCTTGGCGGCCTGCTCGGGCGTCATGGACATCATCTTCTCGGCCATCTCGCCCATGGTCTCGCCGCCCGTGGCCTGGGCCTCGTCGAAGGCACGGCCCTCGGCGGCGTGCTCGCGGATGATCTGCGAACCCACGTTGGAGGTCATGATGATGATGCAGTTCTTGAAGTTCACCACGCGGCCCTGGCCGTCGGTCAGGCGGCCGTCATCGAGCACCTGTAAGAGGATGTTGAATACATCGGGATGGGCCTTCTCCATCTCGTCGAGCAGCACCACGCAGTAGGGGTTGCGGCGCACGGCCTCGGTCAGCTGGCCGCCCTCGTCGTAGCCCACGTATCCCGGAGGCGCCCCGATGAGCCGCTGCACGGAGAACTTCTCCATGTACTCGGACATGTCGATGCGCACCATGGCCTTCTCGGAATCGAACAGGTACTCGGCGAGCGTCTTGGCCAGCTCGGTCTTGCCCACGCCGGTGGGGCCGAGGAACAGGAAGCTGCCGATGGGACGGTTCGGGTCGGACAGGCCCGCGCGGTTGCGGCGGATGGCGCCGGCCACCACGCCCACGGCCTCGTCCTGGCCGATGACGCGGCCCTTCAGCACTTCCTCCAGGTCGATGAGCTTCTCCATCTCGCCCTGCATCATCTTGGCCACGGGAATGCCCGTCCAGGCGGCCACCACCGAGGCGATCTCCTCCTCGGAGACCTCCTCCTTCAAAATGGCGCCGTCCTGCTGCTTCGTCTTCACGGCTTCCTCGGCCACGTGCAATTGTTGCTGCAGCTGGGGAATGCGCGAGTAGCGAATCTCGGAGGCCAGCTGCAGGTTGCCCTCGCGGGTGGCACGCTCCTCATCGAGCTGGGCGCTTTCCAACTCGGCCTTGAGGTTCTGCACGCCCACGATGGCGTCCTTCTCGTTCTGCCACTCGGCCTTTTGGGCATCCAGTGCCTCGCGGGCGGCGGCGATATCGTGGCGCAGCTTCTCCAGGCGCTCCTGGGAGGCCATGTCGGTCTCCTTCATGAGAGCCTGCTCCTCGATCTGCATCTGAATGAGCTTGCGCTCGGCGGCGTCCACCTCCTCGGGCATGGAGTCGATCTCGATGCGCAGGCGGCTGGCCGCCTCGTCCATAAGATCGATGGCTTTGTCGGGCAGGAAGCGGTCGGTGATGTAGCGGTCGGACAGCTCCGCCGCGCTCACGATGGCGCCGTCGGTGATGCGCACGCCGTGATGGATCTCGTACTTCTCCTTCAGACCGCGCAGGATGGCGATGGTATCCTCCACCGTGGGCTCGCTCACGAGCACCGTTTGGAAACGACGCTCCAGGGCGGCGTCCTTCTCGATGTACTTGCGGTACTCGTCGAGCGTGGTGGCGCCGATGGCGCGCAACTCGCCGCGGGCGAGCGCCGGCTTCAGCATGTTGCCCGCATCGAGCGAGGAGTCGCCGCCGGCACCGGCTCCGACGATGGTGTGCAGCTCGTCGATGAACAGGATGATGTTGCCGTCGGCTTCCTTCACCTCGCGCAGCACGTTCTTCAAGCGATCCTCGAACTCGCCGCGGTACTTCGCACCGGCCATCATGGCGCCCAGGTCGAGCGACACGATCTCGCGGTCCTTCAGGGAAGAGGGCACATCGCCGGCCACGATGCGCTGGGCCAGACCCTCCACGATGGCGGTCTTGCCGGTGCCCGGCTCGCCGATAAGCACCGGGTTGTTCTTCGTGCGGCGCGAGAGCACCTGAATGGTGCGGCGAATCTCCTCGTTGCGGCCGATGACCGGGTCCAGCTTGCCCTCGCGAGCTTGCTGGGTAAGGTTCTGGCCAAACTGCTCCAAGGCCTCGAACTGGGTCTTGTCGGTCTGGGAAGTCACGCGGGTGTCGCCGCGCAGGCTCTCGTAGGCCGCTTCGATGTTCTTGCGGGTGATGCCCGCCGTGGTAAGGATACGGCCAGCCGCGCCCTTGTCCTCGGACAGGGCGATGAGCAAGTGCTCGCTCGTGGCGTAGCTGTCGCCCAACTTCTCGGCGATCTTCACCGAGTTGTCGATGACCTTGATGAGGTCCTGGCCGGGAATGGCCATGGGGGCCGCGCCGGTCTGCTTGGGCATCTTGGCAATCTCGTCGGCCACGTTCTGGGACAGCCAGACCGGGTCGGCGCCGATGCGCTTCACGATGGCGGCGAGATTGTTCTCGTCGGAATCGAGCAGCGCCTTCAGCAAATGAATGGGCTCGATGACGGCCGCATCGGCCTCGCCAGCCACGCCCATGGCGCTCTGGAAGGCCTCCTGCGCCGTCACCGCCAGTTTATCTAGTCTCATGGTTTCTCCTTTAAGGCAGTCGTCGGGGCGTCACGCGGACGATGGCGCCGACGGTTGCGCGGTTCTCCAGTTCTCGCACGCGATCAGCGAGGCGTCGCACGCGGCCGTGCAAGTCCTCCACCTCGCCTTCGCGCTCGTCGAGCCGGCTCTGCAGATCAAGGATGCGCGTGACACCGGCGAGGTTGATGCCCTCGCTCGTCAGCTCGTTGATGAGGTTGAGCCGGTCGATGTCGGCCTGGGAGTACATGCGCGTGTTGCCGCTCGTGCGACAGGGCGTCACCAGGCCCTTCTGCTCGTAGGAGCGCAGGGTCTGGGGGTGCACCCCCGCTAGCTCGGCGGCAATGCTGATCATGTACAGCGGCCGGTTCCTATCGTCTAATCCCATGGTCTGATCTCCTTATCCGTTGCCGCTTGGAAATCTTCCATGGCCTTGGTCTGGGCCTCGTTCATCTCGGTGGGCACTTCCACCGCCACGCGAATCTTCAAGTTGCCGAACTGGCCCTTGTTCTTCACATCGGGCGCGCCCTTGCCCTTGATGGTGAGCACCTTGCCGTCTTGAGTGCCGGCGGGCACCTTCACCTTGATCTTCTTGCCGTCGGGCGTGGGCACCACGATGGAGGCACCCAGGGCCGCCTCGGCCACCGTGACCGGCAGCGTCACCGTCACGTCGGCCTTGTCGCGGCCGAAGTAGGGATGCTCGTCGATCTTCGTGGTGATGAGCAAGTCGCCGGCCGGACCGCCGTTCTCGCCGAGGGCACCCTGGCCGCGCAATCGCACGCGACCGCCGTCTACGGCGCCGGCAGGCACCTTCACCGTGTGGGTGTCGGATTCGCTCTTGCCGGGAATGCGCACGGTGATGCGCTTCTCGGTGCCCTGCATGGCCTCGTCGAACGTCACATTCAACGTGACGTTCATATCCTGGCCGCGGCGGGGCTGGGGCTGCCCACCGAAGCCGCCACCGAAGTCCCAGTTGCTCCCAAACGCACCTTCACCGCTGCGAATGCTCTCCAGAATGTCGGCCCAGCTGCCGCCGAAGCCGCCACCGGTGGTATAGCCGCCCCCGCCGCCGAAGATATCCTCGACGTTGAATCCCTGACCGCCGCCCCATCCGTGGGGAATCTGATTCTCGTTCGCGGTTCCGTACTGGTCGTAGAGATTGCGCTTCTTCTCGTCGCTCAGCACCTCGTAGGCCTCGTTCAACTCCTTGAACTTGGCCTCGTCGCCGCCGGCATCGGGGTGATGCTTGCGGGCGAGCTTGCGGAAGGCCTTCTTGATCTCGTCGGCCGTGGCGGTGCGCGGAACGCCTAGCGTTTTGTAGTAATCAGGCGTCGACGCCATTCGTTCCACCTCCGTAATGTTTAGTCGTTTGCTTGGAATTCAACGTTCCAAGAATGAGGGCGGCCGTGTTGTGGCC
>OFHO01001300.1_pt1 | contig 18638 bp, 20 predicted proteins | sample 1521531 | NCBI WGS metagenome assembly OFHO01 (sample SAMEA3504124, study PRJEB24116) | mouse gut metagenome | biome: mouse gut; feature: mouse-associated habitat; material: faeces | place: Denmark | collected 2011
CGGAATGACCCCGCCGGATCAGCCGCACATCTATGAGCTTCATGTATATGCTTTGAACAAGCTACTGGATTTGCGGCGGGGATTTCTGCTAAATGAACTCTATCGGGAAATGGACGGCCATATTCTGGCAGAATACACCCTCAAAGGCATATATGAAAATTAGCCCCCTAAAGGTGGGGGGCCGTACCATAAAAACCGTCATCGCTGTCTTTTTGTGCTTCTCGGTCGATACAGTCAGAAACTCTAACACAGCGTTCTATGCCGCGATTGCCGCTATCCTGTGCATCCAGCGCACCCCAGAGGACAGCTTGCGTGAAGCATTGAACCGAGAAATCGCAACAATCATTGGCGGAGCGTGGGGAATGACCGTCTTGCTCTTTGAAAAGAACATATACTTCATTCCCTGCGAGATATTGAGATATTTGTGCTTGTCAATCTTGCTTATCCCTCTCATTAACTTTTCTGTACTTATAAAGCAGGAAAAAGGAACATTCTTAATGTGCGTTGTATTTCTTTGTATAGCGGTAACGCATGGAACTGATGAAAGCCCCCTGACTTTTGGCCTTAACAGGATTGCCGATACTACGGTTGGTATCATGATCGCTTTGCTTATCAATCAAATTCCAGCAGCGGAGCAAAAGGTGAAGTAAACCAAAACAGCGCAGGGATTGGCTGACCCATCCCTGCGTTATTTTGTTAATCCTGCGAAAAATGAAGATATTTTACAAGCCAGCTCAATCCTCGACTGTTATAATGGGACGGACAAGGAGGTACACCGCATGAAAAAAGAAGTGCGAACGTTGGTCTACGATGACGAGCTACACATTGAGGCTTACCGTTTTGAGGGCATCGTACAGCCTTTTCCGAACCATTTCCATGAATACTATGTGATTGGCTTCATGGAGGACGGGGAACGTGTCTTGTCCTGCAAAAATCAGGAGTACACCATCACAAGGGGCGATGTTCTTCTGTTCAACCCAGGGGACAACCACGCCTGTGCCCAGAGTGACGGCGGTACGCTGGATTATCGTGGCTTCAACATCACCAAGGAGGTCATGCTGGACTTGGTGGAGGAAGTCACCGGCAGACGGGAGCTGCCCGGATTTTCCCAAAACGTAATCTTTGATGAAGAAGTCACCTGCTATCTGCGCCCGCTCCATGAACTGGTGATGAAAGGCTCCAATGAGTTTGGCAAAGAGGAACATCTGCTACTCCTGATTTCTCTGCTGATTCAGCAATACGGCCAGCCCTTTGAGAACTGTGTCCCGGAGTGCCGGGAGGAAATTGAAAGAGCCTGTGCCTTTATGGAACAGCATTATGCCCAGCGGATTTATCTGGATCAGATCTGCCGCTGCGCCGGATTGAGCAAATCCACCCTGCTCCGGGCCTTTGCCCTCTCCAAAGGCGTCACACCGTACAGCTACCTGGAAAACATTCGCATTGGCAAGGCCAAAAAGCTGTTGGAGCAAGGAGTTCCTCCCATTGATGCGGCGCTGCAAACCGGCTTCTCCGATCAAAGCCATTTTTCCAACTATTTCAACCGATTTATTGGACTGGCCCCTGGAATTTATAGGGATATATTCAGGGATACGGAGGAAATGCCGCATGAAAGGTAAAAACACGGCGGGACATCTCTCCGCCCTGCTTACAATCATCATTTGGGGAACGACCTTTATCTCCACCAAAATTCTGCTGGTGGACTTCCAGCCGGTTGAGATACTGTTCTTCCGCTTCGTCATGGGGCTGCTGGCTCTGTTTATTGTTTTTCCTCGACGTTTGAAGGGGACGAACCGACCGCAGGAATTGACCTTTGCCGCCGCGGGCCTGTGTGGAATATGCCTTTACTATCTGCTGGAAAATATCGCGCTCACCTACACAATGGCCTCCAATGTCGGGGTGATTATCTCCGTAGCTCCGTTTTTCACGGCCATTCTATCCCATCTGTTTCTGAAAGAGGAAAAGCCCCATGCCAGCTTTTTCATTGGCTTTGTAGTGGCTATGGCCGGGATCGCTTTAATCAGCTTCAACGGCTCCAAGCTGGAGCTGAACCCCACCGGGGACTTGCTGGCGCTGCTGGCCGCGCTGATTTGGGCCTGTTATTCTGTGTTGACAAAGAAAATCAGCGGTTACGGCTACCACACCATTCTCACCACCCGGCGGGTGTTTTGCTACGGTATCCTGTTCATGCTCCCGACACTGTTCCTGTTCGATTTCAAGCTGGAATTGACAAGGTTTGCAAATCCTGTGTATCTGTTCAACATTCTCTTTTTGGGGCTGGGCGCATCGGCCCTGTGCTTTGTCACCTGGAATTTCGCGGTCAAAGCGTTGGGGCGGTCAAGACGAGCGTTTATATCTACATGGTTCCCGTGATTACGGTAGTGACTTCCATGGCAATTCTCCATGAAAAAATCACCGCCCTGGCTGCTGGCGGGACGGTTCTGACGCTGACGGGACTGCTCTTATCTGAGAATAAACTATTTTTGAGAAATGAGGCAAAATAAAATGGACTGGCAAAATGAAAAGTGCGTCATGGTCATTGACGAGAGCCTGCCCCTGGGCATCATCGCAAATACGGCGGCGATCATGGGGATCACCTTGGGAAAGAAAATGCCGGAGGTAGTAGGGGCCGACGTGACCGACCAAAGCGGCAACGAACATCTTGGCATCATCGAATTTCCTGTGCCCATCCTGCGCGGTTCGCCGGAGATCATCAAACAGATACGGGAAAAGCTCTACCAGCCTGATTTTCAAGATTTAACGGTGGTGGACTTCTCCGATCTGGCCCAGGGCTGCAAGACCTATGACGAATTTATTGAGAAGATGGGCCACGTTCCAGAAAGTACCCTGCAATATTTTGGTGTTGCGATCTGTGGCCCGAAGAAAAAGGTCAATAAGTTGACCGGCAGTATGCCGTTGCTGCGATAAGAATTATGCGCCGCAGCATGGAGGCTGCACATCCAACCCGTCCAGGTAGTCCGTCCCCCATTGGCACATAGCGTCTATAACGGGAATGATGCTTTCCCCAAACGCAGTCAGAGAGTATACCGTTTTGGGCGGCTTCTCTGGAATCACTTCTCTATGTACCATGCCACAATCCTCCAGATCGCGGAGCTGCTGGGAAAGCATTTTGGGTGTTGCGCTGGGAATCCTCCGCTGTAACTCCATATAGTGCAGAGGGCAATCCACCAGATGCCAGAGGATAAGCGGTTTATATTTGTCTGAACTAATTGCACCAGGGGGATCAACCTCCTGGTGCAATTTGTAGGAAAGGCCAGACTGACATTTACGTTTACATTTCCACACTTGTATTGTTCGAGCATCCGAAATACAATATGTTGGTGGAGGTGTAGATATGGATTACATGACATTAAAAGAAGCAAGTGAAAAATGGGGTGTAACCCCTCGAAGAATCAATTATTATTGTGCTGAACAGCGTATTCCCGGCGCAGTAAAAATGGCAACGGTCTGGCTCGTTCCGAAAGATGCTGAAAAGCCAGAAGATAAGCGATTCAAACGGAAAGGAGAAAAACGCGATGAATAAGATACTGATTGTCGAGGATGAAAAGCTGATACAAGAAGAACTGGAAACCTTATTGTCCAATGCTGGATTTACGGTCATGTGTGTGACCGATTTTGAAAACACACTGACTCAAATCAAAGCGGAAATGCCTGACTTGATATTGCTGGACATCAATCTGCCGGGACAAAATGGGTATAGCCTATGTGCCTCAATCCGTCAATTTTCCGATGTACCTATCTTATTCATTACAGGCCGCAATACCACGATGGATGAATTGCAGGCTTTGACATTAGGGGGAGATGATTTTATTTCCAAACCCTACAACATCCCCATTCTGCTTGCAAGAATCAACGCTTTATTGAAAAGGGGGCAAGCAGCCAAGCAAACCGCCTATCTGGAGTATAACAGGTTCACGCTCAATCCGATTGCCGGGACGCTGGCAGCAGATGGACGAGAAATTGAATTAACGAAAACGGAATTGAAAATTATGTACTACTTCTTTGAGCATCCCGGCGAGATTGTCCCCCGGCTGGATTTAGTAGAGTATCTTTGGGACAACGAGATTCACATAGACGACAACACGCTCAGTGTCAATATCATGCGTATCCGAGAGAAACTACGCACTCTTGGCGGAGGCGAGTTGATACAGACGAAGCGGGGAATGGGGTACAAAATATGAGATTTTCCAGCTATTTGAGTGACAAAAAGGCTGTGTTGTTGGTATGCTTTGCCAATGGCTTATTCTTCTCGGTACTTTTATGGCTGTTTGGTCTGGGAAGTGGGGAAATCTCTCTGCTGTGGTTTTGTTTTATCTGCATAGTTGGCGGCTTATTACTATGGAGCTACCTGAGCCAGCACAAACGGCTCCAACATTTAAGGGCTGTGATGGATGCCTTAGACCAAAAGTACCTGTTTGCGGAGATCACCGATACCCCAACATCAGAATTAGAAAAATCGTACTTTGAGCTGATGAAAACCGCATTGAAAGCCATGACGGATGAAGTGTCCCAATCCAACCGGCTTAACCGTGAATATCGGGAATTTATAGAACAATGGATACATGAAATGAAAATCCCGATTACTGGAATCCAACTGCTATGCGAAAACAACAAGTCCAGTGTCGCCCGGAAAATCCTTACGCAGACAGAAATGATTTCGCAGAGTGTGGAGCGCGTTCTGTTCTACGCTCGGCTGGGAAGTGTAGAGAAGGACTATCTGATTACAGAAGTTCCACTGAAAGCGTGTGTATCGGAGGTGCTGGCGCGGAACAAGCAATTCCTGATACAAAACAATGTCTGTATCCATACAGAAACTCTCTCCGGCACTGTGTACTCCGATCAGAAATGGCTTCAATTCATTCTGAATCAGATCATCATTAACAGCGTCAAGTATCAGAGTGTCCAGCCGCTGGTCATTAATGTGACCTCGCAGGATCAGGGCGACTATGTAACACTGTCCATTACTGACAATGGCCTCGGAATCAAGGAGAGCGAGTTGGGCCGAGTTTTCGATAAGGGTTTTGTTGGGAGTAATGGCCGGACTGGAAAAAATTCGACCGGCATCGGTTTGTACTTGTGCGATCAGCTCTGTGCCAAATTGGGCATCAGCATTGAGATAAAATCAACGGCAGGAGAATATACAGCCGTTTTCCTGCACTTCCCCAAAAGCAAATTTTTGAAGGTCTGATTTCTTATCTTACAAATCTGTTAGAGAAAATCAATGAACTTCTATACAACAGAACGCCTCGAATTGCTAAAATACAGACAGTTTCAAAAAGGAGGCGTAAAAATGCGCGATACCCCTAAAGGCCCACATAGGAAGGTATTTTTCATCGTGGGTGGCATAGCCGCTGCAATCATACTCTGCGGCGCGGTGGCTATTATGCTGTTGAATCATCCGATACAACTCCGCTCAGATTCTGCCGGAGTTGAGTTTGTAACCGAAGATGGGCAAATAACCTGTGTTGCAGTCAGAGGACAATTCCCCTATGTGCTGGTAAATTGTCCGATGGAAAATGACTATGTTCAAGACCCGGCAGGTAATGTGACAGAAAAAATCTGCACCTATACGATGCAGGCAGAGCCGTCCTTTTTCGGCCAGAGCATGGCAACTATGAAACTTAACATTGAAGCATCAAACGAAATGACCTGTACCTATATCTTAAAATTCGCGGATAAAGACGTGAAGATCGTCAACGGAAAGGTGGTGGAGTAACCATGACGTTAAAACGCAAAGAGCCGCTGCTCCATGTGGAGAATATCGAAAAATACTATGGCAATCCCGGTGCGGTCACAAAGGCACTGGATCAGGTTAGCTTTGACGTGCAGGCGGGCGAATTTATCAGTATCATGGGGGCCTCCGGCTCTGGAAAGACTACTCTGCTGAACTGCATCTCCACCATTGATACAGTAAGCTCCGGCCACATCCTGCTGGACGGCCAGGATATTACGACCATCACGGAAAAGAATATAGCCGCTTTTCGCCGCGATTACCTCGGCTTTGTATTTCAGGACTTCAATCTACTGGATACGCTGACGCTGGAGGAAAATATTGCGCTGCCCCTGACGATCAGTGAGACACCACCAAGGGAGATTGACAAGCGTGTTCGTCAGATTGCGGACAAGCTGCATATCAGTGACACACTAAAAAAATTCCCCACCCAAGTGTCAGGAGGCCAGAAACAGCGGTGCGCATTTGCGCGGGCGGTAATCTGCGACCCAAAACTCATTATGGCCGACGAGCCGACCGGCGCTCTGGATTCCAATTCATCCCGTGTTCTCCTGGAGGTCATATCAAACTTCAACCAGGAAATGGGAGCAACGATCCTGATGGTGACACATGACGCTTTTAGCGCCAGCTATGCAGAGCGAATCCTGTTCTTAAAAGACGGACGCATTTTCAATCAGATTCTCAAAGGTGAAAAGACCCGCAGTACGTTCTACCATGAAATTTTGGACGTTCTCGCCCTGCTGGGAGGTGACAAGCCGTGCTGATGAAGCTGTCCCTCCGCAACGCTAAAAGGCAATTCAATGAATACACACTTTTCTTTGTGACGCTCACCTGTGCCGTGGCATCCATGTACGCTTTTAATGCCCTGATTTTCTCAGATACGGTAAAAGCACTTCCTGATATGGAGTTGCTACCTTACCTGATTGTAGCGGCTTCTCTGCTGATTATCCTCATTATGGGTTGGATCATCAGCTACATGATAAATTATATGCTCAAAAAGCGCAGCAGAGAGTTTAGTGTGTATATGGTATCTGGAATCCCTAACAGGAAGATCAGCAGGCTCATATTTTATGAAAACAGCCTGATTGGACTGCTGGCCTTTGTACCGGGTGTTCTCTTGGGGATGCTGTTCTCGCAGATATTAGAAGCGGTTCTGCTGAATATGTTCGGACTGCCCTACACGCTGCATTTCAGCTTTTCGCCATCCACCGTAGGGCTGACGCTTCTGTATTTTGCAGTCATGCTTTTATATTCTATACGCAAAAATGGAAAGTGGATACGTCGGGTGCAGCTACGGGATATGCTCTACTATGACCGTCAGAACGAAAAAGCCCCGTTTTCCGGCGGCATATCCGCAATTTTGATTTTCTGCCTTTCTGTTCTGGCTGGCTGCGCTGGGTTTCTGCTCATATATATCCAGCCCATCGGAAAAGGTTACGATATTCTCATTGGAACTGCCTTTTTGCTTCTGTTCCTGTTCGGCTTTTTTATCAGCGTCCCGGCCTTTCTTGTTACCCGGTTCGGAAACCGTATTGATTGGAAGTATAGAAATCAAAGGCTGGTGCCGTTTCGAGGATTTACTGCAAAAATCAGTTCTACGAGTACCGTTATGGGTATGCTGTCAATCTTGTTTATGCTGGCAATCACCTTTGGGGGGATTGGCTCAACTATCGGACTGATGGTGACAAAGAATGTTGAGGCCGGTGCCTTTGACATTATGATTTTGCATAAAGGGGAACTGCGTGATTTCTCCCGCTATGCCGCCATCATCCAGCAGGACTTTTCCGCACAAGGCCATACCTATGGAATCTATACCAACGGGCGAACGGAGTTTCTTTCTGTTCATGAACAAACGGTGATCGAGGCTGGCCGTTCTGCTCACCACCCTTATGCGGAGTTTGAGCATGATACCTGCATGACTCAAAGCGACTACCTAAAGTTGCGGGAACTGCTGGGTTATAAACACTTAGAACTTGACCCCACTCTCTGCTATGTCCATTGTGTTCCGGCATTGGAAAAGGACATCAGAATGTTGATTGAACAGCAAGATGGCCTGGAATGTGCTGGCTATGCCTTTGCAGACAGCGGAGTGTTTTCAGAATCTTTCAGCCAAGTAAACGACTATGGTAACGGCGCAGGCTATGTGATCGTTGTTCCAGACGGTGCAATCAGGCAAATGGAAATCGTATATAGCGTATATGCGGCGGTGAGCAAAAAATCATTAAGTCCCAATGACCTTCAGAACATCACATCCGCTTGTGACGGTCTTGTTCAGTTAGACCGGTCCAGTGCGAAGTCTACTCCCAGCGGTGCGCCCACAATCTTTATGCACGAAGATATGGACTATCTGTCCGGCAAATGGATGGATAAGACCGAGTTTCATTATCTCTACTCCATGCTAATCTGCCTGTTCTATCTCGCTTTGATTTTAGAGATTACTGGCGCTGCAATTTTAGCAACACAAGTTCTCAGCGATTGGCAAGTGAAACAGAGACAAGACCGCATCCTGCGGCAGCTTGGAATGAACGAGCGGCTTGTATCTAAGTTGAATAACCGCCAACTATCACAGATATTCCTGCTCCCGCTTATTCCATCACTTGTACTCAGTATTTGCTTTGTATATGTCTGCGCAAAGAAAATCTTAGTGAGCTTTTTCCCACTCCCGATTGTCCCGGATATTCTCTGGATTGGTCAATCTCTGGCTATCACGTTGGTATTGTTTTCGTTGCTCTACTCCATCTATTATGTCGCTGCCCGGATAAGTTACGGTCAGCGCGGGAAATAAATCAACAAGTAAGGTTTTTCCAATAAACAACAGCCAGTGGGTGAAATCTTTTCTGGCCCACTGGCTGTGCTTCGTTATTCTATGGTATCAGGCAAATTATGATCTTCCCACTATGCAATCAATAACGTCTATGAAACTTTTACCCAGGGGACGCTGCCAGAGGATATAGATGCCCTTACTGCAACCCTTAATAGGATTGTTGGAAGCGTAAGTGAAAATGATTTGCGGAAGTACTATGTCAATTTGCGACATCTATAAGGCTTCGCTCAATCTCCTGCTGGTAAAAAGCGATTTTTTCATCCAGCTTGGCCTCATGCTCCTGCAACTGCCTGATTTGCTCCCTCAATGACTGGCGGTGCTGGATCAACATTTCCATCCGCTCAGAAAGAGTAGCATCACCTTTGGCCCGCAACGCCGCATATCTCTTAATCTCCTTAATTGGCATCCCGGTTGCTTTTAACCGCTTGATGAAGGCAATCCATGAAATATCCTTATCAGAGTAACGGCGGCGATTGCTGGAATTTCGCATAGGGGTTATCAAGTTCTCATGCTCATAGTAGCGCAGGGTATGAATCCCCAGCCCGGTGACTTCCGAAAACTCCCCAATAGAATAATCCAAAAAAATCCCTCCATCCTCTTGACGTAGAGTTTACTCTACATTGTATGCTCGTATTATACCTAAGAAATGGAGGAATTGCAAATGCAACCAGCAAAAAAATACGCCGTCATTACCGGGGCCAGTTCCGGCATAGGGTACGAAACCGCAAAAGCCTTTGCAGATCGCGGCAAAAACCTGATTGTTGCTGCCCGCCGCAGGTCAAACCTGGAACACCTAAGACACGAAATCCTGGAGAAGCACCCCGCACTGGATGTTCTTATTAGAGCAGTTGACCTCTCCGTGCTGGAAGGGGTGTATCAGTTCTATTCCGGGCTGAAAGACTTTCAACTTGAAACGTGGGTAAACAACGCTGGCTTTGGGAACTATGACAGCGTGGCTCACCAGGATTTGGAAAAAATTGATACCATGCTCCGGCTCAACATCGAAGCCCTCACCATTTTATCCTCCCTGTTTGTCCGTGACTATAAGGATGTCCCTGGAACACAGCTTATCAACCTGTCCTCCTGCGGCGGCTATACCATCGTTCCTACCGCTGTTACCTACTGTGCAACAAAGTTCTATGTCAGCACGTTTACCGAGGGGCTGGCCTGGGAGCTGATCGAGAGTGGGGCAAAGATGCGGGCCAAGGTGCTGGCTCCGGCAGCGACACAGACGGAGTTCGGTAAAAAGGCAAATAATGTGGAGCAATATGATTATGATAGAGCCTTTGGCACTTATCATACAAGCCAGCAGATGGCCGAGTTCCTGTTGCGGCTATACGACAGCGACTGCACCCTTGGTATCGTAGACCGGGAGACTTTCAAATTCGAGCTACGATCCCCAATGTTCCCATACGCGAACGGTTCCGCTCACAATCAAACCCCGACCCAATAAGGCTTTATCCATTGAGCAACAGCCAGTGGGCAAGGCAATCCTTACCCACTGGCTATGTATTCTATATCATTATTCTTTGCTGCTATCCATCAATTCTTGTGCCATAGCACGGGTAGAGGCCAAAATCAGCCGCCGTCCCTGTTCTGGGCAGGCTCGGTAAAGCCCGGTGATCTCCTGGACTTCGCGCTCCACCTGTTCGTCCGCCGGATTGAAGATCGCGTCAAAAGAAGTGCCAAGCACAGTTATGATCGTATAAAGTACCTCAAATGACGGATTCGCTTCTCCTTTTTCGATGCCTGCGATATGTCGGGTGGAGAGCTTTGTCAACTCCGCCAACTGTTCCTGTGTATAGCCCCGCTCTTTTCGGACCGCCCTTAACCGCGCTCCACCTTCTACTAAGACTTCATTCGGCATAATTCTTCACCTCAACTGTATTGTATAGTTCAGAAAGCACGATTTGAATACCTCTGCAATTCTGACTACCATGCAATATAATTCCGATTTTTGCTGAATCTTTCAAGAAAAACCGATTCTGTGAGGCTGTTAAAAAAACGGCAGCTTTGCGGAACGCTTTCGCGCGCTCAAACACCATAGCCGCCGTTTAAGGAGAATGGCTATGGTGTTTTTGTTTTATAGGAGCGAACTGTTCTGGCCGCTCCTGATAGGTGATCTGTTAAAAAAAGCCTTGTGGCGGCTACGCCCCATTTTACTTATCAATCGGAACCACAGAGGCATATAAGCAAGAATTATCATTCTGAAACACGGCAGAGGGCCGGGTACTCAATGGAAGTACCCGGCCCTCTGCTTTGTCGAATCTTCGGGAAAAAAGTCAACTCCTGCGGGTGCCGCAGCCCGCCACCTCCGTTTCGATGTGCCTATCCCCGCAACACCATCAACGAATGAAACGGAGGAAACAAAATGTTTGACCCCAAAAGCGATTATGCGCTGAACAAGAAAGACCCGGACGCCATTGTTTACATAGACGCCGCTGGAACGCTGACACAGCTCACTCTGGCGGATTTCTCCAGCCTGGAGGAATTTCAACAGTGGAAAGCATGGTCTGACGAGAGTTACCACCAGATTGAAAATGCGGACCTTGCGCTCTCCAAGCGTACCCTGTCCTTGCGTGGCCTGTCTGAAAAGGCCACCGCCGTCCAATCGCCGGAGGACACGCTGATAGAAACCCTGGAACAGCAGGAGCGCGAGGAAATGCGCCGTCTGCTCATGCAGGGGCTTGAAAACTGCCTAACCCCAGCCCAGCGCCGCCGCCTTTGGCTACATTGTGTGGAGGGGCTGACGGTTCGACAGATCGCGTGTCTTGAACACACTTCTCACCAAAATATTGTTAAATCAATCAAAGCAGCAAAGAAAAAAATCCTAAAAGTTTTTCTGGGATAGGTTGCCAAAACCCCGTTTTGAGGACGGTAGGTGAAGGACGCATTTTCCCTCACCTTCACTCGTACATCGAAAATTGAATACACGGTATTGCAAGCACAAAACCCGCGTACCAGCGGCACAGGACACGCCGCCAAGACCGCCAGCTTTCGGAGGTGATGGACAAGCTGGCCGAGCGATCAACGTCAGTCCTGGACCCGGTTTGGCACACCGGGCGCGATGACTGCGCGGGGGATAATGACACTTGCTCACGCCCGTCCACAGACTTGAGACGGAACCCTGCGGCACACGTTCAGAACGATGCTGTGGAGTTATGACAGCCCTGCCAGGGGCGGCTTGCAATATCCCCTTTCGCCGGGGGTGCGTGGCAAATACGGTGAAACTGCATCGAAACGGAAATAAACCAGCAGCCGCGCCGGAACTGCGCCGCGATAGTCATGCGGCACCGCCAATGTCCGGCGCGGCTGTTTTCTTAACGGAAGTTATCTGCATTTTGCAGTTTAAGCATCGGTCTGTTATCGGACGGAGGTGCGTCAATATGAAAGACCAGACCAATCCCAGCATCAACACTTCGTACAAAGAAATTAAGACCGGTAAGACGCTGTACCGAGTGACCAGCGTTTTCACCGGCGAGAAAGACCTGGGCGAGACCCTGGAGCAGTTGGCGGTCCGCCGCGCTATGGCGGAGCTGACGCCCTGCCACGCTACCACCTAAAACCATACCCAACATTTCCTCGCGGCTGGCCGCATCCTTGCGCGTCATGCGCTCTCTATTCTATAATAGGTGCTGCCGGAGCAATCCGGCAGGAGCCATTCGCCGCACAGGGTATGAATCTGGCTGATCGGGAGGTAAAACAATGATCGAGAAAGCATACAATGTCGGCATCTATTGCAGACTGAGTAATGACGATGAACGGGATGGGGAATCCGTCAGCATCGAAAATCAAAAGCTACTGCTTCAGCGGTATGTGCGGGAGCGGGGCTGGAATGAAGTGGACACCTATGTGGATGACGGCTACTCTGGAACAAACTTCCAGCGCCCCGGCGTTCAGCGCCTAATCGCTGACGCAAAGGCCGGACGTATCAATGTCATTCTCGTCAAGGACCTGTCCCGGTTCGGCAGAAACTACATCGAGTTCGGCCAGTACACCGATTACCTGTTCCCGTCCATCGGGTGCCGGTTTATCGCTCTGAACAACGGCATCGACACCATGAGTAATGACGGCAGTACCGATGTCATGTGCTTTTTGAACCTATTTAACGAGTTTTACAGCCGGGACACAAGTAAAAAGGTGAAAGCGGTCAAAAAAGCCTGCGCCGAGAACGGGAAGTACATGGGTACATATCCGCCCATCGGCTACAAGCGTGACCCGCTGGACAAGCACCATTTCATCATCGACGAGGAAACCGCGCCGTTGGTCCGCCGTATTTTTGCTATGCGGGCCTCCGGCATGGCGTTCCGAAAGATCGCCACCACCTTGAACGCCGAGGGTGTCCAGCCGCCCGGTGAGCTGTACTATCAGCGCCAGGGCCGCACCGACCCCCGCCGTGTCAACCACCTGTGGAACGAAAGCACTGTTAAGGTGATGATCCGCAACGAAGCCTATATCGGCAACATGGTCCAAGGGAAATGCGGCACTGTCTCCTACAAATCCAAAAAGCTGGTAGCGAAGCCTAAAGACCAGTGGATTCGTGTGGAGGGGACCCATGAGCCGATCATCTCCCGCGAGGTATGGGATACGGTTGTCAGCATCGACCAGAAGAAGGTGCGGAAGTCCGAAACCTCGGACGGTATCAAGAGCATTTTCACTGGCTTGGTCTACTGCGCGGACTGTGGATTCAAAATGCGAAACCAGGTAGAGCGGTTTACCTATAAAGATGGAAGTCCAGGGCGGTACAGTTCTTTCATGTGCGGGAGTTATTCTCGCAGCGGGAAAAGCGCCTGCACCATCCATACCATCTATGAGAATGTGCTGACGCAGATCGTGCTGGAGGATATTCGGGAAAAGGCCCGATATGCCGCCCATGACCGTGAGCGGCTGCTGACGCAGATCATCCGTATGAAGGATAAGGAGCAGCACAGCCGTGCGGCATCCTATGAGCAGGAACTGAAAGTGACCGCCGCCCGTGTTGCGGAGCTGGAAAAGCTGATGCAGAATCTCTATGAGGATAAATGCGCTGGCGTTGTCCCGCCTACGGTGTTCCAGACGCTGATGAAGAAGTACGAGACAGAGCGGGCGCAGAAAGCCGCCGCCCTCCCGGAGTTGGAGCAGAAGGTCAGGACGCAGCTGGAGAACCGCCATGACGCCGACCAGTGGGCCGAGATCATCCGGCGCTATACGGAGATCACCGAGCTGGACGAGACCATCCTGTTTGAGTTGGTGGACCGTATCGAGGTTGGCGAGGCCCAAAAGTGCGGCAATACCCGCGTTCAGGACGTAAAGGTGTTTTATCGTTACGTTGGCTGTGTGGATGATGCCTTGTCCCAGGAAAGGCGGGCGGCGGTATGAACAAGCTGTATAAGGTGGGTATCTACTGCCGGTTGAGCGTGGACGATGCCTCCAACTCCGCCAAGGCCAGAAACTATATCCCCGCTGATGAATCCGTCAGCATCGAAAATCAGCGGGAGCTTCTGTCCAAGTTCGCCATGCTCAATGGCTGGGTAGAGACCAAGACCTATTGTGATGATGGGTACAGTGGGGGCAACTTTCAGCGGCCCGGATTTCTGGAAATGCTGGAGGACGCCCGAACCGGCGTTATCAACCTCATTCTCGTCAAAGACCTCTCCCGCCTGGGACGGGACTTCGTGGAGGTAGGCCGGTACACAGATGTGTAATTCATTTACGGATACAAGGATACAAACTGACAACCCGCGTTTACAAATATTCATGAAAGATTGGCTGGTAGCCGTCAAAAAAGTACAAGAAAGCAAATTTTCACATTTTCTCTTGCAATATGGTCGTAGAGCGTGTATAATAATAATGAGAAAGTATGATGAGAAAGGAGTGAACGGGGAAATGCCATTTTATGCAATTTCATTATTCTCAGGGGCCGGCGGTTTTGATCTCGGTATGGAAGCCGCAGGTTTTACAACACGGCTTTGTACAGATATTGATTTTCACAGCTGCCAGACTTTGCAGAACAACAAGGACGCATTGGCTAACAATCCACAGCATCCGTTTCTTTCTCATGCAGTTATTAAGCAGAAAAATATAAAAGAGTATAGTACCGATGAAATTCTAAAAGATGCAGGCTTGAAAAAAGAAGACGTGTCCCTTGTTTATGGTGGCCCCCCCTGTCAAAGTTTCTCTGTGTTTGGCCAGCGAAAAGGAATGGAGGATCCTCGTGGCACACTTTTGTGGGACTATCTTCGTGTGATTCGCGAGATTGAGCCAGCTTGCTTTATCTTTGAAAATGTTGCTGGCCTCTTATCTATTGATGATGGTAAAGTGTTCAAGCAGTTTTTGGAAGAACTATCAAAGGATACAAATGGCAATCAAGCATACACGGTTTCGCACTATCTGCTTGATACCGCGTCTTTTGGAGTGCCGCAGTATCGGTCTCGCGTAATTATTTATGGTGTAAAAGGGAAAACAGCTATTTCAATGCCCCAGAAAACTCATGCGTTGACAGATGCTGAGATGGCAGAGGGACTTCTTCCGCTCGTGACAGTTGGTGACGCAATTTTGAGTTTACCCACTCCGCCGTCTACTACCATTGCCAATCATGTTGGTCGTGTTCATGGGCAGGCGGTCATTGACCGTTATTCTGCGCTTGCTTTCGGTGAAAGAGATTCTAAAACAAGAATAAATAAGCTGAATCCTGATAAGCCAAGTTTTACAATCGTTGTTGGCTCAGATAAAGGCGGCGGCAAAGGTCATGTTCACCCGTACTCTCCTAGAGAAGTCACGCCACGGGAATCTGCTCGTTTGCAGACATTTCCCGACTATTGGGCGTTTTCAGGGACGAGTCGACATCCGATTCGCCAGGTTGGCAATGCTGTTCCACCTGTTTTCGCTGCTGTAATTGGCGCGCATCTTTTAGAGGAGGCTTTCGGGGTAAAAGATGTACCCGATTATAATGAGATTATCCGACGTTTAGGGTCAGACTATCTGCTCAAGTAAATCTCATTATCAAATACAGCGGAACAGGTATGTCGACAAGATACTTGTTCTGCTGTATTATTTTACGGGGAGGTCTTTACAATGGGATTGCCACATACTCCTATAATTAAAAAGTTTTTTTCAAACAAGATAGAAAGCTCCCGCCCGGATTGGGGAGACTATCTTCTTGAGATCGCGGATATTTTTTCAATGTTCGATGGCGAAGAATTGGATAGGGATTTGTTGGCAGATCGGTTTTCTACCATAAGTGGACGCTCACCGTATGCGCTAAGGGATGTTTCTAATTTTCGAGATGAATTTGGCGCGTATGGCACTTATCTTGGATTATTCCACTACAAGCCAGTAAATGGTCGCTGGACAATTCTTTTATCAAAGTCTGCTAAGCATTTTCTGTGTTCAACTGAGCCGGATGTGGAGAGCTTTTGTAGAATTCAACTAGCCATGTTTCAGTACCCTAATGGTGCTGGTGCTGTACTGAACCGCAGTTTGTCTGCACAGGCCAACGCCAAAAGCGACACTATTCGAGAAATTGAAAACAATATCCGTATAAATCCGCTCCGGCTTCTTTGCCGTGTGGTCGTGTCCATGCACGAATTGAGCAACATCCCATTGGAGAATATTGCTATCCCTTACACGACTATTTTCATGCTTTTCAACGATGATACAATTAATTACACATTCTCTCCTTCATTAGAGGCTATTCGTGATGCTTTATTTGCCTACACACACGATGCGATACCAGCATGGGTGCAACAGGAATTAACAAATTTCAAACGAAATTTTCATATTATGGCGCGGACGGGGATTTTTGAACGAAGTTCAGCGCGTGGCTTGATTCTGAATACAGCTGACATTCAAAAAGCGTATTCCTATGCAAAGACAATCTCCGAGATGGATTACAATTTTTCTGCTTTTGAGCCCTGCTATGCTGCAAACGATAAAAATCGTGCTGTTACTGATGTCATTAAAAGTCCACAATGGGGAGAATACTATGATGCTTTATCTCTCCCAATGGATGTGCTTTCCTCTTTGTCGGATGATGTAGATATAGGAGATATCGAGTATTACGCGCCCCCGATTGGAACTGTTGAAATTGGAGAGCAACCCTTTCCGGCACTCAATGTGTTTGAAGCAAACCAAATTAGAACGTTTATGCCATCTGGAAATCGACAGGACCCATATGAAACTATAATTCGACGTGAGAAAGCAAACAGAGAACATTCGCGAATACTCAGTTGCCTTGCTTGTCTCTTGCGGTTAAACAATCACGAGGTTTATGAAAACACGTTCATTGATCTTTGTACCAACACAGATGATTTGACATTTATCTTTGAGGTAAAGTCGAACAACACCAGGAACACTCTAAGCCAAATACGAAAGGCAATTGCACAGCTTTATGAGTACCGGTACAGAAGCGGAGCAGAGAATGCTATCCTTTGCATCGTATTGCAACAAAGACCAGCCCAAGCGTGGGTGGAGGATTATTTGCTCCATGACAGGAATATTCTTATGTGTTGGCTGGTCGATGATGTTCGTCTTGAATGCCCTACAGAATGCCGCGATTTACTTTCCTCAATCGGTATTGTCGAATAACAATTCTATAGGCCAGCGAGGTCTTTCCTTCAGAGGGGATAAACATGGGGCGATATACAGATGAACAGACGCATAGGATAATGAGCGCTATCCATTCAAAGGACACTGATATAGAGTTGCGACTTCGTAAGGCTTTGTGGCAAAAAGGGTATCGTTATAGAAAGAATGTGAAAACCTTGCCCGGAAAGCCTGATATTGTTTTTACAAAATATAAATTGGCAATCTTTTGTGATGCGGAGTTTTGGCATGGCAAGGATTGGGATACACTCAAGCTAAAACTTCTCAGAGGAAAGAATCCTGAGTATTGGGTTCCTAAAATCGAACGGACTCGTGAACGGGATAACAAAACAGAGCAAGAGCTTCAATCTATGGGCTGGACAGTTCTGCGTTTTTGGCGAGAAGAAATCCTAAACGATTTACCGCAGTGTGTCCAAACTGTTGAGGATGCTTTGTTTGAAATTCGCCTAAGTTTTTATGAAACTGAAAATGTGGATACCTACGAAGATGGCTTGTAGTAGCTTTCATTGACATCTGCCAGACTGAATAAGCGAAGATAAAAGGGCCGATGCATGATGGGGTGCCCAAGTGTGAGAGACCATTAGCTATTCTTTTTAACTCATCTCTTTTTCTTCCCTCTCTGTGAAACATGGCTTTTTGCCAGCTTGGATTTTTGAGCAATCCGCATCAGCCAGTGCTTTTCTTCCTCGGACAGCTTATTGTACGGAGTCTGCGTCTGCTTGCAGTACATCATCAGCCACGCTTCGGCGCGACTCCCCTTAAAGTTTGCCACGTCCTCCAAATCCTGTTTTAAGTCAGCAATAGCAGAATGTTCTGCGCCGCTTTCGTTCCGGCCACGATGGGCCTCTCGGATGTCTTCCATGATAGCGTCAATGTCCTCGTGGACACGGCCGGTAAAATAGTCACGTTCCCGCAAAAGAATAGCGTCTGACAGCAGGGCGTCCATGTCCTGTTCTCCCGGTTGGTACTCATCAACGATCTTGGCCCGAACTGCCTCCACCCAGGCGTTCAGGTTATGTATCTGCATGGCGGCGACGCCGTTCACATAGATGCTGACGTCAGCCAGCAGTTTCATAAAATCCGGGTGCGCTACCAGTTCCCCCAGCAGAGCGGTATCCACCCGCCCCGCTTTCAATACTTCAATCATAGCGTCACTCAAACGCAGGTCTGCCAGATCAGTGTTTGGGTGGCGCTTTGTTTCTGTCAGACCCAGAAGATAGTCGGTGGTCACGCCGTAAAACTTCGCCAGCCTGATGAGGGCATAGTGGCTGATGTCCTTGGTTTCATCCGCCTCATAGCTGCCTAGCGCGGACGAGGACAGCCCCGTTTGTTCCTCAAGTTCTTTCAGCGTCAGTTTGCGCTCCACCCGCAAATCTTTTATCCGTTCCTGTGTCGTCAAAGACATATCGCTGCCCTCCATCTGATTATACTGCCATTCTACCACATTTCCGAGAGCGTGGAAATATCCGGTTTTCAGGCCGG
>OFHO01001301.1_pt1 | contig 18624 bp, 18 predicted proteins | sample 1521531 | NCBI WGS metagenome assembly OFHO01 (sample SAMEA3504124, study PRJEB24116) | mouse gut metagenome | biome: mouse gut; feature: mouse-associated habitat; material: faeces | place: Denmark | collected 2011
ACGTGGAAAATTCGCAAGTGTATAGACACTTGGAACGCTTGCCGTTTTTATACCGAATTCGGTATAAAAACGGTTATACCGAAACTTCTATTATACCGAAATCTCCATGGAAAGCTGATAAAGCATGGCTTCTTGCGGAGATTTTCGGTATAACTTTTTACTGGATCTTATACAGTAGAAAACAAAAAATGCCGCCCCGACACAGGAATTCGGTATAACCTACAAGAGCTTACAAGCCATAGAGTTGCTTTAGGAGATCCTCATCGTCTATGGTATAGCTTGAAGAATCTTCTGGAGCCCCTGTCCCAGAACCCATGGCTTTTTCTATCGCTTTACGCTTTGCCTCCGTGTCGGCATGGGCATAGACCAGAGTGGTCTCAAGGCTGGCATGCCCAAGCCATTGGGAGATCAGTGTCAGGTCCATCCCGTGCTGGTACAGGTGCATGGCACGGGTATGCCGCCAAAGATGGGGGTATACTGTTTCTGGCACATCCCCGCATTTCTCCCTTGCCGCATCCGCATATTTCTGGATGCGGATCCTCACCGTGTCATCGCATATGGGCTGTAGCTGTCCTTTCCGTTCTACATAAAACAGCGGCTTTTCTGAAAGCATGGATTCCCTTTTGTGAAAGACGCTGATATAATTCTTCAGCTTCCCTACTGTATTCGCCATCAAGGGGACTGTCCTGATCTTCCGGCCTTTTCCAAACAGCTGTGCTGTCGGCGTCCTGTCAAGCCGCAGGTCGCAGAGCCTGATGCCGAGGGCCTCCTGTATCCTGGCTCCTGTATCATACAGCATGACCATGATCATCTGGTCGCGCAGCCCTATGGCTGTGCGGGTATCCGGTTCTTTCAGGAGCGCCTCCACTGCTTTTTCTGTCATGTAGTCCACTTTGGCAAAGCGGTCGCTCTTGCGGACCTTGATGGCAGAGAGCTCACCTGACAGGCTGATATATTCCGGCCTGCAGGCTGCCGCATAGCTGACGAACGCCCTCAATACCGCGAGCCGGTTGTTCCTGGTCGAAGACGACAGGCCCCTGTCCCCTGTAAGCGAGTCCAGGTAGGCATTGACGGAACCCGCGTTCACCATATCGAAAGTGACGGCCATGACCGGTATGCCTTCGGCCCCCGCCACATGGGCCAGGAACTGGTTCAGCACAGTGCGGTAAGTGGTCACTGTGTTCCCGCTCAGCTTCCGCTGCACCGGCAGATATACGAGGAGGAAGTTCTTGATCAGGAGGAACAGCTGTGGATCTTTTATCTTTCCCATAGTTCCACCTCCGGCACGAGCCTGTTCATGCTGTCCCAGTCTATCCCTGAAGATCTTACAAGGTTCTCTGGGAGGAGATGTATATAGTAGGCTGTGGCTGCAAGCTCCTTATGCCCCATATATGCCTGCAGGTATGGGAGCCGTGAATGGATGTCGATGCCCCTGTCCAGCCAGCGGCTTAAATTCGCTGTGGCGAACCGGTGGCGGAGGTCGTATACTCTTACTGGAGGGAGCAGTTCAGATGGTTCATCTTTCTTTGACCTGGCAAAAAACTTCCTGAACTTCCCGCCCATCCAGGCGGCAGTGTACGGACTGCCGTCTGGCCTTGGGAAAAAATATCCGTTTTCCGGGAAAGAAGCATCGCGCATCGCGGCATAGGACCGCACAACCGCCCGCATATCCTCAGACATCACGATGCTGCGGCTCTTATGCCATTTCGTGTTGACGATACGGACCTCGCCGGAACCAAGGTCCACCTCGCTCCTTTTCAGGAGCCGTCCCTCATTTGGACGCAGCCCACAGGTATAGGTCAGCCTGAAGTAGGTGCTCAGCAGCGCGGCCTCCAGCTCCCTGCCCGCCTTTTCGTATGAGTCGATCTCATGGAAAAGCCCCTTCAGCTCATCATCGCTGAAGATATATGGGACAAATATACTTTTTCCCGCCGTGAACATCTCCGAGATGACATAAGCATCCTTTCCCGTGGATCTCTGGTAACGCCCGAAGGCCCTGGCAAAAGCAGCTTTCCGGTGGACTGTCCCGTCCGCTTTTGACATCCCTGCCTTCAGCCAGCTGATGACGATGGGTTCCGTCACCCTGTCAGCATCCGGGTGGCCGGAGCAGTGCCGGTCAAAGTCCTTCGCCCGGTCGAGGTAGGTAGCCTCCGAGAACCCAAATGTTGCCTTGAGGGCGATCATGTCCTCAAGGTCTTTTGCAAACCCGCTGGTAAATCCATAGCTCATGACAGGCACCCCCTTTCAAGAGGGATCACGCTGAAATCAAGTGCGCATTCCCGGAGGTCGTCTGTATTAAGAGAAAGGTACTGGCGGGCAGAATCCGTATCGTCATGGCCGAGTATCTGTGACACTGTGGTGAGCGGCGAACCTGAAACGAGCAGTTTCTTTGCCAGCCTCCTGCGCAGGCCATGGAACCCCTTCCCGTCAAAGGGCTGCCTGCGTATCCCGGCTTTTTCCTGATAGGAGCGGAACATGCAGCCGATACAGGTCGTGTCCTGGATCTCCGTCTTTGGGGCTGCAACGCGCAGGAACACCTCCCCGCATCCGGTCCCTTTCGGCCTGGCGTTCAGGATATAGTCCTTCAGGGCCTCGCCAGTCTCTTTCATGAGCGGGACGTGCGTTGTCGTGCCTGTCTTGCTCTGGACGAGCTTTATCTCGCCTTTCCTCCAGTCAATGTCCGTCAGCTTCATGCGGATGATGTCGATGGCACGCAGGCCCGTGGTCGCGCCCACAAGGATGATGGCGCGGTTCCGTTTCCCTGTTTCTGTCTCCGTGTCGATCACGCCGAGGATCCGCTCCAGCTCCTCATCGGTCACGTGACTCTGGATGGGCATCCCCCTGTATACCTTGTATGAAAAAAGTTCTACGCAGTCCGGGGCCGGTATTCCGGAATCCTTAAGGAAGATATGGAAATGCTTCAGGTAGAGCAGGACATTGTGCAGGCCTGATGTCTTTATGCTGGCTGCGGTCTTTAAGATGAATTCCCGGACTTCATCATGTGTCACATCTGAAAGCGAGGCATGGCCGCGCTTCTCCATGTACTGGAGATATTTCCGCACGGTCCATCCGGCATCATATCTCGATTTGTCTCCGCATGACCTCGAACAGAGGAACTGGTCAACGATCCGCTCATTCCCCTCCGACAGTATAAAAGAAGTCCCCCTTTTTTGCGATGTGTACCGGAATTGTCCACTCAGGAAGAATTCATTCATTCTGCGGCCGACATACCGTGCTTTCTTGAAGGACTGGTAGGTGACCTCTCCGCGCTCATACCTTTCCTTGTTCAGGCTGATATACTCATCCGTGATCTCTGGGCTGTATACTGCCTGTCCGGCCTGCCCATAGTATTTCCGGAACTGCCCCATGGCAGGCTGGTAATACCTCCAGATCGTAGTCTCACTGTAACCGATTCGCCTCATCTCATCCAATATCTGCGCAATCAGCTGGTTGATGGTTACTGTGTTTTGTTCCATGGCAAAACGCCTCCTAGTTTGATAATAGTCAGACATTATCCTGTCTGCTCTGTCTATTATCATGGATACGTTGTTTTTGTGCGAGAAGTATTATACCGAATTTGAGCATCTGTCTGATGAGGCGCCAGCAAGATCGCCGGATCTTGGAGAAAATGTTATACCGAATTATTTTAAAAAATCGTTGAAATACCGAGGCTGCTCCATAAGCCTCGGTATAATAGAAGTTTCGGTATAACCAAGTAGCGCACCCCCGTAAAATCCCCTCCCGTTACATCTTCGCCCCCAGCCTTGTGAGCGGCGGTATGTTGAGAGAAACGAGGAATTGGTTCACAGCTTCAATCTTGCACGAATACATCTCACATAGGACCATGCAGTATGTATTGTGGCGCATGGTGTTCTTCATCACAAGTCCCGCTTTCCGCAACAGTTCCATGCTGATGATCGGCGGGAGTGTCAGGCCGACCGATAACGCCACGATGTGTTCCCTCGTCACACCATAGTCCGGGTCGTTGCTCAGACGGATGATGGTGCGGGTCGAGATCAGCGAGGTTTCCTCCAGATGCTCCACTGTCATCTTCTGATCCTTCATCAGGTAATGGAGGGCATCTGGAAATTCCATCGGGGCGATGGCCTTATTCGTGGCGGTTGCCCATTCTATCATTGACGGGAAAGCCGTAGTATTATCTTGACGGCTGGTATCTGAACATAGATTTGAAAAAACTGTCATGTCGGTGTTCTCCATATTCTGGACGGCATCTGTCCGATGCGCCTGTCCTTCTCCTCTATCTGAGAAAACTATAACGGACAGTTCTTCAGCTTCTTTCGAGGATAGTCCGGGAACACTCCAAGAAAAATCCTGCTTTTTGCCGAGAGAAAAGCCCCGGCCGCAATATGCGACCAGGGCTTCAAAGAAGCTCAATATTCGGATTGAATTTGTAACCGATGCTGTGAACGCTCCTAATATAGTCCGGCGTTTCGGGTGTGACTTTGAGCTTGTGCCGGAGGTTGCTGACATGATTGTTGATTGCCCTGTGGGAGTAGTAGTCAAGATTTTCGTGCCACACGAGGTCTATTATCATCTCATAGGTGAGTACGCGGCGAGGATTCATGATGAGTAAAGCGAAGATGTCGAACTCTTTCACTGTCAGCATGATTTCGGTTTCACGGACATATACAATCCTATTTTCCAGACAGAAATACAAATCTTCGGCTTGAACTTCTGTCAACTTGGCATCAGGATTGATGGCTGGAGTGTGGGTAGAAATACTGTGTAGGAAAATATCGGGATTGCCGCCTTGCGCTTGTGCGAGAACATACTGCATCAATTCCTGTTGCTGGCTGACATCTAACAGAGCAAGCAACTTCTCACCAATTTGTTTGCCGGATTCCGATATGTCAAGAACAGCTAACTTCCCAATTCAAACCACCTCCCTCCACATTTGACCCTTGTATACTGCATTATTGAAAAGGGAAAATCTGTATCCATTTCGGAATATTGGATGGGAATGTCAAAACGAAGTGTTGTGCAGCATCAAGCCCATCCAATATTCCCGAAAGAGTGTCGCCATCAGATATTGTTTTATGAATGCTCTAATTAGTCTGCTGTGCTTTTTCTTTCAGCTTTTGAAATGACAGGTCGCTGATTGCGTGTTCTATCTGGTGGGCGTCTTGCTCCGCTGTTTCCTGATCGACACCAGCGGCGATTAGCTGCTCCATGAAAAATTGGCGGCGTTCATAAATCTTTTCAGCGACTGTTCGTCCATTCTCGGTTAGACAAAGACAGCCGTTTTCATCTATGACCAGAAATCCGCCAGTCCGCAGGTTCTTTACCGCATGGCTGACACTTGGTTTTGAATATCCCATATATCCGGCAAGGTCAACCGATCTGATGCTCCCCCTTTTCTGGTGAAGTATCAAAATGGCCTCTAAATAGTCCTCCGAGGATTTACCTAATGTCAGGTCGTTTCACCCCCTTGTGGATATTCAGGTGTTTCTACAGTTAAAGCACGATTGATCTTGATCGCAAAAATGAAGGTAACTGCGGTTGTCAGCAAGTCGGCTGCTGGCTGCACCCAAATGACCCCGGACAACTGGAACAGCCGAGGCAGTATGTAGATCAGCGGCAGGAAGAAAATTCCCTGTCGGCTCAAACTCAACAGTCCACCCACCAGACTTTTTCCGATGGAGAGATAAAGACTTGCATATACCATTTGAAAACCAAAGGTGACAAACAGTATTGCGTTCAGCCGGAGAGCCTTGCTTGCCAGATTTACCATTTCTGCATCGGTTCCAAAAATGGATACAATTGGTTCTGCAAAGGCAAAGAGTATGATAGCCGCGATCATGCCGAATGTTGTGGACCAAATCAGGCAAAGGCGGATGGCCTTTTTCAGCCGGTCAAATTGCTTTGCGCCGTAGTTATATCCGGCAAACGGCTGGAAGCCTTTCAAGAAGCCAAAGACGATGTAAGTCCCAACGGTCATAATACGGATCACAGCCCCCATCGCCGCCACAGCATAGTCTCCATAAGGCTTTGCCGCGCTGTTGGTAAGTCCCATAGACGCGCTGGCAAGAAGCTGGAACAGAAGCACAGGAATACCGATTTTCAAAATCTCGCCCAAAAGCTGGGGTGAAAGACGGATATTCCGCAGCGACAGCCGTAGAACACCTTGCTTTGTTGCTATGTACCCAATATAAAGGGCCATGTTGACGCCCAGCGAAATCACCGTGGCGATAGCCGCGCCCTCAATGCCCCAATCCAGGGCGTAAATCATAATCGGGTCTAAAATGATGTTGATGATACTGCCGGTGAGCATAGAGATCATGGTGAACCGGGTAGCACCCTGCGCCGTCAGAAGGTTGTTCATTGTGACGGTAAACACATTGATGATGGAGCCAGTCACATAGATTTGGGCGTAGGCTCTCGCATAGGGCAAAATCGTGTCGGTCGCTCCCAGCGACATCAGCACAGGGTTGAGGAATACCATAATTCCTGCGATAATGACCGCTCCTACAAAAATGCTGGCAAAAAGAGCGGTGGAGGCGGTTCGATTGGCTTCTGCATTGTCCCCCTTTCCAAGTGACCGGGAGATGTAGGACGATGCTCCAGCCCCAAACATCATCCCCAGTCCAATGACGATCTGTACGATGGGAAATACAACAGACACCGCCCCCATCTGGCTCATGCCCAGGCCGCTGACAAAATAGGCGTCGATGGCGTTGTAGAGTGCGGAGATCAGCATACCGATCATGGTCGGTATGCCTAACTTCATCAACGAGGCCGCTACCGGCTCGTCCCGCATGATGCTGATTCGGTTGTTGCTTTGCTGATTCATTTGTTGTCCTCCTGATTTTTGGATTTATTTCGACGGTGGGAACCATATCGCTCCCGCCGAAGAATACTTTTGATGATTGTACGGTATTGAGGATTTTCGCTCTCTAATTCCATTTCAATCTCCCGACAAATGACTTCCTCGCTTTTTTGCAGTTCAGCAGGATAGAGAAGATCAAGTGAAATTGTGGTATAGTCGCCGCTTTCAATCAGCCGGAAATGGTCTATGCTTACCTTACCGCTGTACTTTTGCAGAACAAATTCGACTTTATCCCGCAAATATGCCGTCAACCCATCGTCATCTATGAGATAGTCCACTTGGATGAAACAGTCACAATGAAACTGCTGGTATAAGGCGCAGGATATTTCGTGAATTGCGTTGTAAAGCTGTTCGCTGTCTTTTCTGTACCCCTCAATTCGCAGAGAGATCACGAAATAGCCGAACCCATAATCATGCACCATCAGATTCCGTACTGCCGCAATTTCCGGGTATGCTTTGACAGTCCGCAGAACGTCGTCAATAATACTCTGGTCGGTTGCCTGGCCCATGACCCGCCCCAGCACTTCCCAAAGGCTTTTTGTCCCCGCAATCACAATAAAGGCAGATACCAATACGCCACAGTAGCCGTCAATCTGCCAGCCTGTCACATGGCTGATTACTGTTGAGAGCAAAACCGCTCCTGTAGCGGCGGCATCGCTGATACAGTCCGTGGCAGTTGCTTTCAGCGTTTCAGAATTTGTAACCTTTGCAAACTGATGGTTGTAAAAATACATATAGCCTTTTACCAAGATGGACAGCGCCAGGATGATTACGGTTGCTACGCTGAATAACGGCGTTTGAGGGTGGAGGATGGATTGGAGAGAAGTATGGATTAGCTGGCCTCCCATCAGCACCACGGCAAGGGATGCAAAAATCCCCATGATCCACTCAAAGCGTCCATGACCGAACGGGTGGGTACTTCCCCTGCCATACCTCGCGATCTGAAACCCTAAAAGCGTCATAAGTGAAATTCCTGCGTCTGACAGGTTGTTAAATCCGTCCGCAGATATGGCAACCGACCGACTGAAAAACCCGGTCATGATTTTTGCCGTACACAAGAGCAGATTCAGGATAATGCCTGCGATGCTGGACAGTGAGGCATACGCTTTTTTTACTGCGGTGTTGGATGTGTTCGGCTTTCCTTTGAAATACAGCTTGATTAGTTGAGCCATCATAGGCTGTTCCTCCTTTAATTTTGAACGATAGTTCATTATTGTTCAATAAAAAAAGGAACCGGTCTAAAGACCGATCCCCGACAAATACATTTTGGATAATTTGTGTAAAATCATAATCGCCCATTCCTTTCCCTTGTAGTGATACATGATCTGCATGAGGCCATCCACAAAATTGTTTGCAATAATGTGGATGAAAACTGCGTCTGCGGTGGTATCGTCCCGATGCTCCAGCAAGTGAGCTTCTATGTCTTTGACAAAACGCTCTTTCTCACATTCATACTTTGTGCCGCCGCTCTTGTCAATCAGGATGATAAATTCTTTTCGATGGTCAAATAAGTTTAGCAGACATTCCGTTTCAGCCTTGCTCAACCCATAGATTTCTGTGCCTAAGTGTCTGCTTTCGTTTTTCTCACCGGCAGTCAACACCCGCTCCCAATCGTACAGAACAGGGCGGAGAATGGCATCAAATAAGTCGGCCTTGTTTTTGTAGTAAGAATAGATAAGGCCGGTAGGGATCTGCGCTTTGGCCGCGATACTACGCATAGCAGCCAGTTTGTAACCCTTATCATAAAATTCGTCCAGAGCCGCAACAAGAATTTTCTCCCGTATCTCGTCCTTCAGTACCTGTGCCATAGCGCCCTCCAATATTGAACTGCGGTTCTATTATAGCGAAAAGAACCGCTTGTGTCAAGTCCCATTTCCCGCTTTAGAAAAGCCCCGGTCGTAAAAATGCGTCCGGGGCTTCAAAGAAGTTCGATATTCGGATTGAATTTGTACCCGATGCTGTGAACGCTCCTGATGTAGTCCGGCGTTTCGGGCGTGACCTTGAGCTTGTGCCGGAGGTTGCTGACATGATTGTTGATTGCTCTGTGGGAGTAGTAGTCAAGACTTTCGTGCCACACAAGGTCTATTATCATGTCATAGGTGAGTACCCGGCGGGGATTCATGATGAGCAGGGCGAAGATGTCAAACTCTTTCACTGTCAGCATGATCTCGGTCTCGCAGATATATACCAATCGGTTTTCCAAGCAGAAGTACAAATCTTCTGCTTGGACTTCTGTTAATCTGGCAGCAGGAGTGACCGGGATAATTTGAGGAAAGGTACTGCGTGGAGAAGCATCAGCATTGCCAACTTTCGTTTGTGCAAGAACATACTGCATCAGCTCCTGTTGCTGACTGGCATCCAGCAGGGCAAACAGCTTTTCGCCAATCTGTTTGCCAGACTCCGCTATGTCCAAAACAGCTAATTTCCCAAGAGATCACCCCCCTCGCATCTCACTCATATTTTCTTTTCTGTATTCAGCAGGCGGCACTTTCATTATGTCATGAAATGCAGATGCAAACTTACTCTGATTTTCATATCCGACCTTGTTGGCAATTTCCGCAATCGTAGCCTGAGTCTGACGAAGCAGAGTTGCCGCTTGTCTGATACGGTACTCTTTCATATAAGTACCAATGGGTTGTCCGTAGATGCCTTTGAATGTCTTTTTCAAAGTGGCCGTATTGATAAGAAACTCTTTGGAAAGTTCCTCAATCGTGGGACGCTCCTGCAAATTTGAAATGAGCCGCTTATGAATCTGCTTCACAATTTCAACTTGAGGCGAGGTATAATATTCGCGCTGCTTTTCCTCGGCTACATCCACCATACTTAAAAACAAGAGGAGTTCCTGTACTTTCAGCTTAAAATATGGCCTTTGCAAACGATCCGGTACGGAGTACAACTCTGAAAAGATATGCTCGATCTCATTTTTGGCCCGCATGATAAAGCAACTTCCATCGGCACAGAATCTCTCTTTGAACGAGTAAATATCAATTCCTGTTTCCGCAAGAATTTCTGGGGGATGTTCCGATACAAACGTCAAGTTGAGTGCTACGGTGATCCCACGATAATGCCGCAGAGGGAAAGTCATTTCCGGGGCGCAGTTATCCATTGTATGGATGGATAGATCACCTTCTCCGAGGTACAGACAGGAACCACTTAATAAACGGCTGCCCTCTCGTCCTTCACGGCAATGGTTGATCTCCAGCACATCGCCGCTGATCAGGCTGTCCCATTGACAGCCTGCCGCTTCAAAATCGTTGTAAATAAGCTGAATGCCAGGGTAGACCTGACAAACAGTCATGAGTCCAAGACCATCGGCACAATCCATTTTATAGACAGTGCAATATCCCTCGCTGTCTTTGGGAATGGCCGAAACCAGACTTGTTGCGTTTGTAATATAGTTTTCACACATTGATGCGCTCTCCTTCGTTCCAAGGTTTTCGAGTTCGTGGGACAGAATCCCCCTGGCATCTTTGATTATATATTTTCTCTCCATAACAGACCGCTCCATTTGGTAGTTTTTCAGCTCCAATCAATTATTATATACCATTTGGATGGTCTATTCAAATATGTCAAGGGCCAGCGCCTTCGCAAAAGCACTGGCCCTTTTGCTGTGCTATTTTTCTTTCGAGTTCTGCCAAAATCCTTACCTGTTTACGATGGAGGTCGTAGGCATTTTGCGGAACTCCGAAAGCATCATGGCGATTGTGATAACGACCAGGATTGCGTCCGTCAGAGCGATTGCCAGCCATACGCCCCGGATGCCCATGCCGCCCACCATCGGCAACACTACACACAAAGGGATAAACAGGATGATCTGTCTAAACAGCACCAGCCAAGTGGCTTTGCTTGCCTTGCCCAGTGACTGGAACAGCGTCACAGCAATCAGAAAGCTGCCTTGCAGGATGTAGGTGCTGAACATGATGCGGAAGTTAGTTGCTCCCGAAGCTGCTACCCCCGGCGTTGTAATGAACATGGAAAGCACTTTGTCCGGGAACAACTCTGCCGGGATATAGAACAGCAGAGACAGAACCGTGGCGGCAGTGATAAATACGCCTGTCAGCTTCTTCACCCGGTCGTAATCCTTTGCACCATAGTTTGTACCGGCGGCGGGCTGAAATCCCTGACTGATGCCCCACAACGGCACAAACGAAAAGTTCCAGAACCGCAGAGCGGCTCCCAGAAGGATTTGGGAGGTTTCGCCGCCATAGGCCGAGGCTACACGGTAGATCACTGTCTGCTGCACCAGCGTCAAAACCTGCATCAGCAGCGCGGAGATACCAACCGAGAGGACTTGCGGCAATAAAGTTCCGTCAATGCGGATACGTCCGATCTTCACGTTAGGGCTTTTCTTCTTGAAGTACCACAGTGTCACAGCGGCTTGGATAAATTGGGAGAGGATCGTTGCGTATGCTGCCGCCTCAATGCCCATGCCGTAGGGTTTGAGCAGGGTGATAAAAATGGGGTCGAGGATAATGTTGAGGATCGCGCCGCTGGCGATAATGGCCATTGCCTTTTTAAGCTGGCCCTCGCCGCGAATGACCATATTGGCGCTCTGGAAGAAATTCACGAACAGGGAACCGGCGAACACGATCCGCAGATATTTTTCTGCATAGGTCAGGATGTTGTCACTGGCTCCGGCCAGGGATAAGAGCTGCCGGGTGAACACCATACCGATCGCCATGTAAACCACGGACATCAGCAACACTATGGCAACCAGGTTGCCCATGATCTTCTTTACGGTGTCTTGGTCTTTCTTCCCGATAGCGCGGGACAGCACCGAGGCGGAACCGACGCCGATCATGGCGGCGGAACCGGCATTGATGAGGGTAAAGGGATAGGACACAGAGACAGCCCCCATCTGCACATCCCCGACCATCTGGCCGACAAAGATGGAATCCATCATGTTGTAGAGTCCCACGACTACCATGCCCAGAACGGCGGGGATAGCCAGCTCTATCATCAGCGGAAACGGGCTTTTTGTCAGCAGTTTCGTTCTTGTGTCAAGCGTTTTTTGCATAATCGCACCTCCTTGAAATTAGCCACATCTAACCACTTGTAAGTATAGCGAAATCAAACGGCATTGTCCGCTCCAAAACGGAGCATTTGCAATCCGAACAGGAATGAGAAAGGGAGCGGAAAGATGAAGGCCTTTCCGCTCCCGGTTACTACTGCGCCATTTTTTCCAGCAGTTTCAACGCTTCTTCCAGTTTTGGATTTGCGGCGTCGGTTTGCAGAGCCTCCCGGACGCAGCTACGAATATGGGCTTGCAAAATCTGCTGATTGGCGCTTTTGAGCAGAGCTTGGGTCGCCATGATCTGATTGGATATATCCACACAGTAGCAATCAGCCTCGATCATTTGCAGGATACCGTCCAACTGGCCCCTCGCTATTTTCAGCTTGTGGGCAACATCGCCCCGTTTGGCCTTCATGCTGTTTCCTGGATGCTGACCAGTGTGTACCCAGCATCCTCCACCGCCGCTTTCAGCGTATCATCGGACACGCTGCTGTCCAGGCACACCTTGGCGGTCTTGCTTTCCAGCTCAACAACAGCCTCCTGCACACCCTCCAGCCCGGTCAGAGCTTTATGGACGTGCTTGACGCAGTTTCCGCATACCATACCTTCAATTAACAGTACCTTTTCCATATTTTGAAACACTCCTTTTTGATTATTTTTTCCTATATCCACTTCGGCTTGGTGGTTTTCAGGGTAAACCTCATGCTTTGCCTGGAACCACCGCAGCCGGAGTGCATTGGACACAACAAATACAGAACTGAAACTCATGGCGAACGCCCCCAGCATGGGATTGAGCTTCCAGCCGAAAGAGAGGAAGAATACACCGGCGGCGATAGGGATGCCGATGATGTTGTAGATAAAGGCCCAAAACAGGTTTTGCTTGATGTTGCGGATGACGGCCTTGCTCAACTGAATGGCCGTGGACACATCCAGCAGATCACTTTTCATCAGCACAATGTCGGCGGATTCGATCGCTACATCTGTTCCCGCTCCGATGGCGATACCCACATCGGCCCTGGCCAGCGCGGGAGCATCGTTGATGCCGTCCCCAACCATCGCCACCTTTTTGCCGCTGTCCTGCAAGCGGCGTATTTCCTTTTCCTTGTCCTGGGGGAACACTTCGGCCACTACCCGGTCTACGCCGACCTGCCGCTGGATGGCCTGAGCGGTCTTTGCATTGTCCCCGGTGAGCATGACCACCTCAATACCGAGGCCGGACAATTCCTGGATAGCCTGGGCGCTGGTAGGCTTGACTACATCGGCCACAGCGATCACGCCCATGAGCTTCCCGGCGCGGGCAAAGAACAGGGGTGTTTTGCCCTCTGCCGCCAGTGTTTCCCCGGAGCGCAGCAGTTCCCCGCCCGTGATATTGTGGGCGTCCATCATGCGGCGGTTGCCTGCCAGACACATTTCGCCGTCTACCCGGCCTACGATGCCTTGACCGGGAATCTGCTGGAAGTCCTCAACCGGGGACAGCGGCAGCTTTGCCTTTCCCGCTTCGGCGGTGATAGCGTCCGCCAGAGGATGCTCTGACAGCTTTTCCAGCGAGGCGGCAATTTTCAGCAGTCCCAGGCGGTCTGCCCCAGCTTCACACAAAATGTCCGTTACCACCGGCTTGCCCTGGGTGATCGTGCCGGTCTTGTCCAGCACGACAGTATCAATGTTGTGGGCGGTTTCCAACGCCTCCGCCGATTTTATCAGGATGCCATTGGTGGCCCCTTTGCCCGTTCCTACCATGATAGCGGTAGGCGTTGCCAGCCCCAGGGCGCAGGGGCAGGAGATTACCAAGACGGAGATGCCAATGGACAGGGCAAACTCAACGCCATAGCCCAACACCAGCCAGACCGCTGCCGCCACAAGTGCGATACCAATAACAGTCGGGACGAATACCCCAGCAACCTTATCAGCCAGCTTTGCGATGGGGGCCTTGGAGCTGGTAGCTTCGTCTACCAGCCGGACGATCTGCGCCAGAGTGGTGTCATCCCCTACCTTAGTGGCTTGCATTTTGAAATAGCCGGTCTTATTGATAGTCGCACCAATTACCGTATCGCCAACGTGCTTCTCCACGGGGATGCTCTCGCCGGTCAGGGCGGATTCATCCACGGAGGAAAAGCCCTCCAGCACCACGCCGTCCACAGGGACAGATTCACCGGCCTTGACAATCAGCGTTTCCCCCTGCTGTACCTGTTCCACGGGGATTTGCTGTTCTATGCCGTTCCGCTCCACAGTGGCCGTCTTGGGCGCAAGGTTCATCAGCTTGGTGATGGCATCCGAGGTCTTGCCCTTGGCGCGGGCCTCCAGAGTTTTGCCCAGCGTGATAAGGGTCAGGATCATCCCAGCGGATTCAAAGTACAAATCCATCATAAAGCTGTGTACCGTTTCCATATCGCCGTGACCGAAACCAATGCCAATCTTGAAAATGGCATAGATGCCGTAGACAATAGCCGCGCCGGAGCCGATGGCGATCAGCGAATCCATATTGGGCGAACCGTGGAACAGGGTCTTAAAGCCCATGCGGTAGTATTTCGCATTGACGAACACCACGGGAATGAGCAGCAGGAATTGGGTAAACGCAAAGGTGATGGCGTTTTCCATTCCCAGCAGACCGCTGGGGAGCGGCCACCCCATCATGTGGCCCATTGAAATGTAGAAAAGCGGAATGGTGAAGATGGCGGACAGCGGTAAGCGGCGTTTCATCTGTGCATACTCCGCCTGGGCGGTGCTGACCGCCGGTTTACCAGCAGGGACAGAAGCGGCTGTTCGCTCGGCGGCGGGCTTGCTCTGCCCAGCCTTGGGGATCGCTCCGTACCCCGCCTTTTCCACCGCCTGGATAATCTGCCCTGTGTCAAGTGCAGCTTCATCATAGGATGCCACCATGCTGTTTTTCAGCAGATTGACAGACACCTCCCTGGATGCCGGGGAGCTTGGCAACGCTCTTTTCCACCCTGGCCGAACAAGCGGAGCAAGTCATACCCGTAATGTCAAATTGCTCCTTACGCAAAATGATCCCTTCTTTCATATAGCTTGTATCAATACCCTTCCCCGGTGGGGGACTGGTTTTGACCGATGGCTATTATAAACAGCTCCTTCTGGCTTTGTCTGCTCCAAAAAGGAGCATTTTTTATCCGAAAAATATTTCTTTTCTGCGGAAAATCCAATTAGGAGTATTTATGCTCCAAAGGGGAATATCGGCGCAGTCCCCATTGACTTATTCCATTGTGATGGCTATACTGCAAGGCGAAACGATTAAACAGTCATTTAACCGTTTCGGCCATATCTAACCAACCACTCACTACACATTTCAACAAAGAAAGGAACTTGCTGCTATGAAAAAGACCATTAAACTCATTGACCTGGACTGCGGCCACTGCGCCGACAAAATCCAGAACGCCGTCCAGAAGATCGACGGTGTGACCAGCGTGGCCATCAACTTCCTGGGCCAGAAGATGGTGCTGGAGGCCCCAGACGAGAAGTTTGACGCTGTGCTGGCCGAGGCCACGGCGCTCATCAAGAAGATCGAGCCGGATGTGACAGTCAAGGCGTAACTATGCAAAAGCACCGGCTGCCGTTTGGTAGCCGGTGCTTTTGCAGGAAAGAGAGTATCAACATGACAAAAAAACAAAAGCATTTGCTGACCCGCATCATCGTGGTAACAGCGTGTATCTTCTGCTGGACCGTGTTCCTGTGGAAAACGACGCCGATCGGCGCAAGCTCTATGTAGGCATGACCCGGGCGAAGGAGAACCTCTACATTCACTGCAATACGGATATTTTTGACGCCTGCCGGATTCCGGCAGTGGAGGTGCTGGCTGATCTAATGGCCTATCCCCCACCGGCGGAGCTCACCCTCCAACTGACCCACAGGGATGTGGTGCTGGACTTTTTCAAAGGGAAGAAGGCGCAGATTCTCCGCCTGCACAGTGGAGATTCGCTGGAGCTGGACGGCGACTATCTGATCGGGCAGGTGAGTGGGGTGCCCTTCCGGGCGGCGAAGTTCTCTCGAACCTGCGCCGCACGAATCAGGGAGCTGCGGAGGAAGGGATACCGGCCCAATTCGGCCAATGTCCGATTTATTGTTGCCTGGAAGGGGCCGCAAGATGAGCGTGAAACCGCCGTTCTGCTGGCGGATCTCCATTTCCGTGCCGAGGATTGGTTGGGAATGGAGTAGAGCCGCCCTATGTTGAGGCAAGTGGTTCAGCCCAATAACCGCGTTATTTTTTCAAACTTTCCTCCCGCGACTAATTTAAACGGACCTGTTCCAGGAAATGTAAAGCCAAACAAAACAAAAACGCGCACGATTACCCTTGATTTTCTCAAGTCCATCATTTAGAATAAGGCCAAGGGTTGGAACAAACCTGACTATGAACTGGGAGGACATTGCAATGCTGAAACGTGTGTTGGCCGTTGACGATGACGATATGAATCTGATGAGGATCAAGAAAATCCTGCGGACTGAGTATGACGTGTTTTTCGCCAGCTCCGGGGTAGAGGCACTGGATACCTTGAAACGCGAACAGATGGATTTGGTGCTTTTGGATATCGAGATGCCGAGAATGAACGGCTTTGAGACCTTTGAGCGCATGAAGGAGTTTGCCCCGGACACGCCCGTGATCTTTCTGACGGCATCGGGCCAGGAGGACGATGTGGTCAGTGCCATTCGGCTTGGCGCGGTGAATTACCTGAAAAAGCCCTTCCCGCCCCAGGAGCTGATACTGCGGATCTCGCAGGTACTGGAAAAGCGATGAAGGCGGAGGAGCAGACAAGCAGACACTTGCTGCTTGCCGTGATCACAACGACGTTCAGCGGGATGCTGGCACTGATCACGGCGGTGATGGCCTGGGAACTCTGGACTGTCCCGCTGATAGTGATCGGCTGTTTCAGCGTGTGGCTGCTGCACATCGCCAAGATTGGCTCCGACGCGCTTTATGAAAACCTGTGCGTCGGACTGGTGCTGGCGGAGTTCTTTTTCTTCAGCGTCCATGAAATCAGCCTCTACGACATACCCGCCCTGGCCTGCGTCATCATTCTGGCTCTGTTTATGCTGAACAAAGCGTGGATCTTGTATGTGGTTCAGGCTGTGTATGTGCTGGCCCTGCTATACCATGCCCTGATCCTCCATACGCTCTCTCACAATATCGAGTTCCAGGATGCCTTTCGCCTGGGACTTGGTGCTGTTATGACCTTTGGCGGGGCGGCTCTGGCGGGGTACTGGATCCGGCGGCGGGCCGCCCAGCGGAAATGGTACGACCATATGCTCAACCAGCTGGAGACGGCGGGAAAGCAGAACGCTGTCTTTTTGTCCAATGTGTCCCACGAGCTGCGCACGCCGATCAATATGGTGATCGGCATCAGCGAGGTGGCCTTGGGGCGGGAGATCTCCCCGGATATCTGGGAGGACATGACCTCCATCAAGATGGCGGGGAAACGCCTGTCCAACCAGATCAACAATATGCTGGACTACACCGAGATCGTAGAGGGCACCATGACGTCGGCCAAGGAGGAGTACATGATTACCTCGGTGCTGAACGACGTCATCACCATGACAGCCCTGCAAAGCAATTTGCAGCATTTGGAGATTGTGTTTGACATCGACCCCAAGGTGCCGTCGGTTCTGGTGGGAGACGCGGAGAAAATCTCCCATGTGCTGAAGATTTTGGTGGAGAACTCCATCAAATTTACGGAGGAGGGCGGCGTCAACATCCGCATCGGCTACCGGCCGGAGGAGTACGGCATCAATCTGATTATCGACATACGGGACACGGGAATCGGCATGACGGACTCCCAAATGCTCCAGATGTATGACGATTTTTACCAGGCCGACTCCGGAAGCAGCCGCTTTGTGGGCGGGCTGGGGCTGGGGCTGCCCATCGCCCGGGGTCTGCTGAACGCCATGGGCGGCTTCATCCATTTTGAGAGCAAGGAGAACCGGGGCCTGAACGCCCACATCGCGATTCCCCAGGGCGTGGTGGACAAAGGCCCCTGTATCGCGGTCAACCACCCGGAGCTGCTGCGCATTGCGTGCTATTTCCGCCCGGAGCGGTACAGCTGCGACGAGGTCCGGGGATATTATGACGGCCTGATCTGGAATCTGGTGGAGGGACTGGGCATCACGGGATACCAGGCCCACAATTTTGATGGACTGCTCAAATTGCAGCGGGACTACGACCTGACCCACGTGTTCATCGCCCAGTCGGAATACGAGGAAAACCGGGCGTATTACGAGGAGCTGGCGGCGACACTCCAGGTTGTCGTGATCGCGGAAAAGGAGTTTATGCTGGACAGCGAGAGCAACCTGTTCCTGATCCACAAGCCCTTCTCGGCCCTGTCCGTGGCCAATCTGCTCAACGGGGAGCTGGGGGCCCGGGGCTTCGCGGAGGCCCAGGCCGCGGGCCGGAAGCCCTTCACCTGTTCCGGCGTTCGGGCACTGGTGGTGGACGACGAGGAAATGAACCTGGTGGTAGCAAAGGGCGTTCTGGGCAGCTATGGGATCATGGTGGATACCTGCCTCAGCGGCCGGGGCGCGGTGACGCTGTGTGACAGCGTTCCCTATGACATTGTGTTCCTAGATCACATGATGCCGGGATTTGACGGCGTCCAGACTCTGAAAAAAATCCGGGAGCTCCAGAACGGTGCCTATAAGGATCTCCCGGTGATCGCCCTGACCGCCAACACCGTCAGCGGCGCGCGGGAGATGTTCCGGGGCGAGGGATTTACGGAGTTTGTCCCCAAGCCCATTGAGCGCACCGTTCTGGAGCGGGTGCTGC
>OFHO01001302.1_pt1 | contig 18615 bp, 13 predicted proteins | sample 1521531 | NCBI WGS metagenome assembly OFHO01 (sample SAMEA3504124, study PRJEB24116) | mouse gut metagenome | biome: mouse gut; feature: mouse-associated habitat; material: faeces | place: Denmark | collected 2011
TGGACTTATTTAAATCGCTGCGCGATAGCACGAAACGGTAAAGTCGCTTCGGCACGTTTTTCACACACTCCCCTCCGGGGACCCCTTCAGCGCCTGCCACTCCGGCATAAACTGTGTTCCCAGCCTTGTGAGTTCTCCCAGAACCTTCTCCAGCCCCAGATCCGTCCGGTACCAGTTTTCCCTGGTCACATTCACGCACACCGGCGCTATCAGAAAATCCGTCTCCGGAAAACAGAACTGGTAATACATCAGACATCTTCTCGAATGATAGCCCTTACAGCACAGAATGGCTTTTTGGGGCCGGATTCCTTCCGCGTCCAGAAGCTTTTTTGTAAATCTGGCGTTCTGCGCGGTAAACTGCGCTTCCTCCTCCCGGAGAATGCTCCCCTGGTCAACGCCTCCCGCCAACAGCACATCCGTGTAAAACCCGCATTCCGTGGTATACGGTTTTGCGTACTGTTCCGGTTTGGATTTCACTCCCGCGAATTTCCCCAGGGTGATGGAATACCTGCCGGAAGGCACCACATAAGGGGCATATCCTTCCCTCCACAGCTGTGCCGCCCTCTCCGGCAGTTCTGGATAGGAACCCCCGGGAATCAAAATAACATCTGCCCTCTCCAGTTCGTCTTCCAGAAAAACAAAATTCGTAATATCGTCTATCATTCTCTGTTTCAAACCGATACCTCATCCTCCGATCTGGCATCTAAGGCCCGACTGTCTTTCCGCTTCTTCCTTTAATCTCTCCATATGTGCCTGCTCCGGCGGCAAAAGATCCGGCAGCTCGTAAATCCTGCCCAGTCCCTCATACTTGTCCTGCCCCAGTCTGTGATAGGGGAGCAGGTAAATGTCTTCCACTCCGGGCAGTGTGCCCGCAAACCGCGCGATGGCCCGGATTTCTTCCGGAGTATCGTTAAAAGTGGGAATCACCGGCACCCGGACGCTGAGCCTTGTCTGTGCAGAAGCGGCAATCTTTTTCGCGTTTTCCAGCATCAGTTCGTTTCCCTTTCCGGTAAAACGTTTATGCTTTCCGCTGTCCATATGCTTGATGTCCATGAGATAATGGTCCAGCCAGGGCAGGATGCCTTCGATCACTTCCCATTTGGCGCAGCCCATGCTCTCCATGGCAGTGTTGATGCCCACTGTCTTTGCCCCCCGGAGCAGATCCCTGGCAAATTCCGGCTGGCAGAGGCTTTCCCCGCCGGAGAGCGTCAGTCCCCCGCCGGAGCGGTTGTAATAGGGCCTGTCCTTTTCCACTGTCTCCAGAACCTCTGCCACCGTCACATCCTGCCCGATGACCTTTGTCTTTCCCCCAACTGTCATCTCCTGGATCCGGTACTCCTGGGACTCCGGGTTGCAGCACCATTTGCATCGCAGCACACAGCCCTTCAGAAAGCATATGGTTCGTATTCCCCTTCCGTCATGAATGGAATACCTCTGTATGTCAAATATCCGTCCCTTAGTCTGTAAATAATCCGTTGTCATTTTTCGTCTCCGCGCGTTTTCCTTTTCCGCCATGTCCCCGTACCGGCCATGACTCTTCCCGCCACTTCCGTCACCGGCTTCCCGCCTTTTTCCAGAAGCCAGCCTTCCCCCGGCCATGCAGAACCAAGGGAAGCCATCCTTTTCCTTACAGTCCCTGCTCCGTCCTGCGGATGATGTCGTCCTGCAGGGATTTGGATAATGTGGTAAACAGCGCGCTGTAGCCTGCCACCCGCACCACCAGATGCGCATATTTCTCCGGATGTGCCTGGGCATCCAGAAGTGTCTGCCGGTCCACCACATTGAACTGCATATGGCTTCCCTTCTGGTCAAAATAGGAACGGATCAGGGCCACGAAATTTTCCAGCCCCTTTTCCCCGCTCAGCGCCGTGGGATGGAATTTCTGGTTGAACAGTGTGCCGTTGGAGGCAATGCCGTGGTCCAGCTTTGCAACGGAATTGGCCGCCGCGGTAGGGCCGTGCACATCCTTTCCCGCAGAAGGGGAAACGCCGTCCGCCACCGGCGTGTGGGCCAGTCTTCCGTCCGGAGTCGCCCCGGTCTGTGCGCCCAGGGGCACATTTGCGGACACAGGGTAAAGTCCCGCCTGGAACTGCCCGCCCCGGGGATTGCGGTACTGCAAAAGCGGCCTTGTGTAGGTATACGCCACATCCCTGGCAAACATGTCCACTTCTTCGTCGTCATTACCGAATTTGGGCACTTCGTCGATCATGGCCCTGAGTTTTTCGTATTCCTGCTTTTCTTCCTCCGGGATTTCCGCGTTCATCACTGCCGTGATCATGGCCGCCACCTGGTCCTGGTTCACTTCCATGCCGTTTTTCCCCATCTCCCGCAGGATTTCCGTGACGATCTCGCCTGCGCTTACGGCGTCAAAACCCTGCCCGTAGTTCATGGCCAGGGCCCTCTTGTACTGGGCCAGGGTTACCTTTTTTTCGTCAAATACCAGTTTCTTTATGGCATACAGGGAATCGGCCATATTGGCCACACCGAATCCCTGGGGACCGGTGAAATTATACACCGCGCCGCCCTCCTGCACGGATTTTCCCCTCCTGATACAGTCGTCCACCATGCAGGACAGGAAAGGCAGGGGACAGCGTGTGGCATGCGCCACATCTATGGCATTGTCCGCGTTCACCAGCAGGGAAATATTGTAATCCATCTGTTTCCGGTAGGCATCGTAGAATTCCCCGAAGCTGGTCATATCCTCCACATTCCCGGTCTCTATGCTGATCTTCTCTCCCTTGTCCCAGCCGTTGGAGAAAACCAGTTCCAGGGGACGGCACATATTGTAGAACGCCGCGTCATGCCAGCCCTCCGTCTTCCCCGCCTTCTGGGGTTCCACACAGCCGATGATATTATACTCCCTGGCATCTTCCAGCGTCAGTCCCCGGCTTAAGAGGGAGGGAATGATCACCTCGTCATTGTAGTAAGCGGGGAGACCGATGCCCGTCCTGGTCAGGTCTGCCGCCTTCATCAGCAAATCATGGGGCGACTTGTTCCAGACCCGGATGGAAAGAGATGGCTGTGGAAGGAACACATGTTTGGACGCACTGATGCACATAAAGGAAAGGTCGTTGGTCACGTCCACGCCATCCTTGTCCTGTCCGCCCACGATCAGATTCTGGAACAGGCTGTATCCCGCAAATCCTTCCGCGCTGGCGGCATCCCTGCATTTATTCAGATCGTTCAGTTTCACCCAGATACAGTCCATCAGCTCCTGGGCAAACTCCCGGGAAAGCTTCCCGGCTTCAAGGTCTTTCTTATAGTAAGGATACATATATTGGTCAAAACGTCCCGGGGAAATGGAATGTCCGCTGGACTCTATCTGCAGCAGCTGCTGCACAAACCAGAAACTCTGGCAGGCCTCGTAAAAGGAAGAGGCGCCGTAAGCCGGAACACGCCTGCAGTTTGCGGCGATCTGCTCCAGCTCCCTCTTCCTGCCCTCATCCGTGCAGGAGAAAGCTTCCTTCTCCGCCAGGCCGGCATAGCGCTCCGCATAGCGTATCACCGCCTCGCAGCTGATGATGACGGCTTTCAGGAACTGGCTTCTGGTACAATAGTCCCCATCCCCTATCCGGCACCGGTCCAGTTCCTGCCGTGCTTCTTCGATGATGCCCCGGTAGCCTGCCGCAAGCACCTTGTCATACTGCACCGTCACATGGCCCACACCATTGTAAAAATAATTGCCCGGTGTGAAAATATTGTGGTCTATGGCCTTTCTGGTCTCCTCCGTCATCAGGGACGTGGCCAGTTCACTGGTGGTCAGCCCCTCCCAGTACGCGTCTGCCTCCAGCAGTTCCTTTTTGGTACTGTCGGCTATGTAAAAGGGGTCAGCCCTGCGGGTGGCAACCGTTTCAAACTCGGCTTCCAGCCATTTATAGGAAAATTCCGGATAAGTCTGGCATCCCCTGGGGGCAATGGTTGTACTGCCCACCACCAGTTCCTCATCCCTTATGATAATGGGAATATTGTCAAGAATATGTGCGAAAGCCAGGGCTCGCCGCATGATGATGGGCTTGTCCTGCGTCTGTCTGTAAGATTCCGTGATCAGCTTTGCCCGGGCAGATTCAATCTCCGGCATTTTGGCATACAAATGTTTGACCAGCCTGGGAATTCTGTCTGTCCTGGGGATTTCCTGGGTGAAATATTTTGCCATCGGTGCTCCTTTCCATACTGTCCTGTACCGCTTTTCTTCCCATGCTGTTTTCTTCCTGTCTTGGGTTGAAAGCATTCGTACCGGCCCGGACACCTGCCCGGACCGCTGTGATATTGTTTTCAGTATATTCCTATCTGCACCAAATGTCAATGAATCCGGCATTCTTTTTCTTATTTTTCTGTGGATTTGTTTTGATTGTTGTTGATTTCCCGGAGTGATTCCTGGCTTTCATAATATTTCGCCTGGGCATTCCACATTTCGGCATAATTTCCCCGGGCCGCAAGCAGCTCCTCATGGCTGCCCCTTTCCACGATCTCCCCCTGGTCAAAGACAATAATGTCGTCGCAGAAGCGGCAGCTGCTCATTCTGTGGGAAATGAAAATGCTGGTCCTGCCCTCCACCATCCGGTTGAAACGGGCGTAAATCTGGGCTTCCGCTTTGGGATCCAGGGCCGCCGTGGGTTCGTCCAGGATTACCACGGGCGCATCTTTGTACAAGGCCCTGGCCAGCGCCAGCTTCTGGGCCTCCCCGCCACTGATGTCCACACCGTTTTTCATGTTTTTATACAGCCAGGTATCCAGCTGTTCCGGCATCTTCTTCACCATCTCTTCCGCGTCCGCCTGCCGCAGCGCCTCCCAGATCCTGTCCTCCTGCCGCTCATAGCCTGCTGTAATATTTTCCCACACCGGAAAGGCAAACAGCTTAAAATCCTGAAAAACCACGCCGAACAGGCTGCGGTATTCTTCCTCGTCATATTTCCTGATATCGATGCCGTTTAATGTGATACGCCCCTCCGTAGGTTCATAGAGACGGCACAGGAGCTTGATAAAAGTGGTTTTCCCCGCTCCGTTCTTTCCCACCACTGCCATCTTTCCCTTCACCCGGATTCTGCAGTTTACGGATTTCAGCACCATTTCCCGACTGCCCGGATAGCGGAAACTGACATTTTCAAAGGCAAGCTCATACTCTCCGTCATTTCTTTTTTCCACCGGGATACTACCCTTCTCATGAAGCGTTTCCATATCCAGGAAAGCCAGAAATTCCTGCATATAAGTACATATCTTTCTCATTCCCCCATGATCCCCGATCAGGGAAGAAACCGATGTTCCAAACTGGTTCAGCGCTCCCGCATACTGGGTAAAGGCGCCGATTGTGACTGCCCCCGTCACTGCCTTCATCGCTACCAGTAAATAAGAAACTATGGTAAATATACTGCTGACGGCCCTGTTGGCGGAGCTCTCCTGCCTCCCAACCAGGCACATTCTCTCAAAATAAGAATGGGACTTTTCCATCTCTTCCTTCGTATTATGCAGGAGCATATCCTGCATACCGTAAAGACGCACAATTTTTCCCACCTTCACATTGGCCAGTACCTGATTCATCAGATAAGAAAGCTTGTTCTCCACACCCGTGTGGGACTGAAAAATCTCCTGCTGTTTTACCGCATATTTTTTGAATACTTTCCAGGAACTCCAGCCCATGCCGGCCAGGACCCCCACAAACAAAAGCGCCGTGGGAACCGGACCCGCCAGACGGCCCAGAAGCCCCTCCGGGGACTCCGGTCTTGCCAGGCACAGATAAATCACCAGGGAAACGGAAAGGAGTATACTTAAAACCGATCTTATCATATCGCAATAATGGTATAAAAGTACCCCCAGCCCTCCATACATATCCGAAGTTCTCTCCGAAAATATGATTTTTTCCGACACTTCCGGCTTCTCCATGGTCTCGTAATCCAGGGAAAAAGATTTCCGGCGCAGCCATACATAAAAAAGCAGCCATATTTTTGTCCGTAGTCCCTGGAAACGTCTTCTGGCCAGACCGGAACACAGTCCCAGGACCAGAGTCATCCCAAGAAGCCCCAATGCCAGCCCGGCCGCCTGTTCAAAGCTTCCCAGAAGCAAGGCGTCAATCAGGGCTGCCGTGAGAAACAGCCCTCCATACACCTGGACCAGAGACATGCACAGCTCCAGCAGGTGCAGCGGAATGATAATGGAATCCACCGAATGAATCATTTTTAACAAACGGAAACCTGTCTTATGAATGGAAATGATATCGCGCATAAAATCCTCCTCTCCCTGATGGCAGATATTGTCTCTTCCCGGCATGATTCCCCCGGATCATGATATTTTTTCAGCTGCTTCCCGGCATGCGGCTGCCGCATCGCCATAATATTTTGCCTGAATGGCAAACAGTTCCGCATAGGCGCCGCCTGCCCTCATGAGGCTTTCATGACTTCCCTCCTCAACAATCCGTCCATTTTCCAGAAACAAAATCCTGTCGCAGAACCGTGTGGAACTTAACCTGTGGGAGATAAAAACAGCCGTTTTTTCCCGGATCATCTCATCATATTTTTCATACATCCCGCTCTCCGCTATGGGGTCCAGGGCCGCCGTAGGCTCATCCAGAATAACTATGGGCGCATCTTTATACAGCGCCCTGGCCAGCATGAGTTTCTGCATTTCCCCGCCGGAAAGCGTCACCCCTTCTTCGTCCAGCTCTTTGTTCATGACTGTTTCCGCACCCCTGGGAAGTTTTTCCACCAGCCCGGCAAGTCCTGCTTTTTCCAGGCTCTCCCACAGTTTATCCGTATCCTCCTCTCCCTTTTTTCTGCAGGAAACATTTTCCACCAGGGGAAACGCAAATGCAAACACCTCCTGGAATACCACCGCATATTCCCTGAAAATCTCCCTCCGGGACATTGCCCGCATGTCTTTTCCGTCCAGATAGACCGTCCCTGACGTGGGACGGTACAGCCCGCAGATGATCTTGATCAGGGTGGTTTTTCCCGCGCCGTTTAAGCCTACCAGCGCCAGTCGCTCTCCCGGATGTATGGTAAGATTCACACAGTGAATGGTATCAGAATCGTTCTCCTCATACCGGAAACTTACGTTTTCCAGCCGAATCTCATGAAGTGCCCCGGGACTGGCAGGCCCTTCTTCCGTCTCCTCCCAGTCTCCGAAATCCATAAACTCCCGGTACTCATCCATGGCTTTCTCATTCTGGTAAATCTGCTGCATGGCCCCGAACAGCCCGTTCATCCAGGTTTCAAATCCTGCCACCACGCCCACGTATAAAAGGAATGCCGGAACCGTTATATTTCCCCTTCCCATCTCCCTGATCAGCCATCCGTAAACAATCAGGTTCCTGGCAAAAGAAAGCAGCTTTTCCGCCATGCCTGCCCCCATATAACCTGTCTGTTCCTTGTCCAGCAGGGTGACGATCCGCTGGATGAACCTGTCAAATACTTTCAGAAACCATTGATCCATGCGGTAAATCCGGATATCCTTTCCGCTGTCAGGAAGTATGGATTCCCGTCTCAGATACCGGAAATTTGACCAGTTTTCCTCCACTTCATCTTCCATTTTATAGGCACGCTTTCCAGCCAGAAAATGGATATATGACGTCAATGCCGTCTGCAGGATCATCAGAATCAGTAGGAAAAGGCTGGCTCTTCCCACCACCACGCTGTAAGCCAAAAGGCCTGACAAATTCAGAAAAAGATCACAGAATCCTATGGTATATGCTTCTATTCCCACGGAGTTTCCCGAGCAGAGATTCCGCTCGGCAGCCTCCCGTTTATTCTGTCCTCCGGCGCTCTCCAGGCTCTGCCCGTCCATCTCCAGCATTTTGCGGGAAAAATCCAGCACCATGCGAAGCCGGAACAAAAACATGATCTGGTTCCGCACGCTTCTCACCTGACCCTGCAGAAATCTGGCCGCCTGCAGGAAAATAATATACCCTGCAATCATCAGCAGAATTACCTCCGGCCCTCTTCCGCTGACCAGGCAGGCTGCCATTGCCCCCGCAAGAGCCGCCTCCAGAAAGGGCAGCAGCACACTCAGAAAGATGTCTCCCCCGCATATGCCGTAAGCCCTCATTCCTTTCTTCTGCCTTAAATAAAAAAAAGCGTACCGGCAGTTATTCCAGACTGAATATGTTTTTTTCTTCCGCATTCCCTTCCATCCTCCCTTTCCGCTGCTGGTTTATTTCCGTTACCATGATACATGGTTACTATGGTACAATGTTGGCACAAAAGAGCATTGTGTCAACTGTTGATTCCGTGTGCGCTGATGCACACGGAGTTATGGTATTATGTTGACACAGAAAGGCTTTGTGTCAACTGTTGATTCCATGTGCGCTGATGCACACGGAATTATGGTATTATGTTGACACAGAAGGGCTTTGTGTCAACTGTTGATTCCATGTGCGCTGATGCGCACGGAGTTATGGTATTATGTTGACACAGAAGGGCTTTGTGTCAACTGTTGAATGGTATCATCAAACAGGGGGATGTCCTTCTCCCCTGCGCCTATGTGCATAATAAAACAAGAATTCCCTTTTGTGGGAATTCCTGCACGAAATGTTATATTTCTTTCACGAAAAGTCAGAGTTTCTCCCCTGGTGCCCCTTCCGGCAGTTCCAGTGGTATGGACACCTCCGCGGCAAAAATCCCGGGCTCATTGGCCAGACTGAAATACCCCCCGTATTTGTCCACCGCCGCCTTCACACGCTTCATGCCAAGGCCGTGATTCCCCCTTTTTCTGGTGATATAGTTTCGCTCCTCAAAGCCCGGATCTTCCCTGGCGGAATTCTGCACGGACACATAAAACTGATTCTTGTTTACGGCGAGATAGACCCGCAGGAAACGGCATTCCTCCTCTATCTGCCCGCAGGCCTCAATGGCATTGTCCATGAGATTTCCGATGATGACACACAAATCCACATCTTCCAGGCCAATCCGTTCCGGCATGTCCGCCCTGCAGTTTACCGGAATATTCTGCCGCCTTGCCAGTGTCAGTTTACTGTTTAAAATGGCATCTGTCATCAGATTCCCCGACTTCACCAGGGTGTCCACCCGGTCCAGCTCCTTTTCCAGTTGATCCAGGTACTCTCCCAGTCCCCCAAGGTCCTTCATTGCCAGCCTGGCTTTCATGACCTGCATGTGGTTGTGGTAGTCATGGCGCCAGCCCCGCATATCCATGTAAATTTCCCGGATCTCCCCGTAATTGTGCTCCATAAGTTCCTGTCTGAAATGTTCCGTCTGAAATTCATACCCTTTTTTATAATAATACAATGTCCTTTCCAAAAGCCCGAACAGCACAAACTCCAGCAAAATACCACCCCAGAGAAACCCGGCGCGCCAGAATGCCTCCGGCACTGTCCCGCTAAAAACACTGATGCTCCATAAAAAAAGAGAAAACAGGCCGAAGGCAGCAGCCGTCAGAATACCGTTCCCGGCACAGAGACTTTCCCTCTTTTTCGTCAGTAACAGCAAAAACAGGCACAATACCGCCCCGTTGAGACAGAAGACAAACCGCTCCGGCAGCAGGGATCCGAAAGACAGGCACAAGCCCGGCAGCAGTATTCTTCCCAGCTGCCTCCGAAAGGATTCTTCGTCAAAAAACAAGTCAAACAGCAGCATCATGCCCGTGACCAGAAGCCACAGCATAAAAAGCGGGAGCCGGACGGAAAGCGCCAGGACCGCGGCCGTGAGGCCAAATCCCACCACCCGCCTCCCCGGACCTTTCTCCAGGACTCCCACCTGCTCCACATAATACCAGTACAATATCAGCCATAAAAACTGAAAAATAATTCTCTCCATATCCCCTTCACACCTGCCGGTAAAAATCCAGATAAGCCCGATGAAAAGCCTCCCATCGGTTCCTGGCCACAGGAAGCGTCTCCCCGTAATCCATCAGCGCCTCTTTTTTGGTAATTCTGCTCACAAACCTGAGATTGACCAGGTATGACCGGTGAATTTTAAAAAAAGAACTTCCCCGCCGCACAAGCTCCTCTTCCAGCTGGCGGATGCCCGTTCTGCACCGGAAGGCTTCCCTGCTGCGGACATCATGGACATAAGTGTCATGGGCGGCGCTTTCCAGATAATAGACATCCTTCAGCCGGATGCGGCCGGTTCCTCCCGGCAGTTCCAGTAAAAGTGCCGGCTCCTCTTTTCCGCATCGTTCCCCCGCCCTGTCCAGACAGGCAAAAAGCCGATCCTCAGAAACCGGCTTGACCAGATAGGACACTGCCTCCACATCATACCCTTCCATCACATAATCCGAAAGCCCCGTGATGAAAATAATCTGTACATTCTCTCCCTGCATCCGCAGCTTCCGGGCCAGGGAAATCCCGCTCATACCCGGCATGCTGATGTCCAGGAGCAGGATATCGGCATCCCTTTTCTCCTCCCAGAGAAACCACAGCTGTTCCCCGCTCCCGCACAAATCAATTTTTACGTCTGTTTTCCGCTCCCGCGCCCATTGATTCACGGTTGTCTCCAGCCAGGCAAGCTGTGCCGGCTCGTCATCACATATGATAAAATGAAACATGATCCCACTTCCGTTTTTGTCAGATTTGACGTTTTTTCCTCCGTCGGTCCTTCCGTTCCCGGCCCCGCTTCCACCGTCTGGCAGGCCGCAGATGCCGGAAGGACAGCCTCCTTTGTGTCTCATCTTTTCTTGTTTTGCATTATACCGGACCGGCCTGCAAATGGCAATGGAAACTTCTGCGGACATTCAGCCGTTTCCGCTGTCTGCCGGGTGTGTTTCTCCGATAAAATGTTCCAAAATCTTTCCTCCGTTTCTGACCAGGGCTTCCAGCGTATCGGTAAATCTGATCCCGTACTTCTCCGGCTTTGTCAAATCCATACACAGGTTCCTGCCGCCTGCCCCAAAGGCAGTCTCGTTTTTCCCAAGCCTCCCGGTGTCCAGGCCCAGGGCTGAAAACATGGCATATATTGTCTCATAAGTGTTCCTCCCATTGGGAGAACCGAAATTATAGACCCCTCCCGGCAGACGGAAAGCCTTTTCCAGGTTTTCTGCCACCTCATATACATCCGTGATTCCGCGTCTGTCATATACCGGATATTCCAGCGTCCCCGGAGCCTCCAGCTTCTCTGCCAGTATGGTGAAAAAGTCCCCATGCTCTTTTTTCCCTCTTGCCGCATCCGTTATTCCGTCATTTTTCTTTCGGTCTGTCGTCATATCTTCCCCGGTTCCGGCATTCCGGTCCGCGGATGCCCGCTTTCCGTCCCTGCGTCCGTCATACATCCAGGACAGCCGCAGCATGACACAATCCGGATTCACCTTCAGGCACTCTTCCTCGGCCTTCTTCTTTTCCCTGCCGTATAAATTTCCCGGCTCCAGGTCTTCCGCTTCCCTGTGGGCCTCTTCCCGGCCGCTTCCCACATAAACCTGGTCAGAACTGCAAAGCAGGCATTTAGTTTTGTACAGCCCGGAAATTTCCGCCAGATTCCTGCTGCCGTCCACATTGATCTTCCAGGATCTCTCCGGCTCCCTGTCGCACTGTCCCACATCGGAAACAGCGGCGCAATGCACACAATAATCCGGCCGGAACTTTTCAAATGCTTCCTTTACGCTTTCCCGGTCCGTAATATCCATCTCCTTGCTGCCGGGCGCATAAATTTCATATTTATCCCGATAATAAGCTGCAATCCTGCCGCCCAGAAAACCGGACGCGCCTGTAATCAAAATTCTCTCCATGTCTGTGTCTCCTTTCCCTGGCCCCCTGCCTTCCCCTGACATAGTATGGAATCAGCAGTTGACACAATGCCCTTCCATGTCAACATTATACCATAATTCCGTGCGCATCAGCGCACATGGAATCAATAGTTGACACAATGCCCTTCCGTGTCAACATTATAGCATAACCCCCACCGGAAGTGTGAATGGATTACAGCATTTTTCCCTGCCGGGGCAATCTTTCCCGGAAACCTTTTTAAATCCATTGACTCTCTCCCCCTGCTTTGATAAGATAATGCCAGAACATTACACAGAGAAACTATGGACATAAAAATACCATTGAAAACAGGAGGATACCGTATTGGCTTTATTACATGTGGACTTTTTTTCAACCGTACTGGGAATGAGCATGAATATGGATGTGATTCTTCCCCAGCAGACCTGGGGACAGATCGGCATGGAAGGCATGTGTGCCGAAGGAAAATACAAAACCATGTATCTTCTCCACGGCATGAGCGACGACCAGACCATCTGGCAGAGAAGAACCTCCGTGGAACGCTATGCCGCCAAACTGGGAATCGCCGTGGTGATGCCCACCACACATCTGGCATTTTACACGGATACCACTTATGGCATGAAGTACTGGACCTTTATTTCCAGGGAGCTGCCGGAAATCTGCCGGACCTTTTTCCCGCAGATGTCAGACAAACCTGAGGATACCCTGGCGGCAGGACTGTCCATGGGCGGCTACGGCGCATGGAAGCTGGGACTGGGCGCCAGCCAGACCTTCGGGGCGGCAGCCTCCCTGTCAGGCGTCCTGGATATCATGAAAGGTTATCGAAAAAACATGCAGGAAAACACGAAAAACCTTCCCCTCTTCCAGGGCATTTTCGGCTCAGAAGAACAGCTGAAAGATTCGGACAATGATCTGTTTGCCCTGGCCGGCAGACTGGCGGCGCAAAAGAAAGCATTGCCCAGACTGTATGCCTGGTGCGGAACCGAAGATACTTTATACGAAGGCAACCTGAGCGCCTGGAAATATGTAAAAGACCTTGGGTATGACCTGACCTGCCAGGCATCCCCGGGGGATCACCAGTGGAAATACTGGGACGAAAAAATTCAGGACGTGCTGCGCTGGTGGCTGGAAACGGATCTGGATCTGCAATAATTTTTTACTTTTCTCTTCCCTTTTTCCGCTTTCTGTGATATAATAAAAAACGGTCGGGGACAAAATTATTTTTGTTCCCGTGACGCGGAAGCATAGCTCAGCTGGGATGAGCGCTCGCCTGACTAGCGGGAGGCCAAGGGTTCGAGCCCCTTTGCTTCCATTTTTGATTAAAGGCCGTAAATCAAAGATTTTCCAGTAAAATCAATGGTTTGCGGCCTTTTTAATGCTTCGTTTTATGAATCGGATTTATAGGAAACAAGTATTATTTATACCATTTCTTGTCATGACAAGTCACCCTGAATCAGTTGTAGAATGCTGCCTATATACTGTTGTATCCGACAATTCCGTCCACCTTCGGGGCAAGTTTCCGCTGCAGGGCCATGCCTGGAAACATTTCCATACAGTCCGTCCACATCCTTGGCATGTCCCAGAATTTCGTTGCAGCGCGTCTGCCACCACTTTACCACATGGCCGGAGGAACCCACCACAAATTTCCCCTGCTTGACCCAAACTAAAAATCATGGCGCTTTTCAGTTAAATTTCAGGCTTTTTGTTCCAGATCGTTGAACCTTTCTTCATAATGTGTTATATATGTTATTGAAAGGCAGGGCTTACATGCCCGAATGATTACGGGTTACATCCCATGATCCATCCGGCAACGCCTGCCGATACTGCCTATCTTGAAAAAACGCGAGGAAAAAGAATGCGCCAGGAATACCACAAGCCGGTGACGGCATACCGGAAAAAAGATCTGCACACCCACACCTGCGCCAGCGGACACGGTACAAAGGACAGAATTACGGATTTGGCAAAAGAAGCGGCCGCCCGGCAGATGGAAGTTCTGGGAATCAGCGACCACGGACCCGCCAGCCCGGGCAGCGCCGGACTTTCCTATTTCCGCAGCCTGTTTTTATGCGACCGCAGCCGCTTCGGCGTAAAGCTTCTCTATGGGGCAGAGGCAAATATTCTGGACACGGACGGACGGCTGGATATTCCCGACGATATCCTGCGGACGCTTGATTACTGCATTGTCAGCATGCACCGCCCGGTCTACACTTCCGGCTCCGCGGCGGAAAACACAAAAGCATACATCCGGGCCATGCGTCATCCCAATGTGCGGATCATAGGCCACTGCGATGACTCCCGCTTTCCCGTGGACTACAGACTCCTGGCTGAGGCTGCCCTTTCCCTGGGTGTCACACCGGAACTGAACAATGTCTCCCTGCTGCCGGACAGCTACCGGCAGGACTGCAGGGCCAACGCCCGCTGTCTGCTGCAGGCCTGCCAGACCCTTTCCTGCCCCATTGTCCTGTCCAGCGACAGTCATGGCAGGAAACATATCGGGGATATGTCCGCCGCCCTGGAGCTGCTCTCCGAGACAGAATTTCCCGGGAATCTTATTCTGTAAGCGCTGCTTTCCGACAACCATCTCTTGTTCCGGTTCCCGCGCCCGGCATTGTCCCCAGTGCTTTCCCATGTCTGATTATGATACGATTGACGAGCGGACATGCAGCCTGTACCGTCAGGGCATTTCCGCTTTCGGCGGCATATCCCCAACTTACCGGATTGCGCCGGAAAAGGATGCTCCCGTTATCGTATGGAATTTCCATTCGCTGCTGATCATGGTGCAGATATGCTTTTCTTTCATGCTTACGGAAAAGGACACCGATATGCGCATGTGCAGGCATTGTAAAAAAGCCTTTGTCGCAAGCAGGAAGGGTTAAAATACTGCATTTACCGGAAATGTTTACATCTACAGTTCACAACATATCACATCACATAAGGAAGGGTACCAAGGCATCCCGCACAGTTTACCGCTTTGTCAGAACCTCGTCCTCATACTTCTGAATCTCGGCATAGAATTCCCTGTCGGATACCACGCCGCATCTCTCACAGTACTCGTTCCAGATATCGCCGAAGGGAAGGGTTTTCACTGCCTCCTGGACGCACATCAGCTCCGTCATCCGGTTCTCGTCCTGAAGCTTTCTCAGGGCTTCATTGGGCGTACACATTGCGCCCAGCAATGCCTTCTGCCAGCTGCGGAATCCCATGGCCCATGCAGATACCCGGTTGATGCTGGCATCAAAGTAGTCCAGCGCCATATAAACCCGGTCAAGCCCGTCGCATCTGACGATCTCTTTTGCCATCTCCCTGGTCTCGTCATCAAAAAGAACTACATGGTCACTGTCCCAGCGGATGGGTCTTGTGATATGCAGGGCAATCTCGGGATAGAAGCACAGCAGGGCGGGAATCTTGTCCGACACCACTTCCGTGGGATGATAATGTCCGTTGTCCATCAGCGGCAGGCATCCCTCATGGGTGGCCGCAAAACTTAAGGTAAATTCAGCGCTTCCCGCCGTATATGCCTCCACACCGATACCGAACACCTTGGACTCCACACAGGGCTTTACTTTCGCCCTGTCAAAAGGCTCCGCCAGAATCTCCTCAATGGCTTCCTTATATCTCATCCTGGGTCCCATACGGTCAGCAGGTATATCCTTATATCCGTCGCCGGTCCAGATATTCATGACACAAGGAACGCCGGTTTCTTCCGCAAAATACTGGGAAATACGGATACATGCCCTGCCGTGGTCAATCCAGAATTTTCTGGTCTCCTCATCGGGGCTGGACAATGTGAGACCGTCTTTCACCTTGTCATGGGAGAAAAAAGTGGGATTGAAATCAATGCCCATGTTTCTCTCTTTGGCAAAATCCACCCATTTTTTAAAATGTTTCGGCTCAATCCTGTCCCGGTCCACAAACTCACCGGGCTCAAAAATCGCATAACATGCGTGCAGATTCAGCTTCTTTTTCCCGGGCATCAGGCTCAGGGCCTTGTCCATGTCCTGCATCAGCTGCTGGGGAGTCCTGGCCTTTCCGGGATAATCGCCGGTCGTCTGGATACCGCCGGTGAGCGGACCATCATGATCAAAACCGGTCACGTCATCCCCCTGCCAGCAGTGAAGGGCCACCGGAGCCGCCATACATTTGGCGATGGCTGCCTCCACATCCACGCCGTAGGACGCGTAAATCTCCTTTGCAGATTCAAATCTCTCCTTACTTGTCATTGCTTTTTTCCTTTCGTTTCACTCTATACCTCACACCAGCCCAAAAGGCTCTGATGCAGTTCCCTTTTGTCCTCCCCTTTCCCATGCTTTCAGGAAACCGGCCTGTATATTTCAATGGGGAAGGAACGGAAGACACATGCCCTGGCCTCCTTCAGCCCATCCAGCTGGCCCGCGGACATCATCTGGGCCGCAACATTGCCGATAGCCGTGGCCTCCGTGGGTCCCGCATACACCGGAACGCCCGTGGCATCTGCTGTCAGCTGGTTTAAATAAGCCGCATTGGCGCCTCCGCCCACAATGTGAATCTTGTCATATTTCTGACCCGTAATGCCCTCCAGCTCCCCGATGGTGGCGGCATAGCATTTCGCCAGGCTGTTATAAATCACGGATGCCGTCTCCGCAATCCCTTCGGGCACCTGCTGTCCGGATTCCCGGCAGGCATTCTGTACCTCCTGCGTCATATTCGCCGGGGCCAGGAACCTATCGTCATTGCAGTCAACAATAGACGTGATATCACATTTTGACGCAAGCTCACAGATTTCCCCAAAGCCCAGATCTTTGCCAATTTCCTTTTTCACCGACTGGATCATCCACAATCCCATAATGTTCTTCAGATAGCGGAAACGGTAATCATACCCGCCCTCATTGGTCAGGTTATTTGCCTTGCTCTCCGGGGAACAGTTGGCCTCCATCAGCTCCGTCCCCATAAGGGACCACGTGCCGGAACTGATATACAGCGCATTGTCGCTGTCCGTGGGAACGGCGATGACCGCGGAACCGGTGTCATGTGTGGCCGGCACCACTACCCTGCAGTCAAATCCCACTTCCCTTTTCACTTCTTCCGTGAGATTTCCCAGAACAGCGCCCGGCACCACAATTTTCTGGAAAATCCTCCCCGGGTACCCCAGCATGTCAATCAGTTCCCTGTCCCAGTCTTTTGTATCGGGACGAATCAGCTGCCCGGTGGTGGCCTCCGTATATTCCGTGGCCTTTGCCCCCGAGAGCATATAGTGAAAATAATCCGGCATCATCAGCATGGTTTCCGCTTTTTCCAGATGCTCCGGTTTCTTTTTCTTCAGCGCCATGAGCTGATATATGGTATTGAAAATGGCTTTCTGGATTCCCGTGCGTGCATAGAGGTCATCCTCCGGAATCAGTTGATACACCTCTTCATCCATCCCTCTTGTGCGTCCGTCACGGTAGGCCACTGCATTGCCGATACGTCTGTCGTTTTCATCCAGCAGCACAATGTCCACCCCCCAGGTGTCCACCCCCACACTCACCGGAATCTTGCCCAGTCCGGCACATTTTTTCATGCCCAGTTTGATCTGTGCAAACAATTCGTCCACGTCCCAGACCAGTTCCCCATCTTTTTCTGTCATTCCGTTGGGAAAACGGTGCACCTCCTCCAGGATCATCCTGCCCTCCTCCAAATGGGCCAGGATATGGCGTCCGCTGGACGCCCCGATATCAATCGCCAGATAATATGGATTCATTGCCAACCTTCTCCTTTCATTCACACCCCGCAGTCATCCCGGAAAGGAAGATGAAAACCTCTCCCGCCGCCGGAATATTTAAATTGTAACATATTTCAAATTACAAAAAAAGGGGGTCTTTTCACAATTCATAAGGCGTCATTTGGTACACGTAATAATTCAGCCAGTTGCTGTAGAGGTTATTGCTGTGGGACCGCCACTGGAGCAGGGGTTTTTGGCCCGGGTCATCATCCGGGTAATAATGATACGGAACCTGTATGGGCAGTCCCTTGTTCTTGTCCCTGAAATACTCATTGTTCAGCGTATATCTGTCATACTCCGGATGTCCGGTGACAAAAATCTTCTTTCCCTCCCCGGCTATGGCCAGAAACACTCCCGCCTGGGGAGACTCCGCCAGAACGGTCAGTTCCCCGCAGTTATGTATCGCTTCTGCCGGCGTCTCCGTGTGGCGGCTGTGGGGGGCCAGAAAAATATCGTCAAATCCCCTCACCAGCGGAATCTTCCTGTTTTTCACCTTATGCTCATACACCCCGAACAGCTTTTGGGACAGCTTCCTTTTGTCAATCCCATAGTAATGGTAAAACCCGGCCTGGGCGGCCCAGCAAATATGCAGCGTGGATGTGACATGGTCCTGGGCCCAGTCAAAAATCTCGCAGATTTCCTCCCAGTAATCCACTTCTTCAAAGGGAATGTCCTCCACGGGCGCCCCGGTCACAATCAGGCCGTCATATTTTCTGTTCCGTATCTCATCCAGTGTGGTATAAAACTTATTCAGGTGGTTGGCCGATGTATTCAGCGACACATGGCTTTTCACATTCATGAATGTCACGTCCACCTGCAGGGGCGTATTGGAAAATGCCCGCAGCAGCTGCAGTTCCGTGTCCTGTTTTACCGGCATATTATTCAGAATCAGGACCTCAAGGGGACGAATGTCCTGGTGAATTGCCCTTGATTCGTCCATGACAAATATATTTTCGTTTTCCAGTATTTCTTTTGCCGGTAAATCGCTTTGCGTCTTAATTGGCATGTCTATACCTCCTATATTTATTCATAACTTCTCGGAATCTTCAGCCCTTATTTCATGGGGCTTTCAGAACCTATTTTTCAAAAATCACCCACTTTTTTCTCAAAAACACTTGACAAACCAGTCAAAAAATGCGGCGCTTCGCGCCCTTGATTATGAAGTATATTTTTTGATTGGAGGCGATTTTTGATGTTACCTTGTAACCCTGGCGGTCATGCC
>OFHO01001304.1_pt1 | contig 18570 bp, 19 predicted proteins | sample 1521531 | NCBI WGS metagenome assembly OFHO01 (sample SAMEA3504124, study PRJEB24116) | mouse gut metagenome | biome: mouse gut; feature: mouse-associated habitat; material: faeces | place: Denmark | collected 2011
GCGTTTTTCGGAAAATGAATTTCTGTTTCTTTTTCATGATTTTCCGGCGCTCAGAACAGGTTCCGGCGGCGGCGCCGCCGGTCCTGGTAGGGGGGACGGCGCTCGGCGGGCTTGTCGATGAGGATGATGTCGTCCCCGATCTGCTTGATGCACTCCCAGGGGATGTAGAACTCCTCACCCCGGCCGAAGAGGCCGAAGAACCGGCAGGGCCCCGGCACGATCAGCGCCGCCACCCGGCCCTCCGGCAGCATCACCTCCACATCCCCCACAAAGCCCAGCCGGCAGCCGTCGCAGATGTTGATGACCTCCTTATAGCGAAGCTCCACCATCCTGCACTGCATGGTCATCACCTCCGCAAGAGTGTATGAGGGGGAGGGGAAGTCCTATGTGCATCAAAAAAGTGGCTTCGCCACTTTTTTGAGCAGGTTTTCACTCCGCTCTGCGCCTCGCTGTACGCCAAAGGCGTACAGCTCGACGCTCGCTCCGTGGAAAGTGTTTTTCCCCGTGGGCCAGCCTGGGGCTGGCCTTAGGGCTGGGGCCGCTGAAGGCGGCCTAACGTCACGTACACGCCGCGAGAAAAACGATCTGAATTTATTTCGCGCCTGCGGGCGCGAAACTCCTGCGGAGGGCTTTTTTGACAGTCTGCAAAACGGGGCATCGCCCGGTTTTTCTGTGTCAAAAGCCCCATTCGCCGGCCCGTCAGGGGGCGTACTCCCGTTGGACGGCGCTTTCCAGAACAGCCCGGATGACGTTACCGCAGCAGCGGCGCAGGTCCTGCTCCGCAATAGTCCCGGTCCGGATGCCCCGGAGGATGTCCCGCTTGCAGGCCCCGCTGCCGGGCATGATGAGATCGTTGCCTGCGGCCATGGCCGCCGCGCTGCTGCCCCGGCCCATGCCTGTGGCGTCCCAGTCGGTCATCACCACGCCGTCAAAGCCCCACTCGCAGCGCAGCACCTTGGTGCAGAGATCGTGGCTGTTGGGCGCGTATACGCCGTTGACCCGGTTGTAGGCGGTCATAACTGCTTTCACGCAGCCCTCCCGGACCACGGCTTCAAATCCCCGCAAATAGATCTCCCGCAGGGCCCGCTCCCCCACCACGCTGGACACCGCCATCCGGTTCTCCTCCTGGTTGTTGCAGGCGAAGTGCTTTACCGTGGCATAGAATCCGTCCTCCTGCTGCACGCCCCTGGTCAGGGCCGCCGCCAGGACGCCGGTGAGCCGGGGGTCCTCGGAGAAGTACTCGTAGTTCCGGCCGCACAGGGGGTTGCGGTGGATATTCACCGCCGGGGCCAGCCAGTAGGTGCAGCCGTACTCCGCCATCTCCCGGTACAGGGCCCGCCCCACCTCCTCCAGCAGCGCCCTGTTCCAGCTCTGAGCCAGGGCCGAGGCGACGGGGAAGGCGGTGGTATATTGGTAGAGGAGGGTATCCCGGTCTTCGCTGCCGGAGATGGCCTTTTTCACCGGCCCGGGGAGGATCTCAAGGGCGGACCGGGAGAGATCGATGGGCTTGATGGACCCGCCCCTGGTCAGGGCGGACCGCCGCTGGACCCGCAGGCCCGCCGGGCCGTCGCACAGGGCCACGTTCACCAGCCCCCGGTCCCAGAATCGGGAGGTGGTGTTCCCCACGGCCCCGGGCAGATGGAAGCGGCTTTTGCCGCCGAACCGCCCCGCGCCCACCACGATCTCCGCCATGTCCTCCGCGCTCAGGCGGCGCAGGGCCCGCCGGACCCGCTCCTCACCGCACACGGGGAGATTGCCGTAGACGTGGACCACGGTCTCGAAGGCCTCCGGATGGACTGTCAGCCGGGGCAGATGCGCCGGCAGGGGGGACTGCGCCCGGACCGGGGCGTGGAGCTCCTCCAGGGGCAGCTGGAGGGGACAGATATGGGTGTGGCTGGAGATGACGGCCTCCTCCGCCAGCATCAGGGCTCCCACCGGAACGGTGGTCCGGGAGGAGCTGCCCAGCCGCAGGACGTAGTCCCCGGGCTCCAGCACAAAGGCCGCGTCCCGCTCCCGGTAGCTGGCCAGATTGGCCAGATCAAAGGAGAGCTCCACCTCCTGGCGCGCCCCGGGGGCCAGGGTCTCCGTCTTGGCGAAGGCGGCCAGGGACTGGTACTCCTTGTCCAGCTCCCCGCCGGGGGCGGAGACATAGAGCTGGACCACCTCCTTGCCGGAGTGGACGGGGCCGGTGTTGGCAACCTCGGCGCGGACAGAGGCCCGCCGCCCGTCCTCCGAGAGGGAGATTCCCTGGCAGCGGATGGAGAAGTCCGTGTAGCTCAGGCCGAAGCCAAAGGGGAAGGCCGGCTCCACGCAGAAGCTGTCGAAGAACCGATAGCCCACGTAGATGCCCTCCCTGTAGAACTCGTTTTTCAGCTCTCCGTTGAGGCCGCCGTAGTCCCGGGCAAAAGGCAGGTCATCGTAGCGCCGGGCCCAGGTGTCCGCCAGCCTGCCGGAGGGGGACACCCGGCCGCTGACCACGTCGGCAAAGGCCCTGCCCCCCTCGCTGCCCAACTGGCAGAGGTAGAGGATGGCGTTGATGCCGGCGATCCGGTCAGTGAAGGACATGTCCATGGGCCCGCCGGTGTTGATGACCAGCAGGAAGCGGCGGTAGTGGGCCGCGCAGAAGCGGATGGCCGCCTCCTCCTCGTCCGAGAGGAGCAGATCCCCCTTCTCCGGCCGGCGATCCCGGCCCTCGCCGGACTGGCGGCTGAGGACGTAGATGCACTGGTCCGTGGCGCTGTGCGCCACGTCCTCCTCTGTAATGGGCCGGCCGCAAGGGGGCTGGAAGCTGGTGTCCAGCAGGTCCAGAATAAAGCCGGGGCGGAGCAGCTGGGCTCTCCGCCGCTTCTCCGCCAGCCACGCCTCTCGTTTGGCGGCGTAGTCCGCCTCAAAGTCCGCCAGCCACGGCCGGGTGGTGATCTCAAAGCCCAGCGCCTCCAGCCCCTCCAGGATGGTGACAGCGCGGCGCTCGTTGACCTCGCCGGAGCCGGTTCCGCCCTTGACGGTCCGGGATGCCCCCGGACCGTAGAGGGCGGTTCTGGTCACGTCCAGGGGCAGCGCACCGTCGTTTTTCAGCAGCACCATCCCCTCGCAGGCCGCCTGATAGGCCACCTCCCGATTCTCCCGCTCCCGCTCCGTCATCTGGGCGGAGGGGCTGGCCTTGGTCAGCCGTTCCATAGTGGGTCCTCCTTTTTCTGCTGCGGCCCTACAGCCGCAGCGCCTGATTGCGTTTGACCATGTGCAGGTGGTCCTCCCACCGGCCGTTGATGTACAGGTACTCCCGGGCCAGCCCCTCGGGCTCGTAGCCATTTTTCTCCACCACCCGCAGGGAGGCCAGGTTCCAGGGCATGACGTTGGCCTCGATCCGGTGGAGCTGGAGCTGGGAGAAGGCGTAGTCCGTCACCAGCCCCACGGCGTCGGTCATCAGACCCCGGTTGAGGTGGTCCTTGTCCAGCTTGTACCCCAGAAAGCAGGACCGGAAGGCCCCCATGACGATGCTGGTGAGGGAGACGGTTCCCGCCACCTGATCCGGCGATTCCGGGAGGCGGATGTAGAAGCGGTGGCCGGCCCCGGCCTGGGACATGGCCTGATCCTGGGCCAGCAGCAGGCGCTGATAGTCCGATGTGAAAAAGATGGGATCCCGCCTGGGGTCATAGGGGGTTAAAAATTCCCGGTTGCGGACGTAGTAGCCGCACACCGCCTCCGCCAGTTCCGGCGCGGCGGGGATCAGCTGGAAGCGGGGGTTCTCCAGTATCATGATAAGGCCTCCTTTGCAAGAACCTGTTTTCACAGGCGCCGAACGCCGTTGTGAAGGCGAGCGCTGAAAATCCGGTGGGGGGCGCTATACGGGGCTGATGTCCACAAAGGGGACCTTCCGCCGTATGGCGTACTCCAGGGTCTGGCGGGTCCCGCCGCCGGCGCCGTCGTAGACCGCGATGACCAGGGCGCTGTGGTCCACCATGTATCGGTTGCGCCGGAGCATACACCCGGGGGAGTAGCGCTCCTGGATGAGGGTCTCCATGTCGCACACCGCCAGAATCCGCTGCCGCCGGAGCCGGTCCTCCGGCGGCCAGCTGTTCGCCTGGGCGCAGTGGGGCACAGCGGCCTCCAGGGTCACGTCCTCCTGCCGCGCCCGCAGGGCCAGCACCGCCTCGGCAAAGTAGAGATCGCAGCCCCGGGCCATGCCGCAGATGAAATGGCGGATGCCCTCCTCGTAGGCGGCCTCCACGGCGTCGGCCAGCTTTTGCTTCAGCGCCCGGCAGCGGGGATCCGCCTCGTCGTCCCCCCAGGGCAGCTTCTCCGGCCGGTGGCCGGTGAAGCAGCAGGTAATCGGTTTTGCCCTCATCGCGTTCCTCTCCCCAGCCAGTTCTTACCGCTTATTATAGAACGGAAATTCTGAGTTGTAAAGGGGAAGGTTGGGGTGGGAGTGTCCAAAAAAAGAGTTAAAGGAAGTCAAAGAGGGAAAAGGGGACAGAAGTACTTGGATGTCTGTGCAGGATATGTCCTCCGTTTCTCCTTCGAGGATCTTCTGCCTGCTCCAGCCCTCCTTTTAATCTTTCTAGAGACTGTTTGACAACCGTCAAAGTAACCAGATAAGGATACCGGCAAGACAGACAACAGCGTGGAAATAAAGAGCTTTCTTCTCGTATCTGGTGGCGAAGCGGCAGTTGTTTTTCAGCTTGAGGAAGAGATTTTCCACCAGATGGCGTTCTTTATATGTGTGCCAGTCAGTTTTTCTGGGATGTTTGGCAATGATACGGCTGGGAATTACTGCAACTCCACCCCGTTCCTCCAACCAACGTACAAACTTATCGCTGTCATAGCCTTTATCTGCCAGTATGAGTTTGCCATTCAGATCAAAAGGCTCCAACAGAGCTTGTGCCATACAGATATCATTTCGGTTCCCACTGGAGAGTAAAAAGCGCAATGGATTCCCAAGCCCATCCGTTACCGCATGGACTTTCGTGGTCAAGCCCCCTCTGCTCCGTCCGGTTTCCTCGTGGTATCCCCTTTTTTGACCCCGCTGGCATGCTGGTGGACTTTGATCGTGGTGCTGTCCAGCATCAGCGTTGTTTCGTCCACCAAATCCTGCTCAATCAGGGCTGTAAGGATATCTTCCCATATTCCGGCTTTTGTCCATGCCCGAAACCGGCTGTATACGCTTTGCCATGGCCCGAACCGTTCCGGCAGATCCCGCCATGGTATTCCCGTGTTCAGCCAATACAGGATCCTGTTGAGCATTTCCCAGTTGCTTTTTCCTGGCCGGCCTCCTTGCGGGAGGGAGCCAGGCAACGGGCGTATCTTCTCCACAGCTGCTGGTGGGGTGCGGCCTGCGCAACAGCTTGGTCAGCGTCATCACAATGGTCGTGCTTCAGACCGGAGAGCGGAAGGAATCCCTCCCTTTTTTCTGTTGCGCATTGACTGGAAATCAGATACACTATAAGCAGTAAAAGGAAAGGCGGCGATATTGGGATGGAGCGGCTGGATAAGGTGCTGGCCTCCACGGGGCGGTGGACCCGGCGGGAGGCAAAGGAGCTCATACGGGAGGGGCGGGTGCTGGTGGACGGCCAGCCGGCCCGGAGCGGAGAGCAGAAGGTAGACCCGGCGGGAGCGGTCCTGCTGGTGGACGGGCAGGCGGTGGCCGTGTCCCGGTTCACCTACGTCATGCTCCACAAGCCAGCTGGGGTCCTCTCCGCCACCGAGGACCCCCGGCAGGAGACGGTGCTGGACCTGCTGCCGGAGCACCTGCGGCGGCGAGGCCTGTTCCCGGTGGGGCGGCTGGACAAGGACACGGAGGGCCTTCTGCTGCTGACCGACGACGGGGCGCTGGCCCACCGCCTGCTCTCCCCGAAAAACCACGTGGACAAACGGTACTACGCCCGGCTGGACGGCCCACTGGGACCAGCGGATCAGGCCGCCTTTCGGGAGGGGATCGTGCTGGCGGACGGCACGCGGTGCATGAGCGCGGAGCTGGAGCTGCTGGGGGACGGCCGGGAGGTTCTGGTCACATTGCACGAGGGTAAATTCCACCAAATTAAGCGCATGGCGCTCAGCCGGGGTGTGGCAGTCTGCTATCTCAAGCGGCTGTCCATGGGCCTCCTATGCCTGGACCCTCGCCTAGACAAGGGCGATTGGCGGCTTTTAACCGATGAAGAAGTTGCAAAATGTGGGGGAAAAGCATAAAAAACGGGTGAATTTACAGATCCGCCAAAAAGGGCCAATCTTTTTTGTGAAAAAAAGAAAAAATGTCTTGCATTATGCCGAAGGACACAGTATAATGAAAAATGGATGGACATATTGCACAAACAACAACCTCGAAATACGGCCTATGGAGGAAAAGCCTATGTCAGGAAGGATTTTTCAAAATGTTGTCCTGCAAATTAAAGACGCCACGGACCGTGTGGTGGGCGTGATCGATGCGGAGGGCACGGTCATCTCGTGCAGCGACCTGGGCCTGATCGGCAGAAAATGGCCGGAGTATGTGGAGCATATCAACCACGCGGAGGGCGCCGTCACCACCCTGGACGGCAGGACCTTTCACGCCCTGAGCGGCTGGGGCTCCCGCTTCGACTACGCGGTGTTCACCATGGGGGACGATACGGTGAGCCACACGGTCTGCTCCATGGCCAGCGTGGCCCTCAACGGCGCGAAAAGCTACTATGAGGAGAAGCACGACCGGGGTTCCTTCATTAAAAATATCATTTCCGACAACATCATGCTCAGCGACATCTACATGCGGGCCAAGGAGCTCCACGTAGCCCCGGAGGTGCCCAGGAGCGTGTTCCTGCTGCGCCAGACCGAGCACTCCGAGGCGGCCCTGATGGACGTGGTCCAGGGCCTGTTCCCGGACCGGCAGAACGACTTTGTCCTCAGCATGGGGGACAGCGACGTGACCCTCATTCACCAGCTGCCGGAGAACGGCGGGGAGAAGGAGATCCAGCGGGTGGCCGCGCTGCTGGAGGAGACGCTGCGGGTAGGCGGCGAGAACCGTGTGGTCATCGGCATCGGCACCATTGCCATGCACCTGCGGGAGCTGGCAAAGAGCTACAAGGAGGCCCAGATCGCCATCGAGGTGGGCAAGGTCTTCGACACGGAGAAGTACGTCATCAACTACGAGAACCTGGGCATCGGCCGGCTGGTCTACCAGCTGCCCAGCACCCTGTGCGAGATGTTCCTGGTGGAGGTGTTCAAAAAGAACCCCATCGACTCTCTGGACCAGGAGACGCTTTTCACCATCCACAAGTTCTTTGAGAACAACCTGAACGTGTCCGAGACGGCCCGGAAGCTGTTCGTCCACCGCAACACCCTGGTCTACCGCCTGGAGAAGATCAAGAAGCTGACCGGGCTGGACCTGCGGGAGTTTGACGACGCCATCACCTTCAAGTTTGCCCTGATGGTCAAGAAGTATCTGACCAGCCGGGGAATCGACGCGTAGGGACTCCGAGCGAGGGGCCCCGCCGCTTGTGAGGCACATAGAGAGGACCGGGGATGGCAACATCCCCGGTCCTCTCTCCCCTATTCAAACACAAAGATCTCTTCAATGCCCGCTCCCACAGCCCGGGAGATGTCAATGGCCAGCTTCAGGGAGGGGTTGTACTGGGCCTTCTCCAGGCGCATGATGGTCTCCCGGCGCACCCCCACCAGTTCAGCCAGCTCCCCCTGGGTCAGCCCCTTGAGCAGGCGGTAGGTCTTGAGGTTACAGGTAAAACCCTCCATTACGGCTCCTCCAGCGCGGCGGCGTCATCGTGGTCGTAGCGGTAGAGCAGGTACTCGGAGAGAAACATGGTCAGGGCCACCGTCAAGGCGATGCCGGCGATGAGGACGGGGGCGATGAGCTCCGCCCGGGACCGGCTGCTCTGGCCCGCGACAATCAGCAGAACGACAATGATGGAAAAGCCGGTCCGGTATGCTTTCAGCCCCGCCCGGACAGCATTTTCCTTGTAGCGCTCGTCCATAAGGGTGTTGGACATCTTCCCCTCAAAGAAAAAACCAAAGAAGCCGAAAAACCCGAAAAAGACGAAGGGAGTGGCGTCGCCCCAGGTCCCGTAGGACCAGAATCCGACAAAGCCCAGAAATCCCAGGAAGCCCAGCACGCCGAATTTCGGGCTCAGCCGCCGGGTGCGGTTGGTCCTCAGCACGCGCTCCCTTTGGGCCCGTATGCCGCGGACCAACAGGAACGCCAGGTACAGCGCATACACCACGTCCAGCGCCACAGCCAGGAGCATAGGTATATCCGTGGGCGCAAAGGCATAGGAATGCATGGGGTAGACAAGCTTTCCGCCGTTGTACGTCAGATCGTACCACACGGCCGCAGCTGTTGCCGCAGCGCACAGCGCCCCCAGCAGCGCCAGCGTCTGCCAGCGTGTGTTCTTCTCGTTCATAGGGAGGACCTCCACATCATAGATGATATTTACGGGAGTGATATATTTATCTCTCGTTAGGATAAATATATCACTTTCTTTGGCGGCTGTCAAGGGGGCTTGCGGGATTGATTGATCTTTTTTTGAGGAGGAAGGGTGGCGAGGCTTTGACGTGGTAGACACAGTCCGGCAGAGGCGCACAGGGGGCGCCGGCAAGAAAATTGACGAAAAGGGCGTTTCTTCCCTTGACGCAGAGCAATCCATTGTGTATCATGGTATCGGTGGTTTTTGTCTTTTTTTAAGGAATCATTTGTATAAAAACACAATGGTGCGACAGCAAGGAAGGGTACGCAAGATAATGATACGACTGACAGACGTAGTGAAGGAATACCCCAACGGCACCCACGCCCTCAACGGACTTTCCATGGAGATCCAGGACGGGGAATTTGTATTTATGGTAGGCCCCTCGGGCAGCGGCAAGAGCACGGTCATCAAGCTCCTCATCGGGGAGATCGAGCCCAGCGCCGGCCGGGTGATGGTCAACGGCTTCTCCCTGCAAAACATCCGGGAGTGGCAGATCCCCCACATGCGGCGGACGGTGGGGGTTATTTTTCAGGATTTCCGCCTTATTGACCACAAAACAGTTTACGACAACATGGTCTTTGCCATGCGGGCGGTGGGCTCGGGACCCAGGGAGATCAAAAAGCGGATCCCCTACTGCCTGAATCTGGTGGGGCTGGAGAACAAGAGCCGGCGGCTGCCCTCGGAGCTCTCCGGCGGGGAGCAGCAGCGGGTGGCCATCGCCCGGGCCCTGCTCAACAACCCCAGCACCATCATCGCCGACGAGCCCACCGGGAACCTGGACCCTGCTCGGTCCCTGGAGATCATGCGCCTGCTGGAGCGGATCAACGCCCTGGGCACCACGGTGCTGGTGGTGACCCACGAGAAGGATCTGGTCAACCGCTTTGACAAGCGGGTGGTCATGCTGGAGCGGGGCCGGGTGGTCAGCGACGGCAAGGGCTGGTACGGAAGGAGATAACCAGTGGGGAGACACAACTTTTTCTATTTCGCCCGGGAGGGCGCGTACAACATGTTCAGCCATGGCTTCATGTCCTTTGCCGCCATTGGCATCACGGTGGCCTGCCTGCTGATTATGGGCACCTTCACTCTGGTGGCGGTGAACGCCAACGCCATGCTGGCGGAGCTGGAGAGCCAGAATCAGGTTCTGGCCTTTGTGGAGCTGGGCATGACCGAGGTGGAGGCCAGGGCCGTGGAGAAGGATATTCTGGCGGTGGACAACGTGGCCGGAGCCACCTTCATCTCCGACAAGGAGGCCGCCGCGGCCTTCCGGGGCCGGTACGAGGACGACGAGCTCTTCCAGGGCCTGCCGGACGAGAATTTTCCCCATCGGTTTGCCATTGACCTGAAGGACATCGGCCGCATGAGCCAGACCAAGGCGGATCTGGAGGCCCTGCCGGAGATCGGGCCGGGCAACGTCAACGCCTACGAGGACGAGGCCGCCGGGTTCATCACCATCCGCAACGTGGCGGGCATCGTGTGCGTGGTGCTCATTGCGGTGCTGTTTCTGGTGTCCGTGTTCATCATCGCCAACACCATCAAGCTCACCACCTTTGACCGGCGGGACGAGATCGCCATCATGAAGATGGTGGGCGCCACCAACGGCTTTATCCGCTGGCCCTTTGTGTACGAGGGGTTTCTGCTGGGGCTTTTTTCGGCGGTGATCGGGTTCTTCCTCCAGTGGGGGCTCTATGAGGCGGTGGCCCGGTCCGTGGCCACCAATGATACCATCAACCTGATTTCCGTTGTGCCCTTTGAGACCATGTGGGAGTATGTGGCGGTGATCTTCGCCGGAGCCGGTATGCTCATCGGCGTGGGCGGCAGTCTGAGCGCCATCCGGAAGTTCTTGCAGGTATAGAAGGTTTCGTGACCATCCTTTTTCTGGAAAGAAAAAGAACGGGAAAGGATTAAAGAAATATGATGAAAAATTGGCGAGGAATCCTCTCTCTGCTGCTGGCGGCCCTGCTGCTGGCGGCGGTGGTCCCACCGGCGGCGGACGGGCTGATCCCCGTGGCTCTGGCGGTGAGCCAGAAGGACATCGACAAGCTGAAGGAGAACAAAAAGGATCTGACGGGGGAGAAAAAGGACATACAGAACCAGCTCTCCCAGCTGAAGAACGACAAGGACACGGCCATCCAGCGCCGGACCCTTCTGGACCAGGAGATCTCGATCACCGAGCGGGAGATCAAGAACACGGAGGATCAGATTTCCGGCTACGAGGCCCTGCTGAGCCAGACGGCCCTGGAGCTGGAGAAGAACGAGCGGGAGGAGGCGGAGCAGTACGAGCTCTTCTGCCAGCGGGCCCGGGCCATGGAGAAGTCCGGCGCCACCTCCTACTGGTCCGTGCTCTTCAAGGCGGACAGCTTCTCCGACCTGCTCAGCCGCCTCTCCGACATCCAGGCGGTCATGAACTACGATCAGAGCGTTCTGGATCAGCTGCGGCAGCTGCGCAAGGAGATTCAGGAAAAGCAGGCCTACCAGGAGGAGCTGAAGAGCGAGGCCGAGGAGGCTAAGACGGAGCTGGAGGGCAAGAAGGCGGAGCTGGACGAAAAGCGCAAGGCCGCCGACCAGATGGTGAAGGAGCTCCAGGCGGACCAGGAGGCCGCCGAGCTGCTGCTTCGGGAGAAGGAAAAGGAAGAGGCCCGTATCCAGCAGGAGATCAAGAAGAAGGAGCAGGAGCTGGCCGAGCAGATGGCAAAGGCCCAGATGAACTGGACCGCCACTGTGGGAGGATACATCTGGCCGGAGACCAGGAGCAAGCGGATCACCTCCCCCATGGGCGGGCGCAACACCGGCATCAAGGGCGCGTCCACCAACCACAAGGGCGTGGACATCGGCGGCGTGGGCACCAACACCAACGTGCTGGCCACCAAGGCGGGGATTGTGACCATCTCCAAACGGTCCAGCTCCTACGGGGAGTACGTGGTCATCCAGCACGGGCCCGGCAACACCACCCTCTACGCCCACATGAGCTCCCGGGCGGTGAAGGAGGGGGATGTGGTGAGCCAGGGACAGGTGATCGGCGTTACCGGCTCCACGGGCATCTCCAGCGGCCCCCACCTCCACTATGAGATCACCGAGGGGGGCAGCCGGGTGAATCCCCTCAACTACCTGCCCGGGTACATCCAGGCGTGGTAAAGGCGCTGTCCTGTATCATGTATAATATCGCCTCCCGTGCCATAGTATGGTGCGGGAGGCGGTTTATGATGTTGGGATATATTCTGTATGGCGACGGGCCCAGACGCCCGGAGCTGGGGGAGCGGCAGCTTCCCGGCGGGGCCTTCGTGACCCTGCGCATAGGGCAGGCGGCCCACCCCATGGGGCCTCTGGCCCTGTCCCGAGCCCGGCAGGGTGCGCGGCGGCTGCGGGAGGCGGGGGTGCGCACGGCGGTGTTTCCGGTAGACTTCCCCTATACCGCCCTATTCATCCGCCAGGGCGTCTGCCCGGTGGACACCCTGCCTCTGCGGCGGGCCCTGGCGGCCCCCATGACCAAGCGCGGCCTGGAGAGGCTGGGCCTGGAGCCCACCCAGGCGGTGGTGGCGGTGACAGGGGAGCGGTGCGCCCGGGAGGTGTCCGAGTGCGCCAAGGTGCTGGCGCTGGGCTATCGGTATGTGCTGCTGGGGGTGAACAGCGGCGGAGAGGCCTTTGCCCGCAGCCTGCGGCGGGAGTACGGCATCTCCCTGGTGCTGGACCCCTCGCCGGACCAGCTGGACCGGGCGGATGCGCTGGTCATGTTCTCCCAGCGGGGGGATCTGGCCAGGAACAACCCCATCCTATACACCCTCTATCCCGGCGGAGAGGCGGGCCGGGGCCGTCTGCCCCTGGCGCTGCCGGAGGGGATCCGGGACCAGGTGGAGGCCAACTGCGACTTTGAGCAGCTGGCGGCGGCGCTGTACGCCACAGGCGGCCTGCCCCTGGAGAGTCTGCTGGGGGGATGAGGCGTGAAAAAAGGAAGCGGATGATCCGAGGCTTTTCTCGGATCATCCGCATTTTTGCGCTCTCAGGGATTTTTTTCACCTGTCATCTCCCACAGGCGGTCCGCCAGATTGGCCAGCTCCTCCAGTCCCAGTACCTCCCCCCGCACGGCCGGGGACAGGCCGCAGCCGGCGATGGCGTCAGCGATCCGGTCCTTGCCCAGCCCGAAGACGGAGGACAGGCTGTTGGCCAGGGTCTTCCGCCGCTGGGCAAAGGCGGCCCGGACCGTCCGGAAGAAGAAGTCCTGGCCGCAGGCTGGCGACACCGCCGGGGTCTGCCGCATCCGGCAACGCACCACGGCGGAGGTGACCTTGGGGGCGGGGAGGAAGCAGTCCGGGGGCACGTCGAAGAGGATTTCCGGCTGGGAGTAGTACTGCATGAAGACGGTGAACGCGCCGTAGTCCCCGGTTCCGGGCCGGGCGGCCAGACGCAGCGCCACCTCCCGCTGGATCATGACCGTCATAGCCTCGAAGCGGCCGGAGGACGCCAGGACGCGGAGGACGGGGGTGGTGATGTTGTAGGGCAGGTTGGCGCAGACCAGGGGGGTCAGACCCTGGAAATGCTGGTCCACCAGGGCGGGGACGTCCAGCTTGAGGATGTCGCCGGGGACCAGAGTGAAGCGGTCCGCGTCGGCCATGGTCTCCGCCAGCACCGGCAGCAGGGCCTTGTCCAGCTCCACGGACACCACCTGACCGGCCAGGGCGCACAGCTCCCGGGTCAGGCATCCGATGCCCGGGCCGATCTCCAGCACGCCGTGGGCCATGTCCGCGCCGCTAGCGGCGGCGATCTCCCGGGGAACCCAATCAGCAATGAGGAAGTTCTGGCCCATGGACTTGGAGAAGTGAAAGCCGTGGCGGGAGAGCAGGGCCCGGATCTCCCGGATATCGCAGAGATTCATCGTGTGTCCTCCTTTGCGCGGGGGCATGTTGGTATGGAATATGGAGAAACGGCGGGTCAGACGCTCCGCCACAGCAGCAGGTTCTCCCGGATGTCCACGTCCACCCGGCCGCTGTCCCGCAGCCAGGCCAGATAGGACCGGACCGTGCTGCCCACCAGGACATACTGTTCAAAGCTCATGGTCATGCCGCAGCTCTGGAAGACGCGGGCCAGGATCTGCTCGAAAGCCAGGGGCTCCCGGCAGATCTCCAGCAGCCGGGCGGCCACCTCGTGGACCTTGGCCCGGTTCTGCCGGACCAGCTCCCGGATGTCCCTGGCGGCCTCCGCGTGGGAGGGCACAAACAGGGCGGCCTCCATGGCCTCCACCTGATCCAGCGTGTTCAGATATGCGTCCACATCGTAGAGAAAGGAGACCGCGTACTTGCTCAGCGTGGCCTGGCTGGCGACGCAGTCGGCGAGGAACACCACATCGTCCGGCGTCCGGAAGCCCACCATGTCAAAGGAGTGGCCCGGCAGGGGGATGACCTGGATCTGGGCGGGAAAGCCGGGGTCCGAGAAGGGGGAGACCCGGCTCTCCTGGGCCATGAGGAACTTATGGCGCAGGTCCCGGCAGGGGCATCCGCCATAGAGGAAGGAGGGCTCCAGGATGGGGTGGGCCGTAAAAGCCGCCTCCATGCCTTGGGCGAAGATTTTGCACTCGGTCCGGTCCTGCAAAAAGCGGTTCCCGCCGATGTGGTCCGCGTGGGAATGGGTGTTGAGTACGCCCAGCAGGGGCCAGCCGTTGGCGTCCAGAATCTGGCGGGCCCGCTTCCCGGCGTCCTTGCTGTTGCCGCTGTCCACCAGATAGGCCCCCTGGGGGATGCGGTAGACGCCCAGCTTGGTGGGGCTGTCAATGTAAAAGGTGTTTTCACCGGCCTGGATCAACTCGTACATGGCGTGGTCCTCCTTGGGCGATTCTCAGGGGATATGCCAAGTATACCGCGATGGCGGGGAAATGTCCAGCGGTTGACGGCGGTTTTCCGAGCCGGGGATGATTTTCGGTGGGCATAGGGACAGTCCTTTGAAACATACTTTGAACAAAAGGAGGAATGGTATATGTTTTCTACAGCGTTGCTGCTGCTGCGAAGCAGCCTGTTTTTATCTCTGCATCTGTCGGGAAATGCCAGCTCATTCCCCAAGCCCCTGAGCGCGGAGGAGGAGCAGATTTATCTGGAGCGCTGTGCCCAGGGGGACCTGGAGGCGCGGAACGTGCTGGTGGAGCGGAATATGCGGCTGGTGGCGCATATTATTAAGAAATATTACACCCAAAGTGTGGACCAGGACGACTTGATCTCTATCGGGACGATTGGCCTCATAAAGGGAATCTCCAGCTATAAAACGGAGAAAAATGTCAAATTAGCGACATATGCGGCCAGGTGTATTGAAAATGAGGTCCTCATGTTCTTTCGCAGCCAGAAAAAACTCCAGGGGGAGGTCTCTCTCTCAGAGACGCTGGATACGGACAAGGACGGGAATAATCTGTTCTTGATGGATATCGTAGGAGTAGAGGACACCATGCTGGAGGACCTGGACACTCGGGACAGCCATATCCGGGTCAGGCAGCTGGTGGACCAGTGCCTGACCGAGCGGGAGGCCGACATCATCCGGCAGAGGTATGGTTTGAACGGCAAAACGCCACGCACCCAAAGGGAGCTTGCCGCAGACTATGGGATATCACGCAGCTATGTATCCCGCCGCGCTTAATGTAAACGATGCCCGGAAAGCCTTGCAGTGCAAGAGCTTGTCCGGGCATTGGGTGCTTAGGGTAGCACCACGCTTATTGTAAATGATGGGGAAATTTAGGGAGATAGGCGGTCATTTATCTATCCCTTGGCAATCATAAAAGTTCGACCTCACGAGCTGTTATTGATTTATCAAGCGGAACAGGCAAAAACCTTACTCGCCGCTTAAGTGTTAGCGGTATTCCGCGGTCACTCTGAATAATATAGTCTGGAGTAAAGAAATAGTCATCACGTGTTCCGTCACTGATAAAGCCAGCGGTCCTTTCTGTATTCAAATAAGATATTATCCCATCAACTTTTCCAGGGAGATTTGCTTGTAATATTAATTCGTCTGTAACTCTAGTTACTGTGGCAATCCAGTCACCCTCATCCTTACTTCGTGAACGCGCAATTCTCTCACTATTAAATTGATAATGTGTTGGAATATCTGCATATAGACAATAAGAATAATCGAACCAATACGTTGTTCCTCTACGTCCTGTGCCTAATTCCTTAACTTTTAGAATATTATATTCAGAAGATTTATTAGTGTATTTTAATAGTATCGGGGATTTGTTTGGAAACTTGAAACGATAGGCAGTTCTCTTTTTACATACAGATGTTAACGTATGTAGAAACTCTAAATCATCACCATGATATAGCTGTTCCATCTGAGCTGCTTGGCTTTTGATTGCTAAAATAGCATCTGCAACATTTGCTCGATCGGTGGCGTGGCATCGCTTATAGCACTCATCAAGTGTTGAATCGAGTAATTGGACTAACCTCCGCATATTACCATCAGAAGCATAAATTATTTGTTCAAATAATTGCATATTTTCTTGACTGATGTCAAATATCGTTTCAGCAGATATTGCCTGCGATGCTGCCGACGCAAGATATTTTTCTACAATTGAAACCGTTTTATTCAAAAAGGCTTCATAGCCAGTCGTAGTATAAATATCGTCCTCTAAAGCAACCACATCTCCGTACCTTGTTTCGGTCAGTATATCAGCAAATGTGTGAGGATATATTGCGATTTTAGTACGAATAAAGTCTATAGTTCGCAACTGATTCATCAGAGTTTCAAAATATGAAGTATTACCCCGTTCTTCAAAGAAACTCTTATCAATAGAGCCGACTTCGTCAAAAAGTACTAATATCTTGCAGTTTATTGGCCGCAGAAGAGATTCATATGCAGCAGTGAAATCCTCTATTTGGGGATGATCTTTCCTTTTTAATTCGATAAAATTAGTTCTACTATACGCGCCACACGCTTGAAGAAAACTGTTTCCTATAGTTCCTTGCGTGTTAAGTTCAGTGCTGACCTGTTGGGTATATTCCTCAGCTGTTAACTTGTTGAGCTTTTCAATTATTGGCTTTTGTGAGACTCGGCTAAACCACATTCCAAACACATTATTTTGTATTCCTTCATGAAGTTTTACTAATTCATTTGCAGACTGGATTCGCTCACATGTGGTGAGAATCTCATGAATAAGTCTAATAAGTATACTATCGTATATCTTTTCGGGATTTCGAATATTCTGAAAATCACTGAGTTTTATATATAGTGGCAAAATAATTGAAGTGCTCTCCATCATTTGTGGAACCAAAATAGAAAGATAATACGTATAGTTTGCACGTAAATACATGGTTTTCCCTGTGCCCATTTTACCTTTAATCATCTCATTACAATAGTCAAAAGGTCCAGCGACACCATTTGTAGGATCTACAAAGAGTTCCAGAATATTTTCATCCAAAAACTCATCGGCATTTCTAGTTTGAAAAGGGCGCATCAAAATGAGATCAGCTATTTTCATATAAGTCTCCTCCAAATGTAAACAATGTAAAGGAAACACTGATTAATTCTGTATATAGGTTTTACAAGGAAACAAAAGCACAACATACTGCGTTTCTTCCTAAAAACTGATGATTAAATCAGTGATTCCTTAATTTGAGGCCAATAAAAAGTCCAACACTTTTATAATTTTAATTCCATCCTGCGTCTGTGTTAAATCACAATCCAGCGCAATTATTAACTTCTCATAATTGTCTCGAATCTTCTGTAGAGGAGCCAACTCTCTCTCTCGTGTCTCTGGTGCGTTCATATTCTCCGTAACCTGGATATACTTCTTTTCATCCGCCTTAGTGGCAATGAAATCTACTTCCTGATTGTCAATCTTTCCTATAGCTACATCATACCCTTGGCGTAGCAGCTCAAAATAGACGATGTTCTCTAAAATATGCCCACTGTCCCCGTCTCGATAGCCTAGCAAGTAGTTTCGCAGGCCCATATCTACAATATAATATTTGCCTAGTGTTCGCAGATACTCTTTGCCTTTAATGTCGAACCGTTTGATTTCGTAGAAGATATATGCCTCCAGTAGCGCCACAATATAACTCTGGATGGTATGCACCGCAGGTTTCCTACGGCCTTTTTCTTCTAAAAGGCCCTCGTTGACCAGCGTGTTGCCAATAGAGGTTGCCGACACATTGTTTCCAACATTGTCTGCCAGAAACATAATAATCTTCCGAAGCAGAATGGGATCAGTGATGGTACGGCGCCCTTTCCGCTTTTCCCGCTCTAAAATATCGTTGACAACAGCGGCGGAGTACACTCCATCCAGCGCAGCGGTGACACGGTCGATTTCCAATCCCACATCTGCCAGCATAGGCATCCCACCGAACCGGGCGTACTCATTGAATAAATCCCGCTCATCGTAAATATCGCCGTCCTGATCTGTGATTCGGCGTTTTAGCGTTCCAGTAGGTGATTTCTTTTCTGTCATAGTATATCCGTGGAAATCCAAGAATTCCTTGAACGAAAGGGGGAGCATCTTGATTTCGACATATCGGCCCGAAAGGTAGGTGGACAACTCAGAAGAAAGCAAATAAGCATTAGAACCAGTGATATAGATATCACAATCAAAATCTACGCGGAAGGAGTTGACCGCGTTTTCCCAGCCGGGAATCCGCTGCACTTCGTCAAAGAATAGATACATCCGTTTATCAGGCAGAATGCGGGCTTTCACATGTTCGTAAAAACCTCTGACATCCATGTCTGGAAAACTCATGGACTCAAAGTTCATTTCCAATATCTGCTCCTGGCTAATACCAGTTTCCCGCAAGTGCTGGGCCATCAGCTTCATGAGACTGGACTTGCCGCAGCGCCGAATGCCGGTGATGACTTTAATCATTTCGGTATCCTGAAATGCAATCATGCGGTTCAAATAGAGGTTGCGTTTTTTCAAAGTGAGTTTCTGCATTGTTCCACCACCTTTATTTGTTAGTATATCATAGTTATAACCAAAATTCAAGTTTATTACATCAAAGTAATATAATTTGTTTTTTCGAAAATTTATAACCCCGAAGACATGAAAATATCGAAATTATAATAATGCAGTTGATATATATGCGGACGGGCCTGTTAAAATAGGACTAAATCAGCAACACCCCACAGCAAGGGGCGCACTGGTTTAGTCCTGTTTTTATTCTATGAACAT
>OFHO01001305.1_pt1 | contig 18569 bp, 19 predicted proteins | sample 1521531 | NCBI WGS metagenome assembly OFHO01 (sample SAMEA3504124, study PRJEB24116) | mouse gut metagenome | biome: mouse gut; feature: mouse-associated habitat; material: faeces | place: Denmark | collected 2011
CCGAAGATATTCCGTTAATGATAGAAGCCATTCCTCTTAATTCAGAATGCATCGTGCTTATCATCACCAAAGTGGAGGATCCGGAAGAGCTGGATACGCGCTTCTCCAAATTCGCGCCTTCCGTCCACGATTCAGAAGGCGATCTGGATGAAGTTATTGACAGCCTTTCTGAAGGCGCCGACGATGTGCTGGATCTGTTTAAGAAAATTCACGAAGGCAAGTTTGCCGACGCGCTGGAAAAAAAGGCTTCCGATTCCCTGCCAAAGGAAAAGCAGGCCAAAAAGAACACAGAGAAGCAAGGAAAAAACGCCGCTTCGGACGAGGAGCTGATCCGGATATTCTCCTTCGATTCCATCCGCACCGTAACAAGGATATCGCATGTCCTTGCCGGCTGTTATGGCGAAAGCAACTCCTTATATAAAAACGAAAATACGCATCGGTATATTCTGGTTGTCGCAAAAGGCAGCCATTCTCCGGCCGAGTTCAATAAAGTATGCAATATCTTATCCGAATACGGCCAGACAGAAAAATATGTTTCCGCCGGGGAAGCATATCTGGAAGAACATTTTTCTCCTGTTATCAGGGAAAATGCTTTGCAATCATTACGCAGGATATAATTTATTTAAAAAGAAGGAGTCCCAAAATGCTGGGGCTCCTTTTTTTCAGGTATTTTCTTTTCCATGTCTCCTTATTCAGCTTTGATCCCGTTCGTTTTATATATAAATTTCACGCTCCCCTCTGTTCCTTCCGGCAAGCCGCTGAATGTATTATATCGGCTGCCTGCATCTTTCAACGCATCAATCCTGTCGATCACCTTTTCCACATCGTCGCCTAACAGATCCGTCAGCTTATGGATTCCCTCTTCATCGAAACGAATCATTCCGTCTTTTAATTCCAGGGCGCCGTCATCCAGTTCCGTCGCACCGTCCTGCAGTTTTGCCGCACCGTCGTCCAGTTCGTTTGCACCGTCCTGCAATTTAACAGCGCCGTCATCCAGCTGCGCCGCACCGTCCTGCAGTTCGAACGCTCCGTCGTCCAGCTTGCCCGCTCCATCCTGCAGTTTGTCGGCTCCCTCATCCAGCTCTTTCGCTCCTTCATCCAGCTTGCCCGCTCCTTCTTGTAAAGAAGCTGCTCCTTCATCCAGTTTGCCTGTTCCTTCTGCCAATTTTACAGTCCCTGTCTGCAATGCTTCCGTTCCCGCTTTTAATGTCACGATTCCGCCGTCCAGCACTTCTGTTCCTGTTTTCAGCTCTTTTGTCCCCTCCACTGCCGCTGCTGTTCCAGCCTTTAACTGCGCCGCCCCTTCTGCCAGCGCCGGAACCCCGGACTGCCCATCGTTCAATAAAAGCAGCGCCTGGTACAAAGAATCCATCCCGGCCTGCACTGTCTGCGCCCCTGCCGCCAGATTGCCGGACACCTCTTTCATATATTTTATATAAGCTGCCTGGGATGCCGTCTGGACATCGCTCCCGAACTGCCCTGACTGCATGAGTTCCTGGGTGTACTGTGCAAGAATCTGTTGGATGGCATCTTCCTGCGCCTGCGCTGCAGCTGCTTCTGCCTGGCATGCTGCAACCGCCTCTCCTGCCGCGCGGTAATCCAGCGCCGCTTTCTGCACCTCATCTGCCGATATGCTCTGTACCGGCACTTCCGCCGTCGCCGTCACCGGTTCTATGCTGTATCCTGTCACCGAACCGCTGATTGTCGTCTGGGGCATTGTCCCTTCCGCCTCTACTTCTACTTCCATTATCTTTGTTTCCGGCACACATGCAGCATTCAGCGCCGCTTCCGCTTCCTGCTGGCGTTCCAGCGCCTGGTCCAGCCCCTCCTGGGCCTGTGCTTTCCTTGCGCCCGCTTCTGCCGCCATCTGCCGAAGCGATTCTATTTTTCCATTGATATCTGCCTCATACATCTCGAAATACCGATTCATCAAGGTATCCAGGCCGACAATTCCTTCCGTCAAAGACCGGCTTCCTTCCATAAGCCCCATACTTCCGTCGGCTCCCTGGCACGCCGTTACCATAGCTCCAATCGCCATATCCACCGAAGCCAGCCCCTGCTGTATCTGGGCAGCCCCCGCATCCAATACCACGCTTCCTTCTGCCAGTGCCTTTGTTCCTTCTGCCAGCGCCTTGCTTCCCGCCGTCAGCTGTGCGGCTCCAGCGTCCACCTTTCCTGCCCCGGCTTCCAGTTCTCCTGATTTTTCCTTCAGCTCCTGCGTTCCGCCTTTCAGCGTATCCGCTCCTGCCTTCAAATCGCTGGTTCCGCCGGCCAGCTGTCCCGTTCCGTCCTTCAGATCGGAAGCTCCTTTTTTCAATTCATCGGTTCCATCTTTCAATTCCGTCGCGCCGTCCCACAGTTTTCCCGTTCCGTCTTTTAATTCTGCGACACCGTCTTTCAGTTCTTCGGTTCCGTCCTTCAATTCCACGGTTCCATCTTTCAGCTCCCCTGTCCCGTCTTTTAGTTTTGCAGTCCCGTCCATCAGCTCCTGGGAAGCGGATTCCAGATCATCCATAGATTCGTTGATATCATCCAAATCAATAGAATCGGTCAGGCTAATATCGGAAAGCACGTCGCTCATAGCCATCGTCATCGTCATATCCATATGAAAATCCACTGCATCCGCCGAGATTTCAATGTAATCCGGTATATTCAGATCCTCCAGCTCCTTCCTCTTCTCTTCGTCTTCCATCCCCTCTTCCAATTCTTCCAAAGCCAGGCTGTCCCTCAATCCGGGAAATGCCACGCCTACCGCCAGCAGGTTATCCCCTTCCGAAATCAGTTTTGCATTCTTTGCCTCCACATTGGAAAAAGTGTCGGAAGGAAGCACCATGCCGGAAATCATGGCAAAAGGCACATAAATCTCCTCCTCCTTTCCATTGATATCGACTGCCTGTTTTTCCCGGTTTTCATAATCAAAACGAATCGTCACCCTTCCGCTCTTCCCCGCCAGTTCCTCCGGCGTTATTTCCTGTCCGTCCAGCGTATAGGATAATCTTACATCCACAGGCAGCTCTTTATCCGTTGTCCCTTGATAGTAAATATCGCCTCCCTGCGCATCCCATGTCAGGCTTCCGTTTTCCCCCGGCGTATAGCCCTCATATCCTTTGACATTTTCTATATTAGATAAATGGCTCATATCCGAAAGCGTGTTGCTTCCCTCCCCGTTTTTTACCCAACTGCTGACAATTACCTGGTTAACGCCTCCCTGTGCATCTGCCAATACATATACCGTTTCTTCCTTGCCCGTCTTGCTGCTGTGGGATTTCACCTGTCCGTTCAAAGCCTGTTCTAATATGGTTTCCTCTTCCGTATTGATTTCCGTGTTCGCCACGGCGGCTTCCCCTTCCTTTCCGCAAGCCGCCGTCGTCATCGCCAGCGTTCCGCACAGCGCCAGGCTGACCGCCCTTTTCCACTTCGTATTCCGTTTCCAATATCCGTTCCGTCTTCCTCTTTCTAATTTTTTCTCTTTTCTCATACTAACCTCCATTCCGCAGCTTCGCTGCGACTTAAATTCCGATGAAGAACGCCGCATTTTAGGCGTTCTTCGGTGTGAGAAAGACTTGCAAAGCAAGTCTAGAGTTTCTCCGCGAAGCAGCCTTTGCTGCGAGTGATTAGAAACTCTTCTCACACTACTCCTCCTTCTACTTTTCCCTTTTTTTCTTTGATTCTCTCTTTCCATGTGCTCGCCATAATCGCTCGGTCGAATATCATAAACATGGACGGCAGAATAAAAATAACGCTGACCATGCTGATAATAGCCCCTCTCGCCATCAGAGTGCAGAGCGAGCTTATCATATCAATATTGGAATACATGCCTACCCCGAACGTCGCCGCAAAAAACGTAAGAGCGCTGACAACAATGGATTTTGCGCTTGTCTGACATGCAACAGCTACCGCTTCCCCTTTTTCTACGCCCGCCGTTCTTTCCCTTCGGTAACGCGTCGTCATCAATATGGCATAATCCACCGTCGCGCCAAGCTGTATGGTTCCGATTACGACGGAAGCAATAAACGGAATCGGTGTCCCCGTATAAAAAGGAATTCCCATATTCACAAAAATAGCTCCTTCAATCACTGCCACCAATATGACCGGCAGGGAAATCGATTTAAAAACAAACGCAATGATAAGGAAAATAACGCCGATGGACACAACGCTCACCGTTTTAAAGTCTTTATCCGTAATGCGTATCAAATCTTTTGTACACGGCGCTTCCCCCACAAGCATTCCGCCGGGATCATAAGACTTGCATATCCTGCTTAAAACATCGCACTGCTGATTGACTTCTTCCGACGCCACTTTGTATCTGGAACCGATCAGCAGCAGCTGCCAGTTTTCGTTGCTCAAGGCCTCCTTCAGCTCATCCGGCACCATTTCATCCGGCAGCGCGGCCCCTTTTATGGCATTCAGGCCCAAAATCCAGCTCACGCCAGGGACACGCTTCATCTCATCGCTCATATGCTTTACATCTTTGGACGGCAGCGCCGCATCCACCAGCAGCATATGGGTGGCATTCATATCAAATTCCCCTTCCAGTTTTTCATTCGCTATAATGCTCTGCAAATCTTTGGGCAGAGTCTCATCCAGATTGTAATATACCTTAGCGTTCCGATACCCGTATATTGCCGGGATAAGAATAACAGCAAAAAGCAATGCAAAAATGATAAAATGCCCCGTCACGAATTTTCCGATATGGTTCATATCAGGAATCAGCGCCCTATGCTTTGTTCTTTCCAGCGCCTTATCCATGACAAGGATCAGGGACGGGAGGACGGTTACGCATGCCGCCACCCCGAACACAACCCCCTTTGCCATGACCAGGCCGAGATCCATGCCGAGCATAAAACTCATAAAACATAAAGCGATAAAACCGGCCACCGTGGTAATAGAGCTTCCAACCACGGAAGAAAGGGTTTCCCCGATCGCCTCTGCCATAGCTTCCTTCTTATCCTCGCAGTTTCTTTGCTGCTCCTGATAGCTATGCCAGAGGAAAATGGAATAATCCATCGTCACGCCGAGCTGGAGCACCGCGCTCAACGCCTTTGTAATATAAGAAATCTCCCCAAAAATGATATTGCTCCCAAGATTATACACAATCGCCATCCCTATGCTGATCAGAAAGATAAACGATACCAGATACGAATCCATCGCCAGCGACAATACAATGCAGGTCAGCAGCACGGCAATAAATACATAAATCGGCGCTTCCTTCTCGGACAGATTCTTTGTATCCGTAACCACTGCGGACATGCCGCTTAAAAAACAGTCCTTATCCGCGATCCTTCTGATCTCTTCTATCGCTTCCATTGTAGAATCCGCCGATGTCGTCTCGTTAAAAATAATAATCATCAGCGTGCAGTCGCCGCTGTTAAAAGCTTCATACAGCTCATCCGGCATCAGTTCCATCGGCACGGATATATCCATGACCGAATCATACCAGATCACTTTCTCCACATAGTCTACCCCTTCTATTTCTGCTTTCAGCGCCGCCACTTCCTTGGGCTTCATCCCCTCCGCCATAAACATGGAAAAAGCCCCTGTTCCGAATTCGTCCACCAGAATATCCTGCCCCACCATTGTCTCGATGTCCTTCGGCAGATAGGAAAGAATATCATAATTGACCCTCGTTCCTACATATCCGAAAAAGGACGGAATGAGCAGAAGAAAACTGACAATCAAAATCGGTATTCTTAGTTTCACTACTCCTTTTCCAAATTTTTTCATTTTTACCCTCCTGACCTATACCTTTCTAACTATAAATATGACCGTTGGTCATTTGTGTTAAATATGGTATATCACAAAAATGACTAATGGTCAATATTGGGACAAGGAAAAAATTATAAAAAAAATGTAAACTGCAAAACCCATTGCCTTTCGCCGCCGCCTTATTTTATAATAGTGTCAGAAAAATATCTCAATCGACAGAAGGAAAAGGGAACCCATGGGGAAAATAGACAATAACAAGAAGCAAAAAGAAGATGCGCTTTTAAATACGGCTTTCGACCTGTTTACCAAGCAGGGAATCCAGAAAACATCCATTTCGGATATCGTCAGCCAGGCCGGAGTGGCCAAAGGCACTTTTTACTTATATTTTAAGGACAAGTATGACATACGGAATAAACTGATCGCCAAAAAGGCCAGCCAGATATTCCGTCTTGCTGATAATGCCCTGCAGCAGACAGGCATCGATGCCCTGGACGAGAAGATTATCTTCCTTATCGACAATATCATCGACCAATTCACCGAAAATAAATCTCTGCTGAATTTTATTTCCAAAAATTTAAGCTGGGGAGTCTTTAAAAATGAACTCCTCTATTCCAGCGCGGCCGATATCGATTTTTATAACATTTATTCCTCTGTGTTTGAACAATCCGAAAAAAAATACAAGAACCCGGAGGTTCTTGTATTTATGATTATCGAACTGGTCAATGCCACCTGCTTCAGCTGCATTCTTTACAACGACCCGGTACCGATCAATGAATTGAAGCCCTATCTTTTTGAAGCAGTAAGGCAGATGATGAAAAGTATGGAGTCGGCATAAGGGGGTATTGGAAGGGTAAGGGATCCATTTTTAAAAGCGCCATGACGCGCCGGGGACGGACAGGCTGCTGCGGCTGGGGAAAGGGCGGCGGGGTTCTCGTTTTCTGCTGGGGCTTCCAATCAGATTTCACTAATGAAATGGTCAAAGATTGTCCAGCCGACCGGGGCGGAAAAAAGGGGCATCCATGCCCCCTTTTCCTGAAATTGCCATCCATGGCAATTTCCCCCTGCACTTTCGACCATTTCATAAGTGAAATTGCTGATTGTACGCAACAGCAGAAAACGAGAACCCCGCCGCCCTTTCCCCAGCCGCAGCAGCCTGTCCGTCCCCGGCGCGTCATGGCGCTTTTAAAAATGGATCCCCGCATATCAGCACTTCTGACTAAAGAACATTATGCGTTCGCAATTTTCTCCATCAGCACATCTGCATCCAGTCCGTGTACCATAGCTGCCTCTTCCAGCGTTTCGCCCTGTGCGGACGGGCATCCGAGGCAATGCATGCCGATCTCCATCAGTACCGGGGCAATGTCCGGGTTAATCCGCAATGCCTCGCCAATCGTTGTATTTTTCGTAATCTCTGCCATATCTAAACCTCCTTTTGTATGGAATATTCCCATTTTTTCCAATGAAAAAACTGATACCAGTATAATACTTTCTCCATTTCGTTTCAACCCATTCCTTTTTCACTCATGAAAATCAATTTTTGTAAATGTCATGACCGGCAGAAAGTAGGAACCGGGGAGTGAAAAGCGGAGCGGTAGACGGGAAGCTGGGGATAGGTCGAAGACGAAGGGCGGGCAGGGCAGAGGGAGTTTTCCGGCTGTTGCTTTCGATCAGACATTTCACTTATAAAATGGTTCAATTACCCAGGGTGAAACTGCCATGGATGGCAGTTTCAGAAAGCACAGGACAGGATGTCCGTTGCTTTCGACCCGGCCGGTTCCAAAGATTCACCCATTTTATTAGTGAAATCTGATCGAAAGCTCCAGCGGAAAACTCCCTCTGCCCTGCCCGCCCTTCGTCTTCGACCTATCCCCAGCCCCCCATCTGCTGCTCCGCTTTTCACTCCCCGGTTCCCATACATTATGATTTTTCCATTTATCATAAAATTCACAAAAATTTAATATAAAAAATGCCGAAAACATACCGAATGTACAGAAAAAAGTACACGCCGTCGCTTGACGTTATCCGCGTCTTAATACTATAATGAGGATACAGGATTAGTGTCATATTAACCAAATAATTAATAATAGGAGGGCTTATTCAAAATGAGACCAGAATGGAAAGATTTTGTAGGCGGCAAATGGGAAAATGAAGTCAATGTGCGTGATTTCATCCAGAGAAACTATCATCCTTATGAAGGGGATGAATCCTTTTTAGCAGCGCCTACACAGAACACAAAAGATTTATGGAACATGGTTCTCGACTTGCAGAAGAAAGAGCGTGAAGCAGGCGGCGTTCTTGATATGGACACCAAAGTAGTTTCCACTATCACATCCCATGGCCCCGGCTATCTGGACAAGAGCAAAGAGACGATCGTAGGCTTCCAGACAGACGCTCCTTTCAAACGTTCCTTACAGCCTTACGGCGGTATCCGTATGGCAGAGAAAGCTTGCTCCGACAACGGCTACGAAGTAGACCCTGAGATCAGTGAGTTCTTCTCCACACACAGAAAAACACACAATGCAGGCTGCTTTGACGCTTACAACCAGGAAATGAGAGCTTGCCGTTCCTCCCATATCATCACAGGTCTTCCGGATGCTTATGGCCGCGGACGTATCATCGGCGACTACAGGCGCGTGGCTCTGTACGGTATTGATTACCTGATCCAGGACAAACAGGCTCAGAAGGATTCCACCGGACGCGTTATGACAGATGAAGTAATCCGTCTCCGCGAAGAACTCTCCGAGCAGATGATCGCCCTTAAAATGATGAAAGAAATGGCTGCTTCTTATGGCTGCGATATTTCCAAACCGGCTACTAACGTAAAAGAAGCAATCCAGGCTACTTATTTCGGATACCTCTGCGCAGTAAAAGAGCAGAACGGTGCGGCTATGTCCCTCGGACGTACATCCACTTTCATCGACTGCTTCGCAGAAAGAGACCTGGCAAACGGAACTTTCACAGAAGAACAGATCCAGGAATTCGTGGATCATTTCATTATGAAACTGCGTTGCATCAAGTTTGCACGTACACCGGAATACAACCAGATTTTTGCAGGCGACCCGGTATGGGTGACAGAATCCCTCGGCGGTGTTGGCGTGGACGGACGTCACATGGTGACAAAGACTTCCTTCCGTTATCTGCACACACTGACCAACTTAGGACCTTCTCCGGAGCCGAACCTGACCGTTCTCTGGTCCACAAGGCTTCCTGAGAACTGGAAGAAATACTGCGCGAAGATGTCCATCCAGACTTCTTCCATCCAGTACGAGAACGATGACCTCATGAGAGTAACCCACGGCGATGACTACGGTATCGCATGCTGCGTATCCTCTATGGTAATCGGCAAAGAAATGCAGTTCTTCGGCGCACGCGCTAACGTTGCAAAATGTCTGCTTTACGCTCTGAACGGCGGCGTGGACGAAGTAACAAAGAAACAGGTAGGCCCGAAATACCGTCCTGTTGCAGGCGATGTTCTTGACTATGACGATGTATGGAGCAAATTCATGGATATGCTTGAGTGGCAGGCAGACGTATATGTAAATACTCTGAACATCATTCATTACATGCATGACAAATACTGCTATGAAAGAGCTGAGATGGCGCTTCATGACAGAGACGTAAAACGTTATTTCGCAACGGGCGTTGCAGGACTTTCCATCGTAGCTGACTCCCTGTCCGCTATCAAATATGCGAAAGTTGAAGTTGTCAGAGACGAAGACGGCGTTATCGTAGACTTCAAGACAACCGGCGAATTCCCGAAATACGGCAACGATGATGACCGTGTTGACTCCATCGCACAGGAAGTTGTACACAGATTCATGACCGCTATTCGGAGACACCACACCTACAGGGAAGGCGTTCCCACCACTTCCATCCTTACCATTACTTCCAATGTAACTTACGGTAAGGCTACAGGAAACACGCCTGACGGACGTAAGAAAGGACAGCCTTTTGCACCCGGCGCTAACCCGATGCACGGACGCGATACCCACGGTGCAGTCGCATCCTTATCTTCTGTATCCAAACTTCCGTTCAAAGATGCTCAGGATGGTATTTCCAATACCTTCACGATCATCCCCGGCGCTCTTGGAAAGGAAGACCAGGTATTTGCAGGCGACCTTGAACTCGACTTGAACAAATAATTTTCCACAAGGAATAACGAGGGGTTTCTATGGACGATAATAAAATGATCGACGATCTCGTTAAAATGTTGGACTCCGGCATGATGCAGGGTGTAGGTCATATCAACGTGGATACGGATAATTCTATGGAAGAATCCAAAAACGTTCAGACGATGGGATGCACAGACTGCTCCAGAACCCCGTTAGCATGCAGCGTTCCTACATTGGAACAGGGCTTGGACGATTACCACTAATTCATACGGCTGCGGTTCTGCGTTTCGCTTTGCCGCAGTCTGCCAATAAAGATTTTAAGGAGGAAACTTATCATGGCAACAAGTTCAGCACAGGTTGATAACCTTGTAAACTTATTAGATGGATATGCAACAAAAGGCGGCCATCACCTTAACGTTAACGTTTTAAACAGAGATATGCTTCTGGATGCCCAGAAACATCCTGAGAACTATCCCCAGCTGACGATCCGTGTATCCGGCTATGCAGTAAACTTCATTAAGCTGACACCGGAACAGCAGGCAGACGTTATTTCCCGTACTTTCCATGAAGCTATCTAAAAAGAAATTATAAACGTACAAAAAGCAAAGGGCTGGCATCTGCCGGCCTTTGCTTTTTTATTACAATTTGCATTTTTTTTCATTTCTGCTATACTGAATAAAGAGAATATCCACCCAAAAGGAGATAAAATATATGCAAGGAAGAATACATTCGTTAGAAAGCTTCGGAACCGTAGACGGACCCGGCACCCGGTTCGTGGTCTTCGTACAAGGATGCCCTATGCGCTGTGCTTATTGCCACAATCCCGACACTTGGCCTATGGACGGCGGTACCATGATGGAGCCGGAAGAGATTTTTGAGCAGTACGAGCGCAACAAGCCTTTTTATAAAACTGGGGGAATTACCGTAACCGGCGGCGAACCCCTTATGCAGGTCGATTTCCTGATCGACTTATTCACGATCGCTAAAAAAGAGAATGTGCATACATGCATCGATACTTCCGGTATCGCTTATAAACCGCAGAATACGGAATGGATCAAAAAACTGGATCATTTAATGACTTTAACCGACCTCGTCATGCTTGACATCAAGCATATCGACCCCCAGAAGCACCTGGAGCTGACATCACAGCCTAACGATGGTATTTTGGCTTTTGCCTCTTACCTCAACGAAAAGCAAATAGACATGTGGATCCGCCACGTTGTTGTTCCCGGCATCACTGACGATGACAAGTATCTTTTTGAACTTGGATACTTTATCGGGCAGTTTAGCAACTTAAAAGCCATCGACGTGCTTCCTTATCATACTATGGGAGAGACCAAGTATGAAAAGCTGGGCATGGCCTATAAACTTGCCGGAGTACCCGCTATGGATAAAAACAAAGTCATCGACAAAAAACAAATCATTCTGGACGGCATCAAAAAACGCCGCAGCGAAAACTGATTTTGCCAGCAGCAAAGCGGATAAAAACCGACTAATTTTCCTTCGATTTTCTAAAAGGTTCCTCTTGTATTTGCACATATTTTATATTAAAATAGATACAGAGTTTGATAACAATTTATCAATAAGGATACACATATAAGGAGGATTTAATTATGGCATACGTAATTGGTGACGCTTGTGTAAGTTGTGGAGCTTGTCAGGGACAGTGCCCGGTGGGCGCGATCAGCGAAGGCGACGGCAAATTTGAGATCGATCCCAATACATGCATCGACTGCGGTTCCTGCGCAGGCGGCTGCCCGGTAGGCGCTATTTCACAGGAATAAAGTACATGACGACGGAGCCTTCCATCAAGCGGTGGAAGGCTTTTTTCCTGTTCCAAAGCGGCGGGGCTTTTCTTTTTCCTTCCTTTTGCCCTTCTTACTGTAACTCCTGAGAAGCTCGTCCACCCTTTTATAATGCTCTTCTTCACGCTGCCTCCGCTCCTTTTCCCTCTCCTCCTCTTTCTCCTCCTGCTGGCGGAACTGATAATCCATTTCTTTCAAAACGCTCTGCCTGATATCCTCGCAAAGCTCTTTATTGCTCTCCTTTACCGCCTCGCTGATCATATGCTGCAGCAGCATCTGAAGCCTTATGCTTTTTTCTTCCTGTTCTCTTGCTGCAAGCTCCTTTTTTTCAATAATTTCTATCATATGCTTCTCCTGTTCGCTGACCACTCTTTCCCCGTTCCCGTCATCCAAATGTTCTCTGTAAATCACCATGTTCCCTGGAATCTCCTTCATCTTTAATCTTTCAAGTTTACCGTCTTTTAGCACCATGCGAATCGCCTTCAACTGCAGCCCCTGCTCCTTTAATCTTTTAATCTCCCTGAAACGCTCCACATCCTCCGATGTATAATATCTGTGTCCCAGCTCATTCCTTTTAATCGGAATATTCAGTTCTTCCTCCCAATAGCGAAGGACATGGGATTCTACCTCCACCTGCTTCGCCGCATCAGAAATCAAATACCTTGTTTGTTCCATGCTTTCCTTCTCCTCTCCTTTATTCCTCTGTTTTAAAAAGTAACTAATGATTGTCCCATCCATAAAAAAATGCAAAAAGAGGACAGCCTGTCCAGGCCAATCCTCTTTTGTAATCGTTTCTATTTCTGCATATTTGCAAACTTCGTATATTCCGGCAGCCACACCAGCTCTACCGTGCCGATCGGACCGTTTCTCTGCTTAGCTATAATAATCTCCGCAATCCCTTTTCTTTCCGTATCCTTGTTATAATAGTCATCCCGGTAAATAAACATAACCACATCGGCATCCTGCTCGATCGCCCCCGATTCCCTCAGATCCGAGAGCATCGGACGGTGATCCGGCCTCTGCTCCACCGCGCGGCTCAGCTGGGAAAGAGCAATCACCGGAACTTCCAGTTCCCTCGCCAGCGCCTTCAGCGCACGGGATATATCGGAAATCTCCTGCTGTCTGGAATCGTTTCTGCCGCTTCCCGACATCAACTGGAGATAATCGATAATAATCATTTTCAGTCCGTATTCCAATTTATATTTCCTGCACTTGGAACGCATCTCCCCGATCGTAATACCCGGCGTATCATCAATGATCAAATTGGATTTCCCGATCACGCCGGCGCTTTCGATCAACCTCTCCCAATCGTTATCCGACAAATTCCCCGATCGCAGCTTCTGTGCATCCACTTTGGATTCCAGGGAAAAAAGCCTGTTGACCAGCTGTTCCTTCGACATTTCCAGGCTGAATATAGCCACCGGCTGTTCCAGCTTAAACGCCACATGTTGGGCAATATTCAGCACAAACGCCGTCTTTCCCATAGAGGGCCTGGCTGCGATCAGCACCAGATCCGACGGCTGCATGCCGGCCGTACGGTAATCCAGATCGACAAACCCTGTCGCGATGCCCGTAACATTCCCTTTATTCCGGGAAGCCTTCTCTATTTGTTCCATGGTATTCATGACCACTTGGCGGATCGGCACGAAATCTTCCGCATTTCTCCGCTGGATCAGATGAAAAACCCTTTTCTCCGTATCTTCCAATATCGCTTCCAGACTCTCCTTGCCCACATAACAAGTATTGGCAATCTCTTCGTTCATCTTGATCAGCCGTCTGAGCATAGCCTTCTCGGATACGATATTGGCATAATGCTTAATATTTGCGGAGGTGGGTACTGCCGTAATCAGATCTCTGATATATTCCAGGCTGCTTACCTCCGGCGGGACATCCTTCTCCTTCAGCCGGTCCTGCAAGGTAATCAGATCCACCGGCTTCCCTTCATCATTCAACTCTACCATTGCTTCAAAAAGAACCCCGCACTGCTTGCTGTAAAAATCCTCTTCAGCCAATATTTCCGATGCTGTCACAATCGCGTCCTTGTCCATGATCATGGCTCCGATCACCGATTGCTCTGCCTCTATGCTGTGCGGCAATACTCTTTTCAGCAACGCCTCTTCCATCGCTGCCACTTGATTTCCTCTCGTCCTCTTGTCGTTTCTATGCTTCCGTTTCCCTTACCTTCACCTTTAATTTTCCTGTCACCTGGGGATGCAGCTTAACTGCTACCTCATATACCCCGAGACTCTTGATCGCTTCCGACATCTGGATCTTTTTCTTATCAATATCCATGCCGCACTGCGACTTTGCCGCCTCCGCGATTTCCTTTGACGATACGGAGCCAAAAGTCCTGCCCCCTTCGCCCGTCTTTATATAGACAACGACTTCTTTCGTTTCCAGCTCTTCGGCAAATGCTTTGGCCGCGTCCAGCTGTTCCTTCGCTTTCCTGGCTTCCGATGCCTTTTGCTGCTTTAAATCGTTCATATTCTTGTTATTGGCCTCCACGCCAAGCTTTTTGGGAATCACATAGTTCCTCGCGTAGCCGTCGCTCACATCCACGACTTCTCCTTTTTTTCCCAGTTTCTTTACATCCTCTGTTAAAATTACTTTCATTTCAAAACCTTGCCTTTCTTCCTGTCCGTAAATAGCCGCCTTCGATTAAATCGCCCCTTCTTCGATCATTCGGTCCAGCGTCTGTTTCATGATCCCGATTCCTTCTGCCAGAGACGTATTCTCCATCTGGCATCCCGCACTGTTAATATGCCCGCCTCCGCCCAGCCTTTCCATAACGATCTGCACATTCACTTCATCGATGGAACGGGCGCTGACAAAAATCTGGTTCTGGTACTCCGTCAATACAAAGCTTGCCTTAATCCCTTTAATATTCAGCAGCTCGTTTGCCGCCTGTGCGCCTATAATCGTAGGGTTCGGCAAATCATCACTTGTGCATATGGAAATCGCATACGCATTCTTGTATATCTCTGCCTGGCTGACAGCGTCCGCTTTCGCTTTGTACTCCGCCGCATCTTCCCGGAACAGCTTGCGCACGCGCATGACATCCGCCCCGCTCCTTCTAAGGAATGCCGCCGCCTCAAAGGTCCTGACTCCGGTCTTCGTCATAAAATTATTCGTATCGATCATAATGCCGGAGTACATGCTGTCGGCTTCTATATTCTTTATCTTAATATTATCCCCTATATATTGCAGCATTTCTGAAACCATTTCGCAAGTGGAAGAAGCATATGCCTCCACATACGACAGTGTGGCGTTTTCAATAACTTCCGTCCCCTGCCTGTGATGGTCGAACACCACAATGGATTTGCATAGCCTGAGCAGTTCCGGGCAATCCGTAATGCTCGGTTTATTCACATCCACGACTACCAAAACCGCATTATTTCCCACCATCTCCACCGCATGCTGCCCGCTGATAATAAAATCATCGTCATAGTCCGGGTTATTACGGAACATATCGATAAAGGGTTGGAGGGAAGATGCCGAATCGCTTAAAACAATATGGGCTTTTCTCTCCAGCGTTGAAGCAATACGGGCAATTCCCACCGCCGCGCCGAAGCTGTCGATATCCGCATTCCTGTGTCCCATAACAATCACTTTGTCTTTGCTGGTAATAATCTCCTTTAAGGCATGAGCTTTTACTCTGGCCTTTACCCTCGTATTTTTCTCTATCTGCTGGCTCTTGCCGCCATAATATACCGTATTATGCGGTGTCTTGACTACTGCCTGGTCGCCGCCCCGCCCCAAGGCAAGATCGATGGCATTTCTGGCAAATTCATAGTTCTGCGCATAAGTAAGGCCGTCCAAACCGATTCCGATGCTGATCGTCACCGCCATTTCATTTCCAATGTTCACCGTTTTTACATCTTCCAGCAAGTCAAAGCGGTCTTCCTGCAAAGAAGAAACTGCTTTTTTCCTCATAATGACAAAAAACTTGTCCTTTTCCAGCTTCCTGCAGATGCCGTCCATTCCGGCAATATATTTATTGACTTTCCGGTCGATCAGCGCAATGAGCAGGGAACGCCTGACTTCTTCCACGCTTTCCAGCGCTTCCTCATAATTATCCAAATAAATCAGCCCTACCGCCAGGCTCTGGTCATCCACTTCCTGAAGGGCGATCTTTAATGCCGTCTCATCAAACAAATACAGCGCAATCAAATATCCGTCATAGTCTTCCTCTTCAATAATATCACTGTTGTGCGCCATTTCCTTTAAGGAAATCTTTTTCATTTTCGCCACATAATCATTATCTTCAAAGCTGACGCCCATCTCCACTTCATCCACCGTACCCGGCAGCTTTTCTTTTGTCACCATCGGAAACAGTGAAGTAATGGACTTGCGGTAGCCTTTCTCTTTATGTACTGCCCTTTCAAATGCAATGTTCGTCCAGATAATCTTCCCGTCCTCGTCCAACAGGGCATGGGGCAGATCCAGATCCCTGAGCAGCCTCCTTTGTATCTGTCCGTATTGAGTGGCAAAACTGACCAGCTCGTTCATAATGATCGGCTTATTATACAAAAACAGGGATAACACCACTGCATAATAAAAAATATCAAAGCATGCAAGAATCAGTCCCGCCCTATAGTCGATAACAAAAATGCCCAATGTCACAAGGATCAGTAAAATGCCTAAGTATATCGATGTCTGCAAATATTTCTTTAATCTGCCTTTTAATTTAATACTGTTTTTCATACCATTTCCTTTTCCATCCGATTCTACATTAGTATCCCTGCAGCATATCATTTAATAATGCCTTTCCTAATGTGAGAAAATACATCGCTTATAGTATAGCATTTTTTTCCTTAAAGTTCCACAATATTATTTGTTGCTTTCAGCCGCTTTCTGTCGGATTTTGCGGCCCTTTACTCCATAAAACGCTGATAGAGCCCCGCATGGTCATTGATGCATATCCATTGGCTTTCCGCATTCGCTGTAACGCATATGTATTCCCTGCCGTCCTTATCCTTTCCATAACTGGTCGCGCAGCTCCCCGACTCCTCTACAAATCCTGTTTTTCCAGCCAATACTTTTCCTCCCACTTCTTTATCTTCTATCCGGCGCAAAAACCAGTTGCTTAATATCATCCCCTCCGGATGCTCCTCAGTCTCTGAGGTCGTATAGGTACGGGACGACAGCACCTCGCGGCAAAGCTCATTGTCCAGCGCCGCTTCCATAATCATTGCCATATCATAAACGGTGCAGTAATGGTCTTCATCATAGACTCCCACACAGTTTGTAAAATGGGCGCTCTCCGAAAGCCCCAGTTCTTCCAGTTTCTCATTCATCCATCCCACAAATGTTTCATGCGAGCCCGCCGTATAAATCGCCAGCCCCATTGCCGCTTCCGCGCCGGAAGGAAGTATGGTGCCATAAAGCAGGTCGCGCACGGTCACGGTTTCCTCCCTCTCAAACCCGGCATTGCTGCATCCGTTCATATAACTATAATCCGTCATATCATAAGTAATCTCGACCCTATCATCCAGGTCATCAATATGCTCGGCAGCCACCAGGAGCGTCAGCACCTTTGTCATCGATGCAGGATTCATTCGGACATAGGCATTTTTTTCTGCCAAAATGCTCTCTTTTTCCCAATCGATAAACACCGCATAAGTGCTGGCGACATCTCCTCCCAGCTGGAGGGTGTCCTCTGCCTTTTCTGCAAAATATTTCGGCCTTTCCTTTTCCTCCTGCCCCTGCAGAGCCGTTTCTCCCGTTTCCTCCTGCCCCGGAAGAGCCGTTTCCCCTGTTTCCGCCCCCGGGATATCCTCTTCAACGCCGCCTGGCATATTTTCCTCTCCCTGCTTTTCCGTCTGCAAAACAGCCTGCTCCGTCCCGGCTTCTTCCTCTAGCGCCTTCCCCGCTTCGCCGGCCTTACCGATGCCCTTTCCTGCCATAAACGCCAGCAATATTATAATTCCCGCAGCAGCAGGGATAATCACCCTCAGCCATTTGCGAATCCGCCTCTGCTTTTCTTTCCGCCGTCTCATTTCGTCCCGCCGCCGGTTTCTCCTTCTTTCCCTTTCCGCATCTATATCCAAACCGTCTTCAAACCGATCTTCCATTCCGCCGCTCCTGTTATTTCCTGTCTTGCAAAAAACCGGCTATCCCAAAGATAACCGGTTCTCTCTCACTGCTTTACTTCAATCCGCACCTACTCCTGAACATAAGGCATCAAAGCCAGATGGCGCGCCCTCTTGATCGCAACCGTCAATGCGCGCTGGTGCTTCGCGCAGTTTCCTGTAATCCTTCTGGGAAGGATCTTCCCTCTTTCGGATACGTATCTTTTTAACTTATTGACATCCTTATAATCAATCACATTATCTTTTCCGCAAAATACACAAACTTTTTTTCTTCTGCGTATTCCACCTTTTCTCCTTACCGGGGAATCGGACTTTTCCGCTTTATTGTAAGCCATAATCATGCCTCCTATCTAAAATTAAAAATTATGATCAGTTAAACGGCAATTCCTCGTCGATTCCATCAGGAATATTCATAAAGCCGTCACCGGCCGCCATAGGCGCGGGCCTTCCGCCGCCTGAATAATTATTGCCTCCTGAATAATTGCTGCCGCCGGCATAACCGCCGTCGCCGCCGGAGCTATTCTTGCTCTCCGCAAATTCCTGGTCTTCGACTACGACTTCCGTCGTATATACTTTCACACCGTCTTTATTCGTATAACTGCCTGTCTGGATGCGCCCGGTTACGGCGATCTTGATCCCCTTTCGGAAATACCGCTCAGCAAACTCACCGCTTCTTCCAAACGCTACGCAATTAATAAAATCCGCTGTGGCATCATCGCCGTTCCTGTTAAAACGACGATCCACTGCAAGTGTATATCTGGCAATCGCCAATGGGCTTTCTCCCTGTGAATACCTCACTTCGGGGTCTCTTGTCAAACGTCCCATAAGTATTACTTTATTCATACATTCTCCTG
>OFHO01001306.1_pt1 | contig 18562 bp, 15 predicted proteins | sample 1521531 | NCBI WGS metagenome assembly OFHO01 (sample SAMEA3504124, study PRJEB24116) | mouse gut metagenome | biome: mouse gut; feature: mouse-associated habitat; material: faeces | place: Denmark | collected 2011
TTTTAAAAAGCTGCCGCGCGATATTCCAAGGGATATAGAAAACGCCTGCCCATGGCCGAAAGGCCAAAGGCAAGCGCCTGATAAGTGCGTATGTTCTTTTAAAAAACCTTTACATCAGCGAGGCGGCCACTTTGCGAAGCAGCTCCTCCGGGGGAGCTTTCCGGTCAATGGCGGAAGCATCCGCAATCAGCCGCGGCAAAGACACGTTTTCCTCCTTAGCCACTTTCTTGAACATGGGCAGGAAGTTGGAGTGGCAGCCGGAAAGGCCCAGCATCAGGTCGGTAGGATTCACCGCGACGTGATACCCATAGGGCCGCATGGCGGGAAGCAGCTCCTGCTCCAAGTAATCCAGCAGCATGTACAGATCAACTTCCGGAAGATACCCGACCTTTTTCAGCGTTGCCGCCGCCAGTTCTGTGGCACAGTTGCCGGCGGAGCGGGCCATGCCCAGCAGACCACAGTCGATCTCGTCCGCTCCGGCCTTTGCCGCCGCCAGGGCGTTGGCCTGGGACAGCCCCAGGTTGCTGTGACCATGGAACCCCACGGGGATGGTGACGGCCCGCTTTAAGTAGGTCACATATTTCGAGGCATTCTCCGGGAACATGGTTCCGGCGGAGTCCATAATGGTGATCTTGTCCACGCCTGTGTCCTGTAGCAGCTTCGCCTCGGTAGCCAGCTCCTCCGGGGTGGAGACGTAGGCTTTCATTAGCGAATATCGGCAGACGAGTCCGGCCTTCTTCACCAGCCGCACGGCCTCCGCGGAGCCCGCGCCGTCTCCGGCGTTGGCGCCCACCCGCAGGAAGTTCAGGCCAGCGGCGGCGGCATTTTGAATGTTTTTTTCCGTGGCGCACCGGGCTAGTTGAAACATGCCGATGCGACCCTTGGGTAGATAGGGCTGGAGTACATCGAAGTATTCCTGATCGGAGGGAGCATTGGTAGCGTTTAGCTGTTCGTAGGCTCCCAGGCCCTTGCAGTTCCCCAGCTCAATGTCTAGGATGCCGGCGTTCAGCAGGCCCTTGACGATACTGACCGTCAGCTCGGTGGAAAAACCATGGCCGACAACATTGCCACCATCTCGAAGAGTATTGTCAAACAGATTCATCGTAGTGGATTCCTTTCTGACCTTTCAGTCTGCGGGCTGTTATAATTCCCGCGATGATTGCGCGGAGCGTACCTGTACGAAATTTGGGATTATTGGCGGTCCGCGGAGAATCCGTTACCCAGATAGGGATTCCCGCCGCTGCCGGAGTGAGGCCGATCCCCATTAAAATCAGGCTTCCAAGCAGGCACGGGATTTTTTGCTCCCGCAAAGCGGCAGGGTACGCGGCCTGGGGATAAGGATAGACGCCAAGAAGTCAGCAAACAGATTCAGGTTCAAGTTAGCTGTGGCGGAGTAGACGCAAACTCCCCGCGCCGCGCCGGACATCTGCGTCTGCTCCGCCACAGCCTTTTTGCTCTCGTAATTCGTCAGCTGCGACAGTAAAGACCTTACCCGCGGCGGTTTCAACAGGGTTTTCCTTTCCCGAAGCGAGACCTGTTTCGCTTGCGCGCTTTCCGGTAAACTTATGGGGAGACGAGCCGTTCAGGGTTTTCCGCGATCATCATCCGTAATTCCCGACGGGAAAACTTATTTTCTAATAGCTTCCTTGCGTATTTCTGTAATCCGACATCGGGGTAATCGTGATTGGCTTGTCCCAAATCTGTAGATACTACAATATGTTCCGGCCCAATCTCCCTCATTTCATGAAAAACCTCATCCCAGGAAACAGCGTTCAACACGGCGGGAGATGTATAGGAGTGTTCAACGACGGCCCCAAGCCGGATAAGTTCTTTTTGCTCCTCTACGGAGTAGTGGGTAAAACTCCAGTCCGCATGGGTAATCAAGAGCCTTCGGAATCCACGCCGATGGGCCTCCCTGGCCAAAGCAAACGTTTCCCCACGGGTGATATGCCCTGTGCCAAGCACCATATCATACTCCTGAACCAGCTCCAGCACCTCACCCATTTCTTTCGTGAGACGTCCTTCTTGATTTGTTAGGCGATAGGAAGGAACAGCGACTCCGCGCGCGAGGAGCTTGCTTTGCATAGCGATATATGCCGGGAGTTCCTTCAGATAATACTTTTGCTGGGAATCTGAATCAAAGGTCGGACACCATACGATGCGGGCGCCAAGGCGGGCGGCTGCCTCCACTGCCATGGGATTTACACCGCCCGTCACGGAATTCATGGTCAGTGTTCCGATGGCCCGACAGGAGGGCACCAGTTCATTGACCAGAGCGGCCTGTTGGCAGGTATTGTCATAATGGGCCTTGATTGCGAAGCCCCGCATGCCGCATTTTGCGGCGCGCTTTGCCATTTCCAGGCCCGTGACAGCCCGGGGGATCACATCTGGTCCGCAGTGAATATGGAGGTCATACGCGCCTTCCAACAAGTTATCCATACATCCTCCTAAGCTGCGGCTGTGATCAGACTGGGAATTAGAAGAGAAATCTGCGGAAAAATCACCATGAGCAGCAGCACAATGATGGCCGCGCACAGGAAGGGAATCACGCCTTTCACCACTTCAGCAAAGGGGAGTTTTGTCAAGCCTACCACAGAGAACAGATTTGCGCCAAAGGGCGGCGTAACAAAGCCCACAATCAACGTCACGCAAAAAACAATGCCCAAGTGAATTTCATGGATTCCCATAGCTGTGCCAATTGGGACCAAAATGGGCGCCAGCATCACGATACTGGCCAGAGCGTCCATCAAGCAGCCGATAAACAGCAGCACGGCCATTAGCAAAATCCAATACAAGGTCTTGCTGCCATTCAGCATCGGGATTACTATATTGGCGATTTGCGTGGGAATCCTCGTGGTAGAGAGGATCCAGCCAAAAACAGCGGCAGAGCCGGTAAGAATGGCGATCATTGCGGTAGTTTCCACTGTTTTTCGAAGAATTTCTGAAAAAGATTTCAGGTTGATTTTCCGATAGACCAGGGCCAGAATGAGCGAATACACGCACCCTACGGTGGCGGACTCTGTAGGTGTGACAACCCCGCCATAGATACCGCCTAGAATCAATACCGGGAGCAGCAGGGTTGGCAATGCCCGCCAAGTAATTCGCAGGATATCCCGGAAGGAATGATGCTCCGTAGAAATCGTCAAGTCAAACTTTTTTGTGACAATCTGATTGGCGATTACCAGAAAAAGAGCAATCAGAAGCCCCGGCAAAATACCGCCCATAAACATCTTGGTGATGGAGACACCCATAGTTGTTCCATAGACGATCATCACGATGCTCGGAGGGATGATTGGTCCCAGGGCGCCTGCCATCGCGGTCAGGCCGGCGGCGGTGTGAGGCGGGTATCCGTTTTCCTTCATGGCAGGGATCAGCAATGACCCAATGGCCATGACGGTCGCGGGCCCAGAACCGGACAGCGCCGCGAAAATCGTGCAGCAAATAATGGCGACAATGCCCAACGAACCCCGAATGTGCCCAAAGATGGAATATACCCAGTCGACCAGCCGCTTGGAAAGTCCGCAAGCTTCCATGATATACCCCATCAATGTAAACAGCGGGATTGCCAGGAGACTGCTGGAATCCAGCCCCAGTGCCAGCTTCTGGGCCACAACCACCAAGGGTTTCAAATCGGTAATTTGCAGGAATAGGCTGCTGGACAGCAGGATCGTAAACCCGATCGGAATTCCAAAGAAAATCATAACCAGCAGCATACCAAGTAGAAGAATGCCCATTATTGATTTTTCACCTCTTCTTTCGGCTCCTGTGCCAGCCAGACATTGATTACCCGGTTTATGATGAAAATGCAGACTAAGACGCCACAAAGGGGAATCACGCCATACACCACGCCCATGGAGAGCTTTAAAGATGGACTGGTTTGACCAAAGGTGCGAGCGGAAAGCGCAAGGCCATAACGGGCAAAGATTACACCGACATAAAACACGGATACATAAACGACCGTCTGATATACTTTTTTTGTCAAATCACGCAGCTTGCTCGAAAATAGATCAACCACCGCGTGACCACCCCGATAAACCAAGACCGACGCTCCGAGGAGGTCCAGCCAGATAAAACAGTAACGCGCCGTTTCCTCAGTCCAAGTAAACGAGCTGCCCATGACATACCGGCTGAACACCTGCAATGCGGAGCAACAGAGCATGATCACGACTAGTAGGGAACAAAGCCCTAGGATTCCCGAGCAGATCAGGTCGCACACCCGATTAAAATGCTTCATGAATAACTCCCTTCCCAGGCGGACCGTACCGCCTCAGCATGGTCCTTACCGGCAAAGGGCCTGGATATTTTGAAACAGTTCCTCCCCGATTGTGCTCTTGTATTTGTCATACAAGCCGGAGGCTTCCACGGCATTTTGAAGCTCGGGAAGGTCCGGGTAATTAACCGTCATGCCTTTCTCCTCCAAACTGGCCAAGGTTTCGGTTTCTCCATCCTCCAGCCACTTGCGTTGGTCGGCCGCCGCTTTCTGAGCGGCCTCTGTCAAGATGCCCTGCTGTTCCTCGCTTAAACTCTGGAAAAGGCTCTCAGAAATCATGAAGGGGTTGGGGCTGTATAAATGATTGATCATGGAAATATCGGAGCAGACCTCGAAGAATCCCGCTGAGAGAACGACCGCGGGCGTAATCTCAAAAGCGTCCACCGTGCCCTGCTGCAAAGCGGTAAACGTCTCTGTATAGGCCAGAGGGGTGGGATTAGCTCCCAGCGCGTTAAAGGTGTCGATGTAAATATCACTCTCGGGAACACGGATTTTCATGCCTTTTAGATCGGATAGAGCGTTAACGGCGATATTGCCGATTACCTGCCGGAAGCCGCCTTGGCCGTAAGTCAGAACGCGAATTCCGCTCTGCTCCGCGAAGTTGTCCGTCAATTCCCGCATCACGTCAGAGTCCAGGATTTTATAAGCGGTTTCGTAATCCGTAATGAGGTAGGGCAGATCCAGAACGGAAAACCTGGGGTCAAAATTGCTGAGGACCATGTTTGCGGTAGAGGCCATCTCAATGGTGCCAAGCTGCATTCCCTCTACTAGATCCCGTTCACCGCCAAGCTGGCCGTTGCCAACAATTTCAATCTCCATGGCGCCGTTAGAGAGTTCCTTGACATAATTTGCGAACAGCATAGACATCTTCTGATGAATACCATCCTCGTTTTCCGTGTCACTGTGCGCCAGCTGAATCTTAACGGTCTCCCCGCTGGAATTTGAGGAGTCCGAAGGTGTGTCCGCACGGTTTCCGCCATTACCGCTGCATCCGGTCAAAAGAGCGATAGCCATGACCACACTGAGAAACAAAGCCATTCTTTTTTTCATGATTTTTTTCCTTTCTGGCTATAAAATAACCGCAAAACCACCAATTTTAGGGAACCGGGTGAATGGGTTTCTTGCCGGCAAGAACATTGAGGGTCTCCTCGACGACCTCGATGCCGGCTTTGCGGAGGGCGTCCTCGGTATTTCCGCCCAAATGAGGCGTGGCGCTGAAATTAGGCAGGGACAGGAGCTTGTTTTCCGCTGTGGGAGGTTCGTTCACAAAAGTGTCGCAGGCCGCGGCCTTCAGCTTTCCGGAGACAAGCGCGTTATACAGGTCGTCCTCATTGATAACAGCGCCTCGGGCTGCGTTGACGAACACCGCGCCTGGTTTGAAGTGGTCAAACAGCTTACCGGAGATCATGTTCTCCGTAGACTTTACTAAGGGCACGTTGATGTTTACCAGGTCGGAGCGCTCCAGCAGCTCCTCCAGGGTCTCCACCTTTTCAAAGCCCCGTTTAACGGCGTCCTCGGCTGACACGTAGGGGTCATAGCCCAGGACCTTTGCGCCAAAACCGGCGCTCATGATGTGAGCAACCCGCTGGGCGATGTTTCCCATGCCGATCTGCCCGAAGGTCTTGTCCAGAATCTCCGTCCCCAGGAAATCACTGGGGGCGATGGTAGTAAACTCGCTCCGGCGGCACTTAACGTTGGCCTCATAGATTCGCCGCTCCAGAGTCAGGAACAGGCCCACCGTCATCTCCGCCACAGAGTCCGCGTTTGCGGTGGGGGTGTAGGTCACCTGAATTCCCCGTTCTTTAGCGGCTTTTACGTCGATGGTGTTGCAGCCGATGCCGTGTTTGACGATGACCTTTAGTTTTTTCGCTCGGTCCATCATTTCGGCGGTGACCGAGATGTTCCGCAGAATGATGGCGTCGATTTCTTCGATGTGGTCAAAATTATCTACGACTGTGGCATGTTCCTTCAGAGTTTTGACCGCCTCCGGGTAAATGTACTCGCTTAGATATACAATCATAAAATGCGCTCTTTCCTCCTTTTCCATGCGCGTTTTGCGCAAGGTGATGCAATCATTTCAAAAATATATATTTAGTAGTGATTGCATCTATATCATACATGAGTTGTGTATACTTCGTCAATATAGAATATGAAGAAAATACAACATTTTTTTTGTAAGTAATGCAAAAAAAGGACAGGCGATAGCCTGTCCTTTTTTACTATAACTTGCCAGCTTTTTCACAAACGTAGATCTTCCGTCAGCTCGTCCCGCTCCGCGGCCAAATCACGATAACGTGTTGAGCATATTTGAGAAAGTTTCGTTAAAAGATACTCAGAAATTACATTAAGCGCAATGGTTGAGTTGAAAAAAACTGCGTTCCGGGTCTGCGCCAGCAATACCACATCCGCGAGTCCCACCAATGGGGACAGGGAACTGTTGGTAATCAAGCAAATTTGCGCGCCGCGTTTTTTTGCCAGCTGAGCCAGCTTCTGGTCAGAACGGTAATAACGGCTAAGAGAAAAGAATAGCACACAGTCCTCCGAGGTGATATCCTGTAGACTTCCGATTCCACCAGTACCTTCGTCCGAAATAGCGATCACGTGATCCACTAAAAAACGCATCATCCACGCGAATTGATTCGCAAGCCCCAAACAGCCGCGGAACCCGATGATATAACGGTGCTTTGCCTGGGCCAGCATGGATACCACCTGATTAAACGCCTCTTCGCTGTTATTTTGAAATGTCCATTTCAGATTAAACTGGACTATTTTCTTATAAGACTCGCAGGGGTCCTCACTGGCATATTCAGCTTGATTGGAATCAAAACGATCCACCAGTGACAGACTGTTGACCCCGCCGGTAGCCTGCATCGCTAAATTGCTGTAAATATCATTTTTCAAATCCGTAAAGCCTTCATAACGAATAGCTCTGGCAAAGCGCGTAATGGAAGCGTCACTGACTCCGATTGCTTTAGCTACCTCCATGGAAGAGCTCATGCCCACTTTTTCCGGATTCTGTATGAAATACTCCGCGATTTTTCTTTGCACTTTTGTTAGCTTCGCTTCTTTCACCCGTTCCGCGATTACATTTTCCATAAACGCCTCGCCTCCTATCAACGAAATTATACCACAGGGCAGACTTGATGTCTATTCTGGATGTCGCAAATACGTCAATTTCTTTCTGCCATCTGGAAATAAGTATGGATGCGCCGTGTCAGCGGTTCTGCTCGTGGAGAGGTCCTTTTCTAAGTCAAATATACCGGAATGTTCTCCGGACTCTGAAAATCCTTTTTGATCATATTTGAAAGCTTTGCCGCCAAAGCGTCAGGAAAAATACCGGCGGCAAGCCCCTGACGGACCAGTGTAATGGCCATGTGCTGGAGCTTCTGAGGATATTTCTCTCGACGGGGCGGCAGAACTGTGCTACACTGCTTATGAAAAGCAAAACGGAGCGCTTAAAATATGACAAAACTTTTATTTGCCTGCCGCGACATATTGGCAGGGGGTCCATGGCCGAGCTTGTAATGGAGGGTTCGGGGAAAAAGTGGGCTGGAGACCCAAGTTGAAATCGTATCCATTGCCACCAGTGCCGAGAAGACCGATCGTCCAGTCTGCCTTGTCGCCAGAAAGAAGCTGGCGGAGCATGGGAGTGGCTGCGCCGGAAAACCGGCCGGCAACTCGTAAAGGCCAGCGATGCCCGATGTGGCCGTCTCATGGGGATGAACCGGGCCAAGGCAACGACTGTTTTGAAAGATCGATCAAACTTATAGAATTATCGCGGCGCGGAGACCTCGTTGCTTTCCGCTTGCCAAAATGCAAGCGGGATCGCCAAAGGGACTGCGGACACAACCATTTTACTTCATAGATCAGAAACCGAATAGGATACTCGATTGGAAATGATTGGAGGGGGCGTCATGGACATCAAGCAGCTTTCCTATTTCATGGCTGTCGCGCGGGAGGAAAGCTTCTCTCGCGCGGCTGAAAAATTGGGAGTTTCTCAGCCGACGCTGTCTGCGGCTGTAAAGAAGATGGAAGAGGAGCTATGCGTGCGGCTCTTCTATTCCTTCAATAGGAAGCAGTTGCTTACGGACGAAGGCACCCGACTGATGGAAGGTGCCTTGAAGATCATAGAAACTTATCAGGAAACTGTGGAGAACGTAACCAACTTCAGCGAAACCAGTTCCGGCATCGTCAAACTGGGACTTTCTCCGCTGTTTGGAGCCTGCTTTTTCGGAGACATTCTGCCCAATTTTTCAGAAGCCTACCCCAATATCAAAATCAACATCATTGAAGATGGCGCGAAAAAAATTGATGAACTGGTTGAGAAAGGCGAGGTGGACATCGCGGTCACGCTAAGCGCGTCCCGCCCTCCTTCTTTTGACTGCTGCCATTTTTCTACGCAGAGAAATGTGGCGCTTCTGCACAAGAGCCATCCCTTGTCAAACGCGGAGGTCCTAACGGTTGCGGAACTGAAAGACGAGCACTTCGCGATTTTCAATCAGGACTTCATCCTGCACCATCAGATCATTGCGGCTTGCCATGCCGCGGGATTTCGTCCTAAAATCGCGGTTCTCAGTTCCCAGTGGGATTTCATGGTTGAGATTGTTTCCTGTAATCGGGGGGTTTCCATTCTCCCTAAGCCCGTGCTTGACAAGCATCCGTCTCCAAATATCAAATGTATTCCCTTGTCGGACTGTATGAAGTATTGGGACATTGTTCTTGCCTGGAACAAGCAGAAGTATATGACGAAGGCTTGCCGGATTTTTTTACAGTATCTGCAAAAGAATCTTCCGGAGGATGACCTATGAGCCGGTCAAGCATCTTCTGGCTGTCCCGATAGAATCGCTTCCCCTGGTGCAGCGGCTGCCGCTTTGCATCAGGGGATATTCTTTGATTTGCTTTCCCGACTTTTTGAGGGAGGAAAGTCATCGCGTCAAATGTATTATTAATATTTTTGATAAAATAGATGAATTAAAATTATTGAATTATATGTACTTCCCAAAAAACTTCCATCGATTTCATTAATAAATAGAATAGAAAAAGATTGCGGAAAATTATATAATACTGTTTGATTAGAGGGGGAAGCCTCGGCAAATGAGCTCTGGGCGAGGCTTTGCGGATCAGGATATCGGGTCCGATTTCTGATCGCGTCTCCTTGTATCCAGCATCCGTACTGACGCGTTTCCCGCGTCCAGCGGAATACCCAAAAGTGCAACTGCGGGTCGGTAGCTGCGTGGCGCCGCGATTATTTAGAAAGGGTGTTTGCTACGAATTACACGAAAAAAATCAAACACTGGGAGGATATCCACATCGGAGATGTGGAGACATTTACCAAAACCATGACGGAGACGGATATGGTCCTTTGGGTGGGACTCACCGGAGATATGAATCCGGTCCACATCAACAAGGAATACGCCCTGAACACTCGTTTCGAGAACGTAATCATCCCGGGAATGATGGTCGCGGGCTTGATTTCCACCGTCATGACCCAGTCTACCTTCGGAAATGTTTACTCCGGTCAGACGTTGAAATTCCTGAAACCGACTTATGTGGGCGACACCATTACCGCGGTCGCTACGGTCACTGAAAAAGTGGATGAAAAGCGCCGGGTCAAAATTAAGACCGAATGCTATAACCAACGGGAAGAATTGGTCATTGTCGGGGAGGGGCAAGAGTATATCCTGTGACGTGCCCTTTGTCCGGAGGGACGTGTTATCCTTTAGAAAACGAGACACCGCGCTGAACACCAATGGTAAACCATATTTTTGAAAGAAAGCGGGTGGTTTTACATGCAAGTTATATCTTCCACCCAGGCCGCGGCCATGGTCCGCTCTGGCAGCACTCTCTGCTCCCAGGGCATGGGGGGAAACGATGTTGCCGAAGAGCTGTTGCTGGAGCTGGAGAAGCGTTTTCTGGAGACGGGCCAGCCAAAGCACCTGAGCTGGATGCATTCTTCCGGGCAGGGCGACAAGGGCGACCGGGGCTTGAATCACATGGCCCATGAGGGTCTCCTGGACTGGATTGTGGGCGGCCATTTTGGCCCCGCCACGAAAATTCAGGATATGATCGCCCAAAACAAATTACAGGCATATAATCTGCCGCAAGGCGTGATCTCCCACATGTTCCGGGACATGGCGGCCAAACGTCCGACCATTACCCGCATCGGTCTTGAAACCTTTGTTGATCCCCGGGTGGAGGGCGGCAGACTGAACCCACGGACCACGGAGGATATCGTAGAGCTCATGGAATTGGACGGGACTGAGTATCTGCGTTATCACCATGCGAGAAAGCCGGATTACGCCCTCCTGCGCGGGACATTTGCGGACGAACGGGGCAACATCTCCATGGAGGAGGAGCCCTGCTATCTGGAATCCCTACAGGCTGCCCAGGCTGTCAAGAACAATGGAGGTATCGTATTTGTTCAAGTCAAACAGGTGGTTCCCTACGGCAGCTTGGATATGCGGAAGGTTCGTATTCCCGGGACACTGGTAGACTACGTGATTCCCGTCCGCGATCTTCGCAATCATATGATGACATTTGACGAACAGTTCAACCCCGCGTATTGCGGCAATTGCCGGGCGGTACGCTCCCCCGACGAGCAAGACAGGACGCTGGACGCCAAAAAGGTCATCAGCCGCCGGGCCGCTTTGGAGCTTCGCCCCAACTCTGTTATCAATCTGGGCATCGGCGTCCCAGAGGGGGTTGGCAAGGTGGCGGAAGAGGAGGGGCTCCGGGATGCGCTGACGCTGTCCATCGAATCCGGACCCATTGGCGGCGTGCCCGTCTCTGATATTGGCTTCGGCGCCTCCTTGAACCCCGACTGTATCCTGTTCCAGTCTACACAGTTCGATACTTACGATGGCGGAGGGTTAGACCTGGCTTATCTGGGTCTTGCCGAAGCCGATCAATTCGGCAATGTGAACGTATCCAAGTTTGGCCCTAAAATCGCGGGCGCGGGCGGGTTTATTAACATCACCCAATCTACCCACGACGTGTTTTTTTGCGGGACAATGACAGCTGGTGGCTTGAAGGTCGCGGTCAAGGATGGAAAACTGAGCATCTTGCGAGAGGGCCGGATCAAAAAACTGGTGAAGAAGGTTCAGCAGATTACGTTCTCCGGCAGCCATGCTATTCGCGCCGGGCAGAATGTCTTGTATATTACGGAGCGGGCGGTGTTCAAGCTGACCCAGGAGGGGATGACGCTGCTGGAGATTGCCCCCGGCGTTGACCTGGAACGGGATGTCCTAAACCAGATGGGCTTCCACCCGCAAATTTCCCCAAAGCTGAAAACCATGGATCCCCGCGTTTTCCAGGAGACCCTGATGGGCCTTAGCTGGGAAGCTGCGGCCCCCAGACCTGCGGTCTAAGCACTGTCAAAGCCAGGTCTAGAATGGCTGGCCTGAAAAACAAATATGACGGAGAGGAACATATTATGAAAGAACAGAAAGCCTGGAACAAACTCAGCCGGAAAGCCTGGGTAGTTCTGATTTGCCTGCTGGTCTGCGTCGCCAGCATGGTTTTACAGAATCTCCTTCTGACCAGCGGCGGCCGGGTCCGCATGGAGAAAATCACAACTCAGTCCGAAATTGGCTACACCTTATCTGGAACCTTGTTCATTCCCAAGAGCGCCAGCACCGAAAATCCCCTTCCTGCCGTGGTAATGACCCATGGTTCCTGGCGTTCCCGGGAGGTCATGTCCTCCTATTCGATGGAGCTGGCCCGAAGAGGCTATGTCGTATTCTCCTTTGACCAGTACGGCCACGGAGAATCTGGCAACACACCGCTCACCGGATATGATATGCGCCATGCCTTCCAATTTGTCTGCACGCTGCCCTATGTAGACACCAACCGCATCGCGGCTACCGGACACTCCTCGGCTGGGCGCTCCATCAACCGGGCCTTTACCATGAACGCTGAGGCGGGCGGCCCCCAGTTTGCCGCCATTATTCCCGTTGATTTCGAACCGGATTATAAGGACGAGGACGGCAACTGGTTCAACAAATTCGGAAATGTGGATTACGGCGTGGTCGCCTCCCGGTTTGACGACTGGTTTTTCAGTGTGAAGGGTGAGGACGGCACCTGGCTCAACGCTCCCAAGGACTACATTTACACAGAGAACGCCCGTTCCTTCCTGAATTTTGGCGGTGATCCGGCGGAGCTGGAGGGCGAGCCGGAATATGGAAAGGTTTATACGCGGGAGATTGACGGGAAGCCGACCGCTCATGTGGTTTATCAGTCCAATGAAATTCATCCCTGGAGCGTCCTCTCTCCGGAGTCCTGTGGATATGTCATCGACTTTTTGAATATGGTCATGCCCGCGGAGAATCCTCTGCCCAGTTCTAACCAGAACGGTATGCTGAAGGAAATCATCTCCTTGATCGGTATGGTAGCCATGATCGTATTCACGGTGGAGCTGGCACTGCTGCTGGTTCGTCGTGAGCCTATTTTCCAAGAGCTCTTGGCGGAGGAAACAGCTGTTCCTGCCACCGCTCCCGCCGACATCGCCGGAAAACTTTGGTTTTGGGGTGGCATGCTGATTTGCGGCCTGTTTGCGTATGTTTCCCTGTTCCCCGTTATGCGGCCCATTTACAACCATCCCCCTGAGGAACTGCCCTTTGTGCTTCCTCAAGGCCAAACCCTCTGCATTGGTGTGTGGAGCCTGGTGTGCGGACTTTTCAGCGCCTTCATCATGTTCTTGTCCTATCGGCTCTATGGAAAGAAGCATGGTATGAATCTTCGGGACAACGGCGTTGTCATGAGTCCTGGGAAGTGGGGACGAACCATACTGCTGGCTCTGACCGTGGTCTTTGCAGCCATGCTTTTGCTCTTCGCGGCCGACTATTTCTGCGGCGCGAACTTCGGATTTTGGGTGGTTACCTTCAAGACCTTCCGTGCAGAAAAGGTATTCTGGATGATTTTTGCCCTGCCCCTGTTTTTGTGCTACTATATCCCAAGCTCCATTTCTGTCAACTGCTTCAATTATAACCTGGTAGGCAAAAAGGAGTGGGTGAATTTGCTGCTTAACGCGATTGGCGGCGTCCTGATTCTCCTGTGCTTCGAGGCTCTGCAATATGGAACATTCGTCGCCACCGGCATTCCCTTCTGGTCCAAGACCAGCTTGGAAAGGCAAATTGGAAGCTGGCTGCTAGGCGTAGTCGTCATTCTGTTTGTCACGCCCTTCATAGCCCGGAAGCTGTATAAAGAGACGAAGAACCCCTATCTTGGCGGAATAGTGAACGCCCTGCTGGTTACCATTATGTCGGTGGCCTTCTGCGCGCAATACTATTAACCGCTAAAAACGAACCTGCTTCCAATCATATAGCGCGCTGAATGTCTGTGAGCGCTGGAAGAGAGACTTGAGCTCTTTCTTCCGGCGCTCACTCCTTTTCATATTTTCAATAAATGAGCGAGCCCTGCTTTTCGAATTATTTTATTGAAAAACGGGGTTTTTCCCGCAGCCTATTGTGATATCTGGACTTCAGAAATTCTACTGTATAAGCGGCATCATATATTCTCCAAGCAGACGCTGGCGATGGGTTGCTGATTGACGGCAGAAACTGTGACGCGGGGCTATGCCATCCAGAGGCGCTTGATAGTTTTCCGGCACCAGCTTTATCCGGCAAAACGACTGCGTTTATCTGGATGCCTCTACCATGGCTTACCACATTATCTCGGAAATTGTGGACAGGACCTATGGCCTCGGCGGCAAGGGGGGGGAGGAACGCCTCAGAACGTCAGCCCACGCGGGCGCGGCAGAATCGGCGGAAACGTTCTGCCCGCTCTTTGAGAATGCTGGAAAAATTTGTCGTGACAATTTCCCAATCGGTTGTTATAATTAAGCCCATAGACAGGTGTGCAACAGGGCCAAAAGACCAGATGGAGCGAACCAAGCAATTAAGTCGCTTTTGTAAGACAGCTCCTAGTTTGGGAAGCTCCTTGGAGATGGAGGCGCGAGGATGAACCATGACGAAATACGCGGAGGCTACTACTTCTCAAAATTCCTAGTGGAATTTGAACAGGCAACGGCAGGCCCAGGCGACTTTCAGCGTTATATGCTCTCAGATTTCCGGGAGCTTCTTGGGCAGGCGCCCCCTGAAACATGGGAGAGCGTAGGCTCCTCCATATACACGGTATTTCACGAGGCAACCCACTTAATCCATGATTTCACACTTGGCAGCGAACTGTTGCGGGACGTTCTGGAGGATCATATCTGCGGCGAAATAAAAGCGTACATAGAGGCCGCCTATGAACCCGGCTTTCCGTTGCTCCTGCCGCTGAATCAGTACGGGTTTTATGCCAGGGACAATCTCGTCAAAAAGCTCCAGGAGACACAGAAGGCCATTTATACCCACAAGATTCTGACGGGCATGCGGGGCAAGAACATGGCCTCCATCAATACGGAGGACCTGCTGGAATCGCTCGTAGCCGCACGTACGTGCAACTGTATATTCTATAGCCTGCCGGAATCTGACCGCGGCAACTTTGCGCATGCCCGTTTTGATATGGAGAAGATGTCGGGCAAATATTCAAGTCTCTGGTCCCTTTACAAAACAGCGCTTGGGTCCAACCTGAACCACGGCCGGTTGTTTGCCACGACTTCTTTTTTGCTGTTGTGCGACATTGCCCTCCACATTCCCTGCTTTATACCCGACGAGGAGGAAGGAGATTCCAATTTTGAGGTGCCGGAAGCCTGCCTCCCTCCCATGCGTTTTGTACGCGCGCTGGAGACCCTAAAGGAAAACGCCGGATTTCCAGACGCGGTGGAGGGTACAGATTTTTATATTACGCTGTACGACTTCTTTGCAAAGCGCAACGGGTGGCCGCTGTTTCAGCAGACCTATGAGAGCTGGCACGGCTTTTTGCGCCACAGAACGAAGCAGGGCTTTATGGTGTCCGATGGCTACAGGCTGTTGGCCGCCGCGTTTAAAGGAAGCTTGCCGACGCAGATGATTACAAGACTTCCGGGAGAGCTTCTCTACCGGATGGGGGTTCCTGTCCTCATAAAGTATAACGGCCAGAGCGGCGGAGCCGTCCTCGAATATGCGTTTTCGTTTCTGGCGGCCCATGCGTTCGAGACCTTTTCTGTACTGGAAACTTCCTCCGGAAGCCCGTTGCAGGATCCGTATATCATTATGGAGGACTTCCGGAACACGTGGTCTCTGGAGAGCTTTGAGCTGGCCATACAAACGGAAATGGACCGCTCCTGGAATTACCAGGCGTCGTTTACATTCTTACGGGAAATTCTTTGCCGGATTATAGCAAAGGAATTTTTTAAGGCTGTGGAGAGCAAATCCTGTTTTTCCTGTCCGATGGCCGGACTGCACTGCCAGTCCAAGCGGGTTGCCTGCCGCAGCTTGAAAAAGTTGACCAATCTGCCCCCGAGATGCTGCCTGGAGCTATGGCTTCGGGAGTCGGGCATCCGGAAGGACAGTATCTGTTGGGAGAGATGATGATGGATTTTAGGCGGCTGGAAGAGGATGTGCAGAGCGCGCTGGAACAGTATTTTGAGCGTGAGCGGGACGACGGGGAAGGCAGCTGCGGCGGCAAGTTGCTGTGTGCGCTTCCGATGATGATTGATATTATAAACTGGCTGGTTTTGCCGGTAATGGTTGTGGTGATCTCCGATTATTTGCTCCAGAACGTGGTGCCGTGGCGAACAGGAACCTCCGATAAAACCCAAAAGAGAGTGGAAGAACTGGAGGCGGCGGCGAAGGAAACGATTTGCCAGCGGTGCGCCAGCAGTCCCGCGTTGAAGGGCCAGTCCTCGGAGGCCATCACAAAGTACATCTATATTATCTTGGCGGAACAGGATGCCCTGCGTATAGACCCAGAGCAGCGTTCCCCTCTGGAGATTCAGAAAATCATATCCGCGTTGGAATCCATGCTCGAAAATGCTTAGAGAGACTTTGGGGACGAGGCGCGCATGGAACGAGCCCCGTTTTTCGGACTGTTTTATCGAAAAACGGGGCTTTCGTTTGTCCAATCTGCCGCCCCATCCGGGACAGCGCGGGGTTGGAGGATCACCCGCCGGGGCTAGGGCCGCAGCTCATGCGGAGCTTCCGCTATTCGAAGAAAGCGTTGCCTCTCTGCCGGTTTTCGGAAATCTGGGTCCTACTGGCCACCTTTGAGACCAATTGCTGGATGCCCAGCCGGAGGATTGTGGACGGCAAGATCATTACCGGCCCCACACGCAAATAAAATTAGAGTGAGCCAAGCAGGTTCCCCATGCCGCTGATAGGGCGGTCCCAATTACAGATACAAGGAGGCAGTCAACATGCTATCGACCAAGCACGCCGCTCTGGCGATTAAGCTCCTATCCCTGGCCCTCATCGCCGCGCTTTCCTTCTTCGTTGCCACCGCGGCGCTTCCCGAGACAAATTTTGTAAAGGACTCCCTGAAAAGCGTGGAGGAAAGCGGCGATACGGTGATGCGGTTTTCCGCCGCCACCCTCTCCGCCTCTTTGGCGATTTCCGCATTGCCAGACGACTTCGCGACGCCCTTGGCGGACAGCCTGGCGGATATGAACCTCTATTTTGTGGCAATCCTCGTGGTCCTGTTCCTGGAAAAAATCCTGATTCGATATGGGATAAAAGCGGCCTTCGCACTGCTGATTCCAGCAGCCTGTTTGATAGGGGGCTTGTTCGTCGTTACCAGGAGGAACCTCCTGAAAAGTCTGGCGATTCGGCTTTGCGTGCTTGCCCTGGCGGCGGCCTTCGTCGTTCCGTGCAGTACATCGCTTACCGGCGTTGTCGCCTCCGACCTCACAGCCTATGTCAATGATACGATTGCGGAAACGGAGGGGGGCTCCGGCAAGCTCCACGAAGCCATGGAGGACGGGGCGGAGGAGAAAGGCATGTTTGAAAAGCTGTCGGACCTCTTCCAAACAGCTATCCGCGACATCTCGGATTTGATGCTGCACTTCCAGAATACCATTCGAAAGTGTATGAATTCCATCGCCATCCTGATTCTGACCAACTGTCTTATGCCGCTGCTCACGTTCTTTGTCCTTAAGTGGATTCTGCGGGAGCTGTTCCAAATCGCGGCCCCTCTGCCGTCTGCGGGAGAGCGCCACGACGCCGCTCCGGATGCTGATTCCAGATTCGATTCTGAACTTGTTTCCATGGGAGGGAAGAGGCCATGAAAAACCGGCAAAAGCGTTTGAACATCACCGCCGGCGTACTGGCGGGGCTGCTCGCTGCGGTTGTCCTCTGGGGGCTCATCTTTCGTGCCGATCCCTTACAGATGCAGGTATCTGACGGCATTGAACAAATTGACCTGGACACGATTTACCTTCGTTCCAGCGGTGTGGAGGTCAGCTTCTCCGATGTCATCCTCTCCGGTCAAAACGAAACCCGAAAGCTGATTGTCAGCACGCAGACCAGCACGGTCTCCACAAAGCTGACGGACCGCCTCATCAAACAGCTGGACTTTGATTTCATGAAAAAGACGCAGAATGTGCTTTATACTGGCACAGGGTACTTCGTTGTGGACCTGGACAATTTGACTGCCGCCAACGTCGTGGAGGACCATGAGGAAAAAACGGTGACAATCTTTGTAGACCACCCTTACTTGCAGACCATCGAAATCGATCCGAGCCGTATTATTATAGAGGATGTTGAGGAAAGCCTGCTGGCCCGGGGAGACATCAAGCTGAGCGTGGCAGACTACACCGCCATCGAAGAGGACCTGCGCTCCCGGATGGAGAAAGAATTGGATACTGCGGCAAACGGGCAGACCACAGATGCGCTTGCCGTCAAAATGGTGAAGCAGGTCTACGAGCCCATTGTCAAGGCCATTGACCGCCGTTACAGCGTGGTTGTGGAATTAAAATAGCAGATTCAGCGGGCTCAATCCTTCGAACAAATCGAACACCAATCTATTGGCTACAAGGCTTCCGAGTAGGGGTCCCAGCAAATGTCCCCTGGCGCACATTACAAAACGATGCCGGCAAATTTATATGAAATAGATAAAAGGGCTTTCAACAGGCAGACAGGTTTCTACATCCAAATCAATAACCAGACAACTTTCTTTCTTTTCTTCTAAAAGTTGTTGAATCAGAAATCGCTTTATGCTACATTCCCATTATACAGATGCTGGAAAATAACCCAGATCGCATCTGATACATAATGGAAAAGGAGCGAGATTATGAAAAGAAGAATTCTCAGCATGGTACTGCTTGCCGCTATGTGCGCGGCCCTGCTGGCGGGCTGCGGCCAGAAGTCCGCAACCTGGAAGGTGACCTGCCCCTGGGCTCCCTCTGGCGTGGCCGCTATGGTGAGCCAGCAGGCGGCA
>OFHO01001307.1_pt1 | contig 18549 bp, 21 predicted proteins | sample 1521531 | NCBI WGS metagenome assembly OFHO01 (sample SAMEA3504124, study PRJEB24116) | mouse gut metagenome | biome: mouse gut; feature: mouse-associated habitat; material: faeces | place: Denmark | collected 2011
AACCCACCGGCTAAGCCGGTGGGTTTCCTGTATCCTTTGCGTAAAACAATCCGTCCTAGTATCTGGATGTGAATTTTGGCCTTTACTCTGTTGGCGCACTAAGAAATTTCAAATTCTTGTATTGATATTCCAGGAGATAGTCCCGCTCTCCCAGCGCCGCATCCACAACGCGGCGGTAGGTTTTTCCGTTTTTCTCACAGAGGCACATGTAATAGGGACGGTAGGCTGTCTCCACGCATTCCACTGAAACGCGCCCCAGTCCCCGCAGCATCTTGTATGAAGAACGCACCATGAATTCTCTGATCTTTTCCTCCGCCTGCTCTATGGTATATTGATCCTGTACGATTTGGCCGGAATCAATATCCTGATCCGATGTTTCCGGTGTTCCCACCGCCTTCCGCACAAGGTTCAGCGCACTGTTCATGGCCGCTGTACAGCGTACGCACTTCCCCTGCGGTCCAGACACGGTACCCCAGACAATATAGTATTTGCAATAGAAGAGAGAGCGTTGCAGGAGACGTGTTTCGCGCCGCAGTTTGGGGACAATCAGCCAGGAGATTCTGGTGATAAGGTCCGGATGATCAGCGCATGCAGCTGCCGCCGCCTGTTCCGGGGTAATCCTGACCATGGCGCATGGTATTGTCATATCTTGCATCCCCTCCTTCTGCTGGAATGATGCCACCAGGCCATTTTTTAATCGCTTACAGCTGCTTCCCCGTAGAATAATTCCAGGGTTTCGTCACTAGAGGGGGCTGTCAGCAAGGAGACGGCGACAACAAGGACCAGCGAGACGATACTGCCTACGATCGCGGGCCACCATCCGCCGGCAAAATTGCTCAAAGAGCCGTTTTGAATATAGCTGAGCACATACCAGAAGACAGCTGCTGCGGCGCCGCCTGCCATTCCCGCTACGCCTCCGGCATTTGTGCTCCGGGGCCACCACAGCGCCGCGAGCAGAGGGAATGTAAAGGCGGATGCCATGATGCTGAAGCCGGTGGTAATGATCCATAGAATGCTGTCGGGGGGATCGATAGCGATCAGCATTCCAAGGGCCCCAACAATCACCACAATCGCTTTCCCCCAGAAGGACAGCTTTTTTTGATCCTTGACACCGAAGCCCTTTCCTAAAATATTGACAACGAAAAGAGAGCTGCACATTAGGATGATACTGTCTACCGTGCTCATCATCGCACCCAGCGCAGCCGCGATCACTGTGCCGCCGACCAAAGGATGCAGGTACTCCATACACAGCGTGGGGATGATCATATCCGCTTTCTCAATTGTCGGGATCAGTATGACGGAGCCCAGAGCAATGATACTGCCACTTAAGTAAATGAAGCATTGGAACAAAACGGAATAGAATAAAGCACGCTTCATCGTCTTGTCATTGGTGGTGGACAAAAACCGCGTTACCGCCGCAGGCTGGCCTCCGATCTGGAAGAATCCCCACACCAGAAATCCCGAGATCATCCAGATTAAAGGCTTTCCGCCAGAGGCAAAGGACGCTCCAGCAGGATTGAAGGCGGCGTAGGAGTGAAAAATGTTGGAAAATCCCCCAGCCTTCCACACGGTGAGCGGCGCAAGAATAAGGAAGCCGCCGATCATTAATGCGCCCTGTACCAGATCGGTCCAGGCGACGGCAAACATTCCGCCTACGATCGTGTAGACCACTACGATGCCGCCGAAGATCAACAATGCAGTCAGATAGGGAATGCCGAGAATAGTCTCAAACGCGCCGCCCGCCGCCTGGAACTGGCTGGTCACGCTTGGGATGGAGCAGATGAGCATGATGATTGCCGCAATGAGCCCCGCCAGCTTGCCAAAACGTTTTTCGAACACTTCGGCCATAGTGAGGCACTCCACTCTGGCGTTGAGCCGCCGGATGCAATCTCCCACAAGGATATAGCAGAACCATGGCGCCGAGGCGGAGGACACGCCACAGGGCACGTAAGGGATGCCGGTAGTGCGGCGGGTTCCAATTGCGCCCATGTAGGTGCTGCCGCTCATCTGTGTGGCGGAAAAAGAGAAGCCAATCACGGCGGGAGGAAGCTTGTCCTTAGCCAGGAAGTAGTCGCCCTCCGATCTGTTTTTCTTCCCGAAAAGAATGCCAACGAGGAACATCAGGATAAAATAGATGATCAAGATGAATAAATATGCCATCATATACCTCCTTCTGATTATTCGCTGCAAGTAAAATCGTCCGACTGATTCTAATCCGTTTTCTCAAAGAATGCGTAGTAAAACGCACCGCCGGCAATGAGAAGATAGGACAGGAAGCAGACGATCAGACTGGGCAGATCCAGGCCAAACGAGTAGACCGGCGCACCCTTGACGGCGATCAACAGAGAACCGCCCACCAGGAAGATCATCATCAATATGATAGATACCACCGGCAGCTTGGGAACTTTATATTTTTTCATAGCTGCAGTCTCCTTTTCATTCATATTTGGGAGAGTATAGACTGTTGAATCAATTTTTTAAACAGCGGACGGAGAATTTCTGAACTTGGGCGGGAGGCGATACGCCGCCTTGCTGTGGCTGACGCCCAGCGAAACCAGGGATTCCAGCTGTTTGAGCGCTGCCAACGCCGGATTGATGACTGGAACGCCCAACTCCTGTGCCAGTTCACGGTCGAAAAGAGCGAAGGCCAGAGAGAGGCAGCCTAAAATAATGCAGTCTGCGCCATCCGAGGTCAACGCATACCTAGCTTCCTCCGTTACTCGACGCTTGGCAATATCAGGATCTTTTGCGATATCCAGGACGGACACGTTTGCCGCCCGGATCGAGGCGAGCCGGGTGTGCGCGATGCCTGCTCGTTGGACAAGCTGGTGGTGGCGGGGGACACAGTTGTCCACAATTGCGATAACCGAAAAGGCCCTTCCCAATGTTGAGGCCAGATGAACAGCATTCTCCCCAGGGCCTACAACGGGAATGCGGACCATTTCCCGGATCGCATACAGTCCGGGGTCGCCTGCGCACCCGATGATCACACCGTCATAGCCTTCCGCCTCCGCCTGGATGGCCTCCTGAATGACAGCGGGAGCCGCCAGCGCATCCTCATAATAGGACTCAATAGACCGGACGCCGTTCCGGCAGCTCTTTATGTGTACCTCTGTTTCGGAAAAGGAATGCTTCTGCAGGACCATCCTTCTCCGTGCGAGTTCCTGTTCCGATAGCCCTTCTCCGGGCACGATAAACAGCAGCTTCACAATGGATCGTTCCTCCTTTCCCTGGCCTGCGTTTCGGACTGCTTGGATACGGCTGCCCTCGAGCGGTTCCGTAGCGCGGTCAGGCCCAGACCTCTTTCAGTACCCGTAGCGTATTGCCGCCCATGACTTTCTCGATGTCTTTGTCGCTGTACCCAGCCTTGATCAAATAGCGGAGGATATTGTGACTGGCCTCGGTGGGGTTCTCGATCCCCGCCACATAAGGGACCTCCTGGCAGTCAATATGTGTCTCTGCAATTCCCAGTTCTCGGGAAATGATCTTGTGCACCGCGCAGTGGTCCGCATAGGTAACATCCGGACCAAAAGAGACATGATCAATTCCGACCAAATTCTTTACATATTCAAAGTGGTCCATGACGGAGTAAATGTTATGCACCGGGTGCGCCTTAGAAATCGTAGTGTGCGGAGCCGCTTCGATGCCGATGACGCCGCCCTTATCCGCGCATGCCCGCAAAACGTCGTCACTAGCCATGCGTTTGGCGTTCCATACGCTCTTTGCCCCCACGTGAGAGATGATCACAGGCTTTGTACTGCACTCGATCGTGTCCAGCATAGTCTGGTCGCTGGAGTGGGAGACGTCGATGAGCATGCCGACCTTGTTCATGCGCTCTACAGCCTTGCGCCCGAATACAGTCAGGCCCCCCTCGTAAGGTTCCTTGCATCCCGTTCCCAGGTAGTTGGACTCGCTATAGGTAATGCCCATCTGCCGAACGCCCAGGCCGTAGAGGATCTCAATTCGGTCGAGCTCGTTCTCGATAGGGCCTGCACCCTCGATCACAAGGACCATTGCCAGCTTGTGTTCTCGGTGGGCCCGGTAAATGTCCTCCACCTTCTCACAGCGGATCACCATGTCCTGGTGCATGATATCGCAGGAGCGTTTACCGATGTCTTCAATAACTTCCGTCCATTTCCAGCCGCATTTCGAGTGCATATTACAGCCGCCGTCCAGCATATTGTCGAAGATGCAGTCCCAATAGCTTCTGGAAAGCGCCTCATAATCGTATACGCCCCGGCCCTCTTTACAGTAAGCGCGATAATACTGAAACATATCCTTCGGGCGTACATTGGGATGGTCGTGCAGTGAAATAAAGATCAGTTCCTCCGCCAGCCGGAGCGCCCGCTCTTCCTGCTGGGCATCCAAGGGAATTGGGTGCTGCGGAAATAGTCCGTCGCCTACATCGAGAAGTTCAAATGCCTGATAGTCTTCACCGGGAGTGAGATAGCTGTATCCCTTATAGCCGTTGTACGGTTTGATAAGCCCCATAAACAGATCCTCTCCTATGATTATTTAGCAATGCATTACTATAAAAATGATAATATCATAAAACTATCTAAATGTAAATAGTTAAAATTATAATTTTATATATAATTTTAAAATTTTAATTTGAGCGAAGTGGATTTTGCCATATTGGAGGAGTTCGATTCCGCTTTACGCCTCTATTTTTCGAAGAAAGATGGCGGATGATGGGTATCCCATAAAAATTCTGCGTTTTTTCATTGCAAAAAGCATTTTGGGGATATATAATGCAGTTGTCAGATGTGTGCAGGCGCGCCCGGCTGCCGGGCCGGTCCTTCTGGCAGATTATAATTTGAGGAGTACAAAATTGATTATGTCGGATCAGGGGACCATGCTGGAGGGCGGGGGAAGAAATCCTATCGAGATCATTCAAGAGCTTTATCCCAGGCTCAGCAAATCGCAGAAAAAGATCAGCGATGTCCTGCTGCAGAAGCGGGATATCGCGGTATTCCTTTCTATTCAAGAGCTGTGCGAGCTGGCCGATGTGACGCCGGCCACCGTGCTGCGCTTTTCGCGGGTTTTAGGCTATAGCGGATATGCTGGGCTGAAAAAAAGCCTCCAAGCGCACCATCACAATAAGATGTATCCTTTACAATTTCGGCCTGCGTCGGCATCCGGGAGGACAGGTACGTCCGATCTGCAGTCCCACCTGGGGCGGCTGATAAAAGAAGAAATGAATCTTCTTGCCTCCACCTATCAGGAGCTGGATATCCAGACGTTGTTGGAGGCGGCGGATCTGCTGTGCAGGGCGAAAAAGATCTACCTTGCCGGCTTCGGGCTTGTTCTGTGGGCGGTTAAAATATTTGAGCACCGGCTGACCGCCCTGCAGCGGGACAGCACTGTGCTCACGTTTGAAAACTACAGTCTGCTGCCCAGCATTCTGGAGCGTGCCGTGCCGGAGGATGTATTTGTCCTGTTCACATTCCCCAATTACTTGTCTACCATTAAAGGCATTGCTCAGTGCGCCCAGGTAAAAGGTTGTAAGATCATCTGCATTACAGACAGGCCTTCCGCCCCCGTGGCGGCATATGCGGAAAAACTGCTGCTGTGCAAGGCGGATGGCGGAGCCCACTCTCTTTCTATTACCGCCGCCGCCTCTCTGGTTAATATTCTTGCTATCGCTATGAGCGCGCAGCTGGATGCAAGCGCTCTGCACCATGAGAATATGGCTGCGATGATGGCGGAATACGGTACTCCCGTCTCCTACTGGCAGGAGGGGAGCGAGTTTCACTGAGGAGTCCGCATAACAAAGGAAAGACTCCGACGCCGTGATAACCATCAGTGGAGGGCGACTAAAAAGCGCTGGAATTTCTGCAACAGAAATTCCAGCGCTTTTTGGTCTGTGCTTTGCGCCTTTCCTCTTGGTCTGCTCCGTGCCATCTGGCAAAATGATCCGTCAAAATATCGCAAGCGAGCGATTACCCCATACAAGTAACCGTCCGATAAGCTGATGCTTATCAGCGAACCACCTCATAACGCAATCGTAAATATGAATTCTCCAACATCACACATTCCTGCAGCTTCAGTACGCCTAATCTTGACAAATCTTTTTGTGAAAGTAAGGATTTGCCATCAATCAAAGTAGATGTATCCTTGCCGCCAATCAAAACGGGAGCAACAACAATATCAACGTAATCAAACAGCTTCTCGCGAAGAAATAAGCCATTTAGGGTCCCGCCGGTTTGTATCGTTATTCTCTCGCAGCCATATTTTGATTTGAGCTCTATAAGCGTATTTTCGAGGGATAATTCTTTCTGATACATAATATGGAAATTACGCTCCTCTACGCCAAATGCCGGGTGATCGGCATTTGACGTAATCAACACAAACGTTTTTGATAAAGCGCAAAGATATCGTATGCCATTTTCATTCAAATGGTTGTTATCTATTACCACAAAGGATACAGTCGTTCGGCTTGGCATCTTTTTTGTATTGACGCCGATTTTGGCTTGGACGCGGCCGGAATTGAGCGTCCATAAATCGGTTGTTCGCTCTATTTCATAATATTGGTGCAGGCCTTCTCTAACCCCTGCAATTTTGGGAAAATCCTTGTCCACATCCAAATCGTCCGCTGCGCCGGTGCTTATTTTCCCGTCAACTGACATCAGCATAAACAATGTTGTAATAGGTCTGTTCATTTTTCACTCCTAAATTTCCGTTAGCCGAACTGATGGATAGCGCCAAGTAATTTCTGTATTAACCTGACTTTTTAAAAACGGCTAAATATACTATAAAAAGAGAAAACTCCACCGCTGTGATAACCAGCGGTGGAGGACATCGAAAATGCGCTGGAATGCAGTTAATCCTTTTTGACCGGGACCCACAGCTCGCAGAACAAGTCCTTTTTGCTGTGCTCAAAATATATTTCGTAGTCTGTGTCATCCGTTTGCTCATATCCCGTCTGCGGAGAAAATTCCTTGAAAAACTTGCTCCAGACCTCACCTAAGCAATCGCCGTCGGGACCAATGCACGGAAACACGGCGTAATCCGCCGGGTCCGTCTGCCAGATGGTATAGCCGCTGCGGAGAAACTGTTCCGCTTGGGAAGCATCCGTGTCTCCGTCCAGGAGTATGCCGATCCCATAACGGAAATGGGTTTCGTTGTCCCTGACAGGGCTGCACAGCCCATAGAGATCCCGTTTCCCTTCGGCGCGAAGGCTCTTCATGGGTTCAATCAGATCTTTTTCAGAGCATTCTGCCCAGAAGTCAGGGATGCTGTGGTCGCTGTCATCGTTGATGATCTCATTGGGAAAGGACCTGACCAACGCGATAAACTGCTGCCGCTCTCTGTGTTCCATCCTGTAATCCATAATATTGCCGCCTTCCAATGTGATTTTGATGACGAGGGGATTGAACAGACGAAGTTTCGCACCCTTTCTTTTGGCCTGCTTCGGCGTGGAGCCGTGGAACCGCGAAAAGGCTTTGGAGAAGCTTTCCGGGGATTCATAGCCGTATTTATAAGCGGCATCAAGCACGGAAATGTCCGTATCCTGAAGCTCCTGAGCGGCCAGGGTGAGACGCCGCTTCCGGATATATTCCATAGCCGTCATACCCACGATAAAGCTGAAGGTGCGGTGAAAATTGTAGTTGGACATGTGCACGCTCTCTGCCACGTCAGCATACTGGATAGGTTCGCAGATATGCTGCTCCATATAGCAAATTGCCTGTTGGATATGTTGGATTGACACCTCTCTGCGCCTCCTCGTTTGTACTGATTATAACCGTCCGTATCAGAAAAGTCCTGTCCAATGCTGCACTGTTTTGTCTTGAAAGGCCGGCGGCGCAAAAATCCGGCGGCATCAAGCCGCCGGACTTTTCATGGGATGTATCACAGCTTTTCGTATCCATACTTGTCAATAATAGCGTCTACCTCTTTGCCCTCACGGCACAGGGGGCAGTCCTGCTGGGGATAGCTGGCGTATCCGGGCAGATCCTCGGTGTCGAAGAGGGATACCACCGGCGTACCGCTGACCTCCTTAAGGTGGCTGTAGATGGAAGCCACACCGGCCACGCTGCCGCCGTAATACTGGATACAGCGCATGCCCTTTTCCACCGTGCTGCCGGTGGTAATGGAAGCCAGGAGGAGCAGGACGTTCTTACCCTCCAGCATAAACCGGGCGTTTTCCCGGAAAATAAGCTTGCCGCCGGCGCTGACGTTCTCGCGCAGGAGATAGATCTCTTTCCCGGAATTGACGGAGTTATAGCTGGATTCCGTCAGCTTTCGGGCCAGGCAGGCGCCAATGACGCGGGTGCCGTCCATGCACAGGATGGTATCCACCATGGTAGAGGACGCCAGACGCTGGGCCAGCTGCTGGGCCACGGCGTCCGCCTCCTGGAGGCAGGACTGCTGCCGGGTCACGTCGATGAAGTAGTTGGTATGGCTGTTTCTGGTGGCAAAGTGGCCCTGGGCCACGCGCAGCGTGACGTCGCCTACGCATACGGGAATGTTGAAAAACTTAGGTTCCATGGGTTACCTCCTTTTCTCGTGAGAACGGGGCCGGAACAGATATTGACTCGTTTATAATACCATATTTATCCAGCGTTGTCCAGAGATTTTTTGTGCCTTATATACAAAAGGCGGGCGCGGGCGGGAATTTTCCCAGCCGTCAGGCCAGGAAGGAGGCGATGGCCTGCGCGTCCCGGCGGCCCTTCTGATACAGGCGCATCAGTGCGGCGCGGTCCCGGGTCAGGGTGCTCACCCCGCACAGGTCGTCCGGAGCGACGATCAGGACGCGGCCCTCCGCCTGGTACTTCTTTGCCAGCTCCACACCGGCATTGTACCGCTCCACCCTGGTGCGGAGCTTCCGGGCCGCGAAGGGGTAGCGGCGTTGGATCATATCCGCCAGGAGAGCGTCCTTTCCCGGCCCCCGTGGCTTGTCCGCAGGCCGGGTGAGGAGGAGCACCACCTTGTCGCATCCGCACTGGAGCGCTTTTTCCACCGGCACCGGGTCGGCCAGCGCGCCGTCGTAGTAGGGCAGCCAGTCCACCACATAGGGACGGCAGACGAAAGGGATGGCGGAGGACGCCTTAAAGATATCGTAGCGGTCCTGCGCCAGATCGGATTTGCCGAAGTATCTGGCGCTGCCGGTCAAAGCGTTGGTTGCCACCACCAGCAGCTCCGTGGGGTTGTCAAGGAGCGACTGGAAGTCCAGAGGGTTCTCTCCGTCTGAACGGCTCAGCGTACCGTACACATAGTCCAGGTCCACGTAGGACCGCCTGGTCAGGGCGTTTTTCGCCCCCATGTATTCCTTGCGCAGAGCGTATTCGGTATAAAAAGTGTAATTCCGGCCCCTCTGCCGGGCCAGGTAGGACGCGGCGTTGGCGCTGCCCGCCGATACGCCGATGACCAGATCGAACCAAACGTCCCGATCCATGCACCAGTCAAACACGCCGGCGGCGTATACGCCTCGCAGTCCGCCGCCTACGTCCACGATCCCAGTTTTCATTGCATGCCTCCGCCCGGTCCAATGGGCCGGTTCTCGTATTTGTATTTTGCGGGGAGATTATAGCAGAATCTGCCGGAAGAAGCAATCGGAAATTGGCGGCGCGCATGGATATGCTCCTTGCATTTTAGCGTGCGCGGTGCTACAATACCAATAAAAGGCAAGAACTGCGAAGGGGGCATACGGTTGGGAAAAACGAAACGTCTGACTGCCCGCGTATTCCGGCCTCTGGCCGTTGGCGCGCTGGCGCTCTGCGCCCTGCTGACCGCTCTGGCTGCTGCGGCGGCGCGGCCCGCGGCGGCGGAGGCCGGGGCTTCCGCCTGGCTGGTCGCTGCCGTACTGGTGGTTTTTGCGCTGTCCGGCGGCAGCGCGGTTTATTTTATCCGATGGATATGCCGCCGCTATCTTGACCCCGTTGTTCAGGCGACGCAGGCCGTCTCCCTTGCCGCCGCCGGGGACCACTCCGTCTCCCTGGCGGGCATCCCCCGCACCTCGGAGGAAGCCGCCGCCCTGCTAGACGCGGCGGGGGAGCTGGGGACCCGCAGCAGCAACTGCCTGCTGGAAATGGAGGAGGTCTTGGATCGGATCGCCGGCGGGGATCTGACCGCCCGGCTGCCCTGCGGCAGAAGCGGGGAATGCGGCGGGGCCTGTCTGGCCCTGGACGGCATGTCCCAGAAGCTGCGGGGGGCCATCGGTTCCGCCCGCAGCGCTATGGACCAGCTGGGGGGCCAGCTGGAGGAGCTGGAGCAGGAGGCCCAGTCGCTGGCCCGCAGCGGACAGGACCGCCGCCAGGGCAGGGAAGAGCTGTCCCAGGCCCTGGAGCGGCTGACCAGGACCCTTCAAGCCAGGGCCGGCGGCGCACAGGAGGTCAGCGGGGAAGCGGGGGAGCTCTGCCGCCGTCTGGAGATGTATACCGGGAAGCTGGAGGAGCTGACGGATGCGGTGGAGAGAATCGGAGAATGCGCCGTAGAGGTGGGGAAGATCGTCAAGGCCATGGAGGCGACCGCTTTTCAGTGCAGCGTCCTGGCCCGGAGCGCCTATGCGGAGGCCGCCGGGGCCGGAGTCAACGGCCGTGGCTTTGCCGTGGTAGCCAGCGAACTGCGGGTTCTGGCCTCCCGCAGCGCCCAGGCGGCGCAGGACGCCGCCGCTTTCGCGGGAGAAATGGACCGGAGCATCCGGGAGGGCTCCGCTTTGGCCTCGGAGGCGTCCCGGGAGCTGTCCGGCGTATCCGGTAGCAGCCAGGAACTGCAGAGGCTCTCCGCCGCCGCCGCAGAGGAGGCGCGGGACGCCGGGGCGGCGGAGGCCGCCGTCCGGCAGGCCGTCCGTCTCTCTGCCATCGGGGCGGAGGATCAGCTGTCCGCTTCCCGCGCCGCTTTGTCCGCTAAGCTCCTCCGGGAGCGGGCGGTCCGCCTCCGGGAAGCGCTGCGGGTATTCCGGCTGAATTGAGCGCGCGCCGGCGCGATACGGCGGCAAGACAAAAAGACCGAACGATGAAAATCGTTCGGTCTTTATTTGCTGCCAGGCTTATAGCGATTGGCGCAGAGGCGTTCAGTGCCGGGGAGACGCCTTCACGATCTGCGCCCCTTGAAGCAGTGCGGTGCGCACGTCGGTCAGGTGCTGGATACGCATGGTATCCGCTTTGCTGATTGCACCACCGATAGAAGTTACCACGTACCGGGGCGGCAGCTGGTTCAGCGCGTAGGCGGCAATGTCGTTCAAGCACTGTTCGCAGGTGCAGCAGCCCAGGCTGTCTTTTATGACCTGCAGCTCTTCCTCCACGAACGCCTCCATCATGTTTTCATACTTTTTCAAGACGATCCCTCCTTCCCTTCCTTTATACCACGTTGACTGCCTGTTGTCAATGCGGATGAAAGGGGAGCGGCAGCGATTTCAGATATAGTCCTCCGCGCACAGCAGCTCCGCCAGCAGCACCGCGCCGCCGGCCGCGCCCCGGAGGGTGTTGTGGCTGAGGCAGACGAACTTGTAGTCATACTGGGTGTCAGGCCGCAGACGGCCCACGGATACCGCCATGCCGTTCTCCAGCATCCGGTCCAGCCGGGTCTGGGGACGGTCGGGCTCCTCGAAATAGTGGAGGAACTGCTTGGGGGCGGAGGGGAGCCGGAGCTCCTGGGCCCGTCCGGAGAAATTGGCCCAGTCGGCCTTGATCTGCTCCTCGGAGGGCTTGCAGCCATCTTTGAACTTCATGAAGCAGGCCGCCATATGGCCGTCCTGGCAGGCCACCCGGAAGCACTGGGCGGTGATGGCGGGACCCTGGGCCAGAACCAGCCTGCCGTCCTCTACCGCGCCCCACAGCTTCATGGGCTCGCGCTCGCTTTTCTCCTCCTCGCCGCCGATGTAGGGAATGCAGTTGTCCACCATTTCCGGCCAGCGTTCAAAGGTTTTGCCCGCGCCGGAAATGGCCTGATATGTACAGACCAGGGCCCTCTCCAGCCCGTACTTCCGCAGGGGGTGCAGGGCGGGAACGTAGGATTGGAGGGAGCAGTTGCTCTTCACGGCGATAAAGCCCCGGCTGGTGCCCAGGCGTTTGCGCTGGGCGTCGATGAGACGGATGTGGTCGGCGTTGATCTCCGGTACCACCATGGGCACGTCCTCGGTCCAGCGGTGGGCGCTGTTGTTGGAGACGACCGGGCATTCCAGTCGGGCGTACCGCTCCTCCAGAGCTTGAATCTCCTCTTTCTTCATGTCCACGGCGCAGAATACGAAGTCCACCATGCCGGCCAGCTTTTCCGCGTCCGCCTGGGCGTCCAGCACCGCCAGGCCCTTGGCCTCCTGGGGAATGGGCGAGGTCATGGCCCAGCGGCCGGCTACGGCCTCCTCATAGGTCTTTCCCGCACTGCGGCCGCTGGCGGCCAGGGCGGTAAGCTTAAACCAGGGATGACCCTCCATGAGGGTAACGAAGCGCTGGCCCACCATGCCGGTGGCCCCGATGATTCCAACGCGATATTCTTTCATATTTATAGTACCTCCAGAATTTATTTGCCATTTAGAACCTGTATTCATAGATGTGGAGCGCCGGGATGGGCGGAAGATCCGGCTGGACGGCGTTCAACGCCTGTGGTCGCAGGCTCTTGCAGCCAGCCGGCAGGATGGAATTGACTGCCCGCCCAGGACTTGGCAGGGGCCTGAGAGGGAAAACTGTCGATTCCTGGGTTGAAAAAATCCCCGGCCCCGTGTATACTGTAGCATAGTATGCGGCGTCCCTCAACAGGGTACCGTATTTTCATACCATATTTTTTGTACCATGTCAACCGTTTGTTCCCTGCTTGGAGGTTTCATGAAGAAGTTTTTATGCACTTTTTTTCTTTGTTTGCTGGCCGCGGTCACATTGGGCGTTTCTGCCCGCGCTGCGGAGGACATACTGAAGGTGGGGCTTCGCTACGGCGGCGCGGCCCTCTCTTCCGCCAGTTTGGAGAGCGTCCAGGGCGGCGGCTTTTCCCTGGGCTGGTTCGATGAGGAAACCCGGGCGTTCCATGAAATGGAGCGGGTGGAGGAGGCACGTCTGGCCGTCGCCGTCTCCGGCGGCAGGCTTGTGGTCACGGCGGCGGATTCCGGCAGGGTACTGTTCCGGTTTGACTGCTCCGGCGGGAAGGCCCTGGGCATTATGCCGGACGGCGCGGGCGGGAAGGCCCAGACCCGTTTTGAGGACTGCCGCTGGTACGGCGGGTTTGAGTTCCGCCCCAACGGCGGGAAGGTCAACGTGATCAACGTGGTGGGGCTGGACGATTACGTCAAGGGGGTTCTGCCCTATGAAATGAGCGCGGACTGGCCTTTGGAGGCGCTGAAGGCCCAGGCGGTCTGCGCCCGGACTTACGCCCTGCTGCCCTCGCGGCACTATGGGACCGACCGTTTCGACGTGTGCAATACCGACTGCTGCCAGGTCTATCGGGGCGCGGGCCAGGCCGGCGCCGTGTCGGACCAAGCCGTGGAGGAGACGGCGGGGATCGCGGCCTTTTACAACGGCCGTTACGCGGAAACCTACTACTGTTCCAGCAACGGCGGCGCGTCGGAGGCTCCGGTAAACGTATGGGGCAACAGCCAACCCTACCTGGTGGGGAAGCCGGACCCCTACGAGGAGCTGACCTACATTCCCGGATATGACTATACCATGCAGTACAGCTGGAGCCAGCTGACCAGCCTGCTGAAAAAGCAGGGATATGCGATTGGCACGGTAACCTCCGCCCGGGTTTCCGGGACCACGCCTACGGGGAATGTGGCGGAGGTAACCTTCCGGGATGCGGCGGGGAGGACCGTGGTTCTCACCAAGGAGGCGTGCCGGAAGGTTCTGGGGACTAAGAGCATGCGTTTTACTATTGCCGGCGGCGGAAGCGCTGGCTGGTCCGTCAACCGCTCCGGCGGCAGGCTTGCCAGCATGGACGGCGTATACGCCATCTCCGGCGGCGGACGGACGGGGCTTTTCGGCGGCGGAGCCGTGTACGCCATCACCGCCTCCGGTACATCTGTCCTGCGCGCCCCTGGCGGCGCGGCCTCTGGTGGGACGGGCATCACCATCACCGGCGCCGGCTGGGGCCACGGCGTGGGCATGAGCCAGTACGGCGCCAAGGCAATGGCGGAGCAGGGATACACGTATGAGGATATCCTGCTGTTTTACTATACGGGCATCACGCTGGAAAGAATTTCCGGGCGGGAGGCGGAAAGCGCATGATGATAGAGTACCGTGCATTTGGAGCGGAGGAGCTGTCTCGTGTGCAGGTGCTGTATGAAGACGCCGGCTGGACGGCCTATCTTGGCGGCCCGGACAAGCTTGCGCGGGCCTTTGCCGTGTCTCTTTATGTTCTTGGCGCGTTTCAGAATGGTATGCTGGTCGGGTTTGTCCGGTGCGTAGGGGATGGGGAGCACATCGTCTATGTACAGGATCTGATCGTGGACAGGACATACCGGCGTCAGGGAATCGGGAGAGATTTACTGCGGAGGGCCAGGGAAGCATACCGGCATGTCCGCATGTTTGCGCTGATGACAGACGCCTCTGACGGGGACGCCAATGCTTTTTATCAAACAATGAAAATGAAATCCTGTAAGGATGCGGGGCTGACCGCTTACTTTTGGTAAGCGCAGCTCCGGAAAGGAAGCGCCAGTGAAAACACATGACTTTTATTACGACCTCCCTCCCGAGCTCATCGCCCAGACGCCCATCGAGCGTCGGGACGCCTCCCGGCTGCTGGCCCTGGACAAGGAAACAGGGAAGTGGGAGCACCGGCATTTTTTTGAGCTTCCGTCGCTGCTGCGTCCGGGGGACTGCCTCATTATGAACGACTCCCGGGTGCTGCCCGCCCGGCTGCTGGGCAGCCGGGTCCGTACGGATGGAACCCTGGGCGGGGCCTGCGAGGCGCTGCTGCTCATTGACCGGGGGGACAACGTCTGGGAATGCCTGGTGCGTCCGGGAAAAAAGCTGCGTGCCGGCGCGAAGGTGTCCTTCGGGGAAGCCGGGGAGCTGACGGGTGAGATTATAGGCGAGGTGGAGGGCGGCAACCGGCTGGTCCGCTTTACCTACCAGGGCATATTCCTGGAGGTGCTGGAGCGGCTGGGGAAGATGCCCCTGCCGCCCTACATCAAGGCGGAGCTCCAGGACCGGGAGCGGTACCAGACGGTGTACTCCCGCGTAACCGGCTCCGCCGCCGCGCCTACGGCGGGCCTGCATTTTACCAAAGAGCTGATGGAAGAGGTCCGGGCCATGGGCGTGAACATCGGCTATGTGACCCTCCATGTCGGACTGGGGACCTTCCGCCCGGTGAAGGAGGAGGAGATCACAGACCATGACATGCACAGCGAGTACTGCGTCGTCTCCCAGGAGACGGCGGACCTCATCAACCGCACCAAGGCGGCGGGGGGCCGGGTGATCTGCGTGGGCACCACCTCCTGCCGGACGATCGAGAGCTGGGCGGAGGAGGACGGGCGCATGGAGGCCAGGGCCGGGTGGACCAACATCTTCATCTATCCCGGCTGCCGGTTCAAGGTGATGGACGCGCTCATCACCAACTTCCATCTGCCGGAGAGCACCCTGATCATGCTGGTGTCCGCCCTGGCGGGCCGGGAGCACGTGCTGGCGGCCTACGAGGAGGCGGTCAGGGAGCGGTATCGATTTTTCTCCTTTGGAGATGCGATGTTTATCGCAAGCGGAATCGGATGACCGGCGGAGGGACATACCTATGGAATACAGAGCAGACGACAGGGAGCTCCAGGCCGCCGTGTTCATAGAATTTGTCAACCAGGTATGGCCGGGGAATTACGATGTGGAGAGAACCCGGGACGCGTTATCAAAAACCATCAACATTACGGCTTATGACGGAGAACGGCTGGTGGGCTGTCTGCGTATTCTGACCGATGGGTGCTATTTCGGGACAATCACGGAACTGCTCGTCCTTCCGGAATATCAGAGGCGGGGCATTGGCAGCAGGCTTTTGCAGCTTGCCAGAGATAGCGCGCCCACTATGCTGTATTTCGGCGCGCAGCCTGGGGTTGAGGCGTTCTATGAGAAAAACGGATGTGAAAAGGGCCTGCAGTCATACGTGATACGAAAAAAGAGGAGATAAGCGGAACGGTTCCGGGAACCGGCGCGGCGGTCTTGACTGCCGCGCCGTTCTCATGTAAAATAGGGATAGATGAAAATAGATCATTGCCCTTGCGGCAGAGAGGAGCATGCGAGTATGAACGGCAATCTGGCTTATCAGGAGGAGTTTCGGGAGGAACTGCTGAACGGAGAATTTGTGGCTATGTCCCCACGTCCTACGTTCAACCATAACCGCGTAGCGTTCAATATTGCGGTGCTGTTTGAGAACCGGCTGAAAAACAGCACCTGCACAGCTATTGTAGATGGGGTGGACCTCTACCTGACGGAGAAGGACCGGTTTGTCCCCGACATGATGGTGGTCTGCGACCGGGATAAGATCCGGAATGACGGCGTTCACGGCGCGCCGGACCTGGTGGTGGAGGTGCTCTCCCCCCGAACGGCCAACCGGGACCGGGGATATAAGATGGAACTGTACGCAAAGAGCGGCGTCCGGGAGTACTGGCTCGTCAGCCCCGCCGAAGAATCCGTGGAGGTATACCTGCCGGAGGAGGGGCGGTTTGCCCTGGGGGACGTTTACACCTACCGGCCCTGGACGAAGGAGGTCCAGACCGAGGAGGAACGGGCGGAGGCGGTCACCCACTTCCGGTGCAGCCTGTACGATGATTTCGACATATCTCTGGAGGACATCTTCAAGGGACTCCTCCCATGATGCAGCCTGTGAAAGGAGGCGGATTCCATGCTTTCCCTGTTAAGGGACCATGTCAGCGACGCGGCTGCGCCGTTTATTTTCGTCATTCTGTTCCTGGTCATTGTGGGCGCGGCGTTGTGGCTGACGCCCCGGCTGGCGAAATGGCTGGATAAAAAGGAAGCCGGACACAAGGGCTATTATGACGGGATGCTCACCGAGGACCCCAATGCGCAGGAAAAAAGGGAGGGGGATGCGGACGATGGCAAGGCTGACTGACCTGCCCAATATCGGCCCCAAGCTGGCGGAGAACCTGGAAAAAGCAGGGATCGAAACCCCGGAGCGCCTGCGGGAGCTGGGGGCGGAGGAGGCATTCCTTCGCATCCGCACTCAGGCGGACGCCGCCTCCTGCCTCCACCAGCTGAGGCTCTGGCGGGAGCGGCGGAGGGCGTCCATAAGTGCCTGCTGTCCCCGGAGCGGAAGGCAGAGCTGAAAGCATGGTTCCGCAGTTTGTAAATTACGGTCAAAATCAAAGAGACGGGGGGGGGGAGGATTCCTATGGGTTCTCTGCTGCCATCGACAAAAAACACACGCGCGTTGCCGACAGGAACCCTGCGATATATCAGAAGCGACGTCCCAGAGAACCTGACCGATGCGGAGATACAATGGCTGCTGGACAATCAGATCACGACTGTCGTGGACCTGCGGTCAGAGGAGGAGCGTTCTCAAAGGCCGAGCTGCCTGGCAGCGCGGTCCGGATTCCGGTATGTACCTCTCCCTGTTGCGGGCGGCGGCAGTACGCCGAAATCGCTTGAGCAGCTGTATACGGTATATCGGCAGATGCTGGATGAAACAATGGTGCAAATCGTTGACACCATCATGAACGCCGCATCCAATACGCTGTACTTCTGTACAGCCGGGAAGGACCGGACCGGCGTTGTGTCAGCAATTATTCTGAAGCGACTGGGGTTCGGCGATGAAGCGGTTATTGAGGATTACATGATGTCAAAAGACAATCTGATGGATATGCTGACGGCGTATGCCGGCGCGCATCCGGAAGTGGACCTGGACGTCATTATCCCGCACAGAAAGAACATGGAGCGGTTTCTGCATTATCTGCGGGGTGAATCATAAATCAGCGCGGAAAGCGGATAGAAAAACAAGGAGTTACCTTATGTTCAAGGTTATCAAACAGGAAGGGCGCGCCCGGCGGGGCCAGTTTTCATGCGCCCACGGCGGCGTGGTCCAGACCCCCGTCTTTATGAACGTAGGCACTCAGGGAGCCATCAAGGGGGCGGTCAGCGCCCACGATTTGAAGGACCTCAAGTGCCAGATTGAGCTGTCGAATACCTACCATCTCCACCTCCGGCCGGGGGATGACGTGGTGAAGGCCCTGGGCGGGCTCCACAAGATGATGGACTGGGACGGCCCCATCCTGACGGATTCCGGCGGCTTCCAGGTATTTTCCCTGGCGGGACTGCGGAAGATCACCGAGGAGGGCGTCACTTTCGCCTCCCACATCGACGGGCGGCGGATCTTTATGGGGCCGGAGGAGTCCATGCAGATCCAGTCCCACCTGGGCAGCGACATCGCTATGGCCTTCGATGAGTGCGTGGAGAACCCCGCGCCCTATGATTACGTTAAGCAGTCCTGCGAGCGTACGGTCCGCTGGCTCCGGCGGTGCAAGGAGGAGCATGACCGCCTCAACGCCCTGCCGGACTGCGTGAATCCCCGGCAGATGCTCTTCGGCATCAACCAGGGGGGGACCTACGAGGACCTGCGGATCTGGAGCATGCAGGAGAGCGCCAAGGTGGACTGCGACGGCTACGGCATCGGCGGACTGGCGGTGGG
>OFHO01001312.1_pt1 | contig 18446 bp, 22 predicted proteins | sample 1521531 | NCBI WGS metagenome assembly OFHO01 (sample SAMEA3504124, study PRJEB24116) | mouse gut metagenome | biome: mouse gut; feature: mouse-associated habitat; material: faeces | place: Denmark | collected 2011
TTAACCCAGAAACTTTCCTCTCGATTTTATTGGGGGCTTAAATGCTGTTGCCCTGCTGAAGACCGCTATTTGTATTGACAATTTCCTTTCTTGGGGTGTACCATATTACAAAGAAAGGGGATGAAACGGTGGTAGAGGAAGGGAAGCGGACGCTGCCCAAGTGGGCGGATATGAGCCTGGTGATGCTGAAAATTGGCCTCTTCACCTTTGGTGGCGGCTGGAGCATCGTGGCCCAGATGCAGAAGGAGTTTGTGGAAAAACGGGGCTGGCTGGGGGAGGAAGAGCTGCTGGACATCGTCGCCATCGGCCGCAGCTTCCCCGGTATCATGGTGGTGAACACCGCGGTGATGCTGGGCTACCGGATTGGCGGGGTGGGGTGCGCCTTCCTTTGCGCCTTTGGGATGGCCTTTCCCGCTTTTGTGGTAATGGCGGCGGTGACCACCTGCTACACCGCCGTCCGGGATAACCCTTGGGTAGCCAGGGCGATGGTGGGGGTCCGGGCGGTGGTGGTGCCCATCATCCTTTCCGCCTGCCTGGGGATGCGCAAAAGCGCGGTCCGGGACCGGGTGGGGCTGGGCATCGCTGTCCTGGCCTTTCTGGGCCTCCTGGCGGGGGTCAGCAATCTCTATATCATCTTCCTGGGCGGATTTGTGGGGCTGGCGGTGCAAACCCTGCTGGCAAGCCACCAGGCCCAGCCGGGCCAAGGGGAGGAGAAGGGGGGCGGGGAAGGATGAAAACCCTTCTGGATCTCTATCTGGTGTTTTTCAAGATTGGGGTGTGCAGCTTCGGCGGCCTTTCCATGATTCCCGTTATTAACGAGGAGATGGTGCGCCACGGCTGGATGACGCTGGAGGAGGTAGCGGATATCATCGCCTTTGCGGAGATGACTCCCGGCCCCCTGGGCATCAACGCCGCCACCTTTGCGGGGATGCGTGCGGCGGGGATTTCCGGCGCTGTGGCGGCCAACCTGGGGGTGATGAGCCTGGCCCTTACCCTCTGCCTGGCGGCGGCCATCTTTCTGGCCCGCCTCCGGGGGAACCCCTATTTGGAGCGGTTCACCTATGGCATCCGGCCGGTGTGCATCGGCGTGATGCTGGCTACCTGCATCACCATGCTGCCAAACTACCAAAACGCCACCGGAGCAGTCGCCCCAGGGGCGGTGCTCATTGGGGCTGCCGCCCTGTTTTTGCTGGTGAAAAGGAAATGGTCCATCCCCAAGGTGATGCTGGTGGCGGCGGCCCTGGGGCTGGTGCTGGGAGGATAAGGAGAGGTAAGGGCGGTATAGGCAGCGCAGCTTACTGCGGTCCTTACAAAAGGCCACCAAAGGATAAAGCGGGTGGAGCGCCGAAAGACGTCCCACCCGCTTGTTGTGTTGCCAAGTTAGGCTTAATAGGCCACCAGGATGCCGGTTTCCTCAGCGTAATAGGAGGTGAGGCCCTGGGTCTCCATCACCGTCACCGGAACGCCGGGGAAGGTCTTTTCAATCTGCTCCCGCAGGTAGCGGACCCCCAGGGGGTTGCTGCAATGGGAAATGACCACCCCTCCTTCGCCGGGCCCCGGCTTCTGGCGCTTCATCTCCGCCACCAGGGTGTCCAGGGCGCGGCTCTGGCCCCGGATTTTGTAAAGGACCTGGATTTTCCCCTCCCGCGAGGCCTCCGCCACAATGCGGATGCCCAGCTTGCTGGCTACCACCCCCACCAGCTTGTTCATCCGGCCGTTTTTCACCAGGGTATCGAAGGAGGAGAGGGTAAAGAGCAGCCGGAGGGTGCGGTTGTAGGCCACCGCCTGGCGGGCCACATCCTCGAAGGACAGCCCCTGGGCGATAAGCCCCCGCACATACCAAACCAGCAGCGCCATCTGGCCGCCGGTGGATTTGGTATCCAGAATCAGGATTTTTTTGTCCGGATCCTTTTCCAGGGCCATCCGCCGCCCCACCACGGCGCTGTTAAAGGTGCCGCTGAGGGCGCTGGTCATGGTGATGGCCACCGAGCAGTCCGCCTCATCAAACTCCCTGGCCCATTCCTCCGGGCTGGGACAGGCGGAGGAGGTGGGGCCGTCAAAGGAGGCCAGGGCCTTCTTCATATCGGCAAGGTCCAGCTGGTTGTCGTCGGTAAATTCCTGGATGCCTACCCGTATCTTCAGGGGGACAATGGAAAAGCTGAGGCCGGGGAGAGGCTCGATTCCTTCCCGCAGGTCGCAGGAGCTGTCGGCAGCGATTTTCCAGGTGCTCATAGGACAGTACCTCTTTTCTGGGCCGCCCTGAAAGCGGGCCCTTGGAATGTGGTTTTCAAAACCATGTCTATACCTATCATACACGAAAAGTCGCTCCAGGTCAAGGACCGGGCGGCTTCTGAGCCTTGCCTTCTTTTTCTTCTTGCAAAAGAAGAAAAAGAAGCAAAAAGAAGAATGACCAAAGGAGCCGTGAAGCAGCGGCTCCTTCTATTTTTGGGGTGATTTGGCTCCCTTCCCGAAAAAGGGGTTGACATTTGCTCCTGGGTGTGATACTGTATATATACGATATATACAGATAGGGAGGCGACGGGTTGGATGTCATCTTAAACAACAGCAGCGGCCAGCCCTTTTATGAGCAGATTCAGGAGCAGGTGAAACGGCTGATTCAAACCGGCCAGCTGCAAGAAGGGGAGGCCCTCCCCTCCATGCGCCAGCTGGCGAAGGAGCTGCGGGTCAGCGTCATCACCACAAAGCGTGCCTACGAGGAGCTGGAGCAGGCGGGCTACCTCTGCTCGGTGGCCGGCAAGGGGAGCTTCGCCGCCCACCCCGGCCGGGAAGAGGTGCGCCGGGAGCAGGAGGGAAAGCTGGAGCAGCACCTGCGGGCCGCCGCCACCCTTGCCAAGGAGGCGGCGCTATCCAGGGAGGAGCTGCTGGAGCGGCTGGAGAAATTGTACGAGGAGGCGCAATAAATTGGATATTTTGCAAAAAAATATACTAGAAGTAAAAGATTTGACCAAGGATTACCCCGGTTTCCACCTGAAAATGGACCTGGCCGTCCCGGCGGGGAGCATCATGGGGCTGGTGGGGCCCAACGGAGCAGGGAAGTCCACCACCCTCCGGCTGATTTTGGGTCTGGCCCATCCAGACAGCGGCTCCATCCAGGTGCTGGGGTGCAGCGATTTGAACAAGGCCCCCGCCCTCCGGGAGGATATCGGGGTGGTCTTCGACGAATGCTCCTTCCCGGAAATGCTGGACGCCGCCCAGATAGGGAAGGTGCTGGGAAAAATCCATCCCCGGTGGGATAAGGCGCGCTACGAGCAGCTTTTAAAGCGGCTGGAGCTGCCCTGGGGGAAGAAAATCAAGGATTTTTCCAGGGGGATGAAGATGAAGCTGGCGATTGCGGCGGCCATGGCCCACAGCCCCCGCCTGCTGCTGATGGATGAGCCTACCAGCGGCCTGGACCCCATGGTGCGGGGGCAGGTGCTGGAGCTGTTCCAGGAGTTTATCCAGGACGAGGAGCGGGGCATCCTCCTTTCCTCCCATATCACCAGCGACCTGGAGAAGGTGGCGGATTACATCACCTTTGTGGACCGGGGCCGGGCCCTCCTCACCGAGGAGAAGGACACCCTGGTGGAGGTGTATGGGGTGTTGAAGGGTCCCGCCGCCCGGATGGGGGAGGTGGAGCCGGGGGATGCCATCGGCCTGACCCAGACGAAGCACGGCTTTGAAGGGCTGGTGCGGGATAAGGCCGCCATGGCCCAAAAATACCCGGATTTTTTGGTGGATCGGGCCAACCTGGAGGAGGTTATCCTCTACCTTGTGCGGGAAAACCGGGAAGGGAGCGAAGAGAAATGACGGGACTGGTTTTAAAGGATTTTATGCTGATGAAAAAGAACGCCCTGTATATTGCGGTGGTGATGCTGTTCTTCGCCGGAATCTACGGCTCCATGGGCGGCGACTCCTTTGTCTCCTTCTTTGTTTCGGTGATGGTGGTAAGCATCCTCATCTCCACCATGAGCTACGACGAGTTTTACCACTGGGAGCGGTACGCCGCTGTGCTGCCCCTCTCCCGCCGGCAGATTGTGGGGGCCAAATACCTGACAGCCCTCCTCTTCTTCGCCATCGGCGGCCTTTACACCATGGCAATCGACGGGGCAAGCCTGCTGCTGCGGGGCGGCTCCCTTTCGGGGGAGGCCCTTCTGGTGATGGTCCTGGCCCCCCTGACGGGGATGGTTGGCGCGGCGGTGACGCTGCCCTTCTACTACCGCTTCGGCGCCCAGCGCAGCCGCACCGCCATGCTGGTCTTCTACGGCGTCCCCAGCCTGCTGCTGGTGGTGGTGGCAAGGTTCGCCCCCGGCCTGTTGAAGGGGGGCCTGGAGGTGTCCCTTACCCTCGGCGGGTTCCTGGCGGGATGCGCCCTGTTTACCGCTGTGGCCCTGGGCCTTTCCTTCCTCCTTTCGGTGCGCATTTTGGAGAAAAAGGAGATTAAATAACAAATAGTAAAATCCCCCGGACGGTGCAGACAGCATGGTCCGGGGGATTTTCGTTTGGTTTCAGGATGTCGGGGCGGACAGGGCCTCCTCCTTGCGGCGGATGTTTTGCATCTCCCGAACGATAAAGCCCAGGGTCACCAGGAAGGCGGCCAAATCCGCCGCCGGACCGGCATAGAGGATGCCCTCCAGGCCGAAGACCAGGGGCAGCGCCACCAGCAGGGGCATGAGGAAGAGTACCTGCCGGGTCATGGAAAGGAACATCCCCTTTAAGGGCTTGCCGATGGCGGCAAAGAAGTTGGAGGAAAGAAGCTGTACCCCGTTTACCAGCACCATCAGCAGAAAGACCCGCATAAAATGCACCGCGAACTGGTAATACAGCTCGTTCCCCTTGCCGAAGAAGGCAAGCAGCTGCCGGGGGAAGAACTGGAAGAGCACAAAGCCCGCGGCGGAGATGACAAGGTTCCAGCGGATAGCCAGCCAGTAGGTATCCCGCGCCCGGCGGTACCGCCCCGCCCCGTAGTTGAAGCCGATGATGGGCTGGGTGCCCTGGGAAATGCCGATGATAATCGCCAGGAGGATGGCGTTGGTCTTCATCACAATGCCGCTGGCCGCCAGGGGTATCTCCCGGCCGTAGGGGGAGAGGGCGCCGTAGTACACCAGGGAGTTGTTGAGGACGATCTGCACCAGGGTGATCGCCACCTGGTTGAAGCTGTTGCTCATGCCGTAGGTGACGATGGTGATGCTTTCATAGAGGGTGATGGCGAAGTGCTTTCTTTCCAGGCGGATGCTGCGGAACCGCCAAAGGTAGACCGCCGCAAGGAGGAAGGAGAAGACCTGCCCCAAAACGGTGGCGATGGCCGCTCCCCGCACCCCCATCCCCAGCACAAAGATAAAGATGGGGTCCAAAATGGTGTTGAGCACCGCCCCGGCGGTGATGCAAAGCATGGAGTACCGGGGGCTGCCGTCCGCCCTGGCCAGGGTGCTGAGGACCTTGGTGAGGATGAAGAAGGGTAGGCCCAGGGCGGTGATGCGGGCGTACTCCTGGGCGTAGGGGAATACCTCCGGGGTGGAGCCGAACAGCCCCAGCAGGGGGTCCAGAAAGATCTCGATAAGAAGGGCGTAGAGGAGGCCGAAAACCAGGGCCATGGAGATGGCGTTGCCGGCGATGGAGGCGGCCTTTTCTCCCTCCCCCCGCCCCAGGTAGAGGGAAAAGCGGGAGGCGCTGCCGGCGGAGATAAGCAGGGCGATGGCAAGGCAGATGGTGGTAAGGGGATAAGCCACGTTGGTGGCGGCGTTGCCCAGGTAGCCCACCCCCCAGCCGATGAAGACCTGGTCCACGATGTTATAGAGGGAGCTTACCAGCATCGCCACAATGCTGGGGATGGCAAAGCCCCGCAGCAGTTTTGGGATATTTTCGTACCCCAGGGGGTTTTCCGCCTCCTGGGGGATGGAAGATTGGTTCAAAGGGCACACTCCTTTTGCTCTGTGGGCCAGTGTCACCGAAGGGGGGCAGGGAATAGGATGGGAAAAGGGCGGCCCCTGCGGACGCGGCGCCAAAATGTTTAGAAGCAGCGCCAGGCGGCCCGGCATACCGGGCCAAACGGTGCTATTTCTTAAAATTATACCAGAAAGCGGCCTCCAGGTCAAAGTTTGGGGAATGAAGGGGAAAAGGAAAGCCTCGAACAAGGGCGGAGATAGGCGGAGGAAGGAGCCTATCCCTCCCCGTTTCCGGATACTGCCTTTGCCAAAAGCAGAAGGGTTCTGCTATAATAAATGGGTCATCTTGAAAGGAGCTGTTACTATGAATACCCGCCAGGCAGGGGGGCGCGCCGCCGCCCTTGCAAAGTACGGGATGCTGGTGGGGGGCACCGCCATTCTGGCCTTCGGCCTCTATAACGTCCACCGCCAAAGCAATATTACCGAGGGAGGGGTCCTGGGGCTGGTGCTCTTCTTTGACCACTGGCTGGGCGTCACCCCCGCCCTGGTTTCCCCGGTGCTGGACGCCTTTTGTTACCTCATCGGCTTTCGCTTTTTGGGGCGGGAGTTTGCCAAATGCTCCCTGGTGGCAAGTCTCAGCTTCGCCTGCTGGTACGCCCTCTTTGAGCGCTTCCCTCCCCTCCTCCCCAGCCTGCGGGAGCACCCGGTGGCGGCGGCCCTTTTGGGGGCCTGCTTTGTGGGCCTGGGGGTGGGTCTGGCAGTCCGGGCCGGGGGTGCCGCCGGCGGGGACGACGCCTTGGCCATGACCATCTCCCACCTGACGAAATGCCCCATCGCCAGGGCCTATCTCTTCACCGACGTGGTGGTGCTGGCCCTTTCCAGCACCTACATCCCCCTGAAGAACCTGCTTTGCTCCCTGCTGACCGTCACCATCTCCTCCTTCCTCATCGGCCGGGTGCAGACCATCCGCCTGGGGAAGAAGCCCCCAAAGGGCGCCTTGGCCCCGGCAAAGTAGAGAGCAGCGCCCCTGCTGGGGATCTCCAAAACTACACAGACTTTGGACGAAACCAACTGTGTCATAAAAACATTGGCCGCTTTTCTTTTTCCTTCTTTTTCTTTTCCCGCGAAAAGAAAAAGAAGGCAGGCCCCCGCCTGGTTGACAAAGGCGGAGGCAGGGCCTATACTATATGCCAAGGAACGGTAAAGGAGAGAAACGCTATGTCCAACACACCGGAGGGCTGCACCCACGACTGCGGGTCTTGCAGCCAGAGCTGCGGCGAAAGGAAACAGGCTCCCCAGAGCTTTTTGGAAAACCCCCATGAGCTGAGCTGCATCAAAAAGGTCATCGGGGTGGTGTCCGGCAAGGGGGGCGTTGGGAAATCCATGGTCACCAGCATGATGGCGGTGCTGCTTAACCGCAAGGGCTACAGCACAGCCGTCCTGGACGCGGATATCACCGGCCCCTCCATCCCCAAGGCCTTCGGCATCCACGAAAAGGCCCAGGGGGATGAGACGGGCCTCTACCCCGCCCGGAGCAAAACCGGCATCGGCATCATGTCGGTAAATATGCTGCTGGAGACCGAGACCACCCCCGTCATCTGGCGCGGCCCGGTGATTTCCGGGGTGGTGAAGCAGTTTTGGACCGACGTGGTCTGGGGGGATGTGGACTTCCTCTTTGTGGATATGCCCCCCGGCACCGGGGACGTGCCCCTCACCGTCTTCCAGTCCATCCCCCTGGATGGCATCATCGTGGTCACCTCCCCCCAGGAACTGGTGTCGGTGATTGTGGAAAAGGCGGTAAACATGGCAAAGATGATGAACATCCCCATCCTGGGCCTGGTGGAGAACATGAGCTACGTCACCTGCCCCGACTGCGGCAGGGAAATCCAGGTCTTCGGGGAAAGCCGCCTCACCGAGGTGGCTGCCCACAACGGCATCCCTGTTTTGGGGCGTATCCCTATGGATCCCGCCCTCGCCAGGGTGGTGGACCAGGGCGTGGTGGAGCTCTTTGAGGGGGATTGGCTGGATGCCGCCGCCCAGAAGCTGGAGGACCAGCAGTGACCGCGCCGGAGGAAAAGGGCCGGCTGGCCCAGGAATATTTTGAAAGCGGCTGCAATTGCAGCCAGGCGGTACTGCTGGCATTTGCCCCCGACTGCGGCCTGGAGCGGGATACCGCCCTGGCCCTGGCCTCCTCCTTTGGCGGGGGCTTTGGGCGGATGCGGGAGCTGTGCGGGGCTCTTTCCGGCGCGGGGATGGCCCTGGGGCTGCTGCGGGGCTACACCGGCTTGGAGGACAAGCCGGCCAAGCAGCAGCACTATGATTTGATTCAGCGCCTCTGCCAGCGCTTTCAGGAGGAGCAGGGGCACCTGCGGTGCGCCGATTTGCTGGAAAAGCTCCAGGGGGAGCCGGGGCCGGAGCCCGCCGACCGCACCCCGGAGTACTATAAGGCCCGCCCTTGCGGGCGGCTGGTGGCCTGTGCCGCCCGCCTCACCCAGGAGCTGTTGGAGGAGACAGCGTAGAGCTTTTCTTCCTTTTCTTCTCACTCGTGAGAAGAAAAGGAAGCGAAAAGAAGAACGACCGGGCTGTGCCCGGAGCCACGCCCTACCCGGACCGGACGAAAAGTCCGGTCCTTGACCTATGCGGAATGCGAAAATGATTGCCTGGAGTTTTAGGATACTGCCAAAAGTGGAAAAGGAAAGACAGCCGGGTTTTGCCCAGCTGTCTTTTATGCCATTTGCTGCTTTAGTTTTTTTTCTCCTGCTTCGGCAGCAGTCCGTTTTTGGCGCAGATAGGCGCCATGGCCCGGAGGAAGAGCCAAAGGAGCAGCGCCTCCACCGGCAGCAGCCCGATGTTTTTGGCAAGGCTCTTTACAAGGTAGTAGTAATACCCCTTGCTGAACTGGATGGCGCTCCACAGGGCCCCCAGCCCCACGTTTACCAAAAGGTTTACCGAAAGTTTTGCCAGCACCACCCGCAGGGCGGTGACACGGGCACGGTAGAAGAAGAGGGCGTAGAAGAAGGAGCCCAGCATGGTGGAAAGGACATAGCCGGGGAAGAAGGGGCCGGTGGGGTGGACGAAGTACCCCAGCACATCGGTGGCAAAGCCGGAAAGCAGCGCCACCACCGGCCCGTAGATGGCGGCCCCCAGGCTGTTGACGAAGTAGCCGAAGAAGATGTTCAGGTTATCCCCCAGGGGGATATACAGGCCGCTGAGGACGATGCGCAGGGCCACCACAATGGCCGCCAGGGTCAGCATCCGCAGGTTTTGCAGCTCCCGGAGGGCGGTGCGCCAGTAGCTCCGGGAAAAGGGGCTGGCAAGGGAAAGAGATTCTGGATTTTTGTACAAAAAATACACTCCTTTCGTGCATCGGTTTGTACCGTATGCACGGCAGGACGGCAAAAGTCCGCCCGGCGGAGTGCAACTATGGTACAGCGGGATGCGGAGCCATTACCGCAAGGGTTTCTCTCCCTTTTCGTCCGCCCGGCAACTCCCCGTCCCGGCGGCACTTGACGCAAAGGCTCCTACTCTGTTTTTGTCCGCCCTCCGGTTTCCCCGGAGGACTGCTTATAGGATACCATCCCGGAAGGGTTTTTACAAGATGCAGCCCCCGGATTTGGAAGAAAAGTGGAAAAAACTTCCCTTTTCCCTAAATCCGGGGGCAGGCTGTGTGGTTTCTTTGGCGGGAGTTCACCAAGTCCAAGACTCCAGGCAGTAGCTTTCGCTATCTGAAGGGTTAAGCCCCCACGGGGGGGCGGGTAGGGAGTGACACCGGGGGCACCCCGGAGGGCGTGACACCGGCGGCCCGCCGCTACCCCGCAAAGGCCTCGTGGACCACCCGCATGGCCCGCAGGCTATCCTCCCGCTCAATGAGCACCGAAATTTTAATTTCGCTGGTGGCGATCATCTGGATGTTGATGTTGGCCTCCGCCAGGGCCTCGAACATCATGGCGGCCACGCCGGGGTTGGATTCCATCCCGGCCCCCACCACGGAAACCTTGCTCACCCCGTCGCAGGCCACGTCCTTGGCCCGCAGGGCGCCCTTCAGCTGGTTCACCACCTCCATGGCCTCCTCCCGCTGGCTGTCCGCCACGGTGAAGGAAATGTCCTTGGTGTTGTCCCGGCCCACCGACTGAAGGATGATATCCACGTTTATCTTCCGGGCCGCCAGGGCGGAGAAGATACGGAAGGCGATGCCGGGCACGTCCGCCAGGCCGATGAGGGAGATACGGGTGACGGCGTCGTCCTTCGCCACCCCTTTGATCAGCATTTTTTCCACCTTTGCCACCTCCTTGATGACCGTCCCCGGCGCTTCGGTAAGGCTGGAGAGCACCTCCAGGGGAACATTGTATTTCTTCGCCATCTCCACGCTGCGGTTGTGGAGCACCTGGGCCCCCAGGCTGGCCAGCTCCAGCATCTCGTCGTAGGAGATCTCCGCCAGCTTCCCGGCCTCCGGCACCAGCCGCGGGTCGGCGGTGTAGACCCCCTCCACGTCGGTGTAGATCTGGCACAGGTCCGCCCGGCAGGCGGCGGCGATGGCCACGGCGCTGGTGTCCGAGCCGCCCCGCCCCAGGGTGGTGATGTCGTCGTACCGGTTCAGGCCCTGGAACCCCGCCACAATGACGATGTTCCCTTTGTCCAGCTCGTTTTTGATCCGCTCCGTCTCCACCCGGCGGATGCGGGAGTTGCCGTGGGCGGAATCGGTGACAAAGCCCGCCTGCCACCCGGTGAGGGACTTGGCGGGATAGCCCAGGCCCTCAATCGCCATGGCTAAGAGGGCGATTGAAATCTGCTCCCCGCTGGAAAGGAGCACGTCCATCTCCCGCTTGTTGGCCTTGGGGTTTATCTCCCTGGCCTTTTCGATGAGGTCGTCGGTGGTGTCCCCCTGGGCGGAGACCACCACCACCACGCTGTTCCCCCTGGCGTAGGTCTCGGTGACCCGGCGGGCCACGTTCAGCACCCGCTGGGCGTCCCGCACCGAGCTGCCGCCGAATTTTTGTACAATGAGGCTCATACTATCCCTCCTCTGTGGTGAGCCGCGCCCCGCCGTTATCCGGCGGAAGGAGCAGCAGCCGCCAGCCGCCGTACCCCTGGCCGTCCATCCAGCACCGCAGCCGCTGCAAAAAGCTGCTGTTTTCCGTCCCCACCACCGCCATCAGGGTGGAGCCGGCCCCGCTGATATAGGTGCAGTAGGCCCCAAACTCCAGGGCGCAGTCCATCACCGCCCTGGCCCCCGGAATCAGCTCCAGACGGTAGGGCTGGTGGAGCCTGTCCTGGGCGGCCACCCGCAGGTTTTCGTACTGCCCGGCGGCAAGGGACATGGCCATCAGGGCGGCCCGGCTGAGGTTAAAGACCCCGTCCGCCCGGCTTATCTCCTTGGGGAGGGCGGCCCTGGCGGCGCTGGTCTTCAGCTCAAAATCCGGGATGATGGCGGCAAAGCGCAAATCGTCCCGCAGCTCCTGGCGGCAGTAAAAGACCCGGCCGTTTTCGATGGCGGCGCTCACCTGTCCCCCCAGGATGGCGGGGGTGGAGTTATCCGGGTGGCCCTCCATGGTGGCGGCCATGTGGATAATGTCCTCCTGGGAAAGGGGGCTGCCCATAAGGGTGTTGCCCCCCATCAGCCCCGCCACGATGCAGGCGGAGCTGCTCCCCAGCCCCCTGGCCATGGGGATGGGGTTTTCCTGCTGGATGCGCAGCCCTGGCAGGGGCTTTCCGCAGATATCAAAGAGGTACTTCACCGTTTTGTAGACGAGGTTGTTTTCACCGGCGGGCACCGCAGTGCCGTCCAGGGAGAGGACCTCCACCCCCTCCCAGGGCTCCAGCACCACCCGGTTGTGCATCTGCACCGCCAGCCCCAGGGAATCGAAGCCGGCGCCGATGTTGGCGCTGGTGGCGGGGACCCGGATATCCACCCTCATCGGCTGCCCTCCAGGACGGTGATGCGGGAAAGGAGCTTTCCGCCGGCGGCTCCGGCGGCCTCCAGGGCGGCGTCCACCTCCCCCTGGGTGGCGGGGGCGGTGATGAAGGCCGCCTCCCCCGCTGCCAAGGGCTCCAAGAACCGGGCGCCGGGGAAGAAGGTCTCCAGAGCATCCGGCTCCATACCGGCCACCCGCAGGAAGGCCTGGGCGGCGTGCTCCTCCCAGGGCTGGGGGAGCTCCGGCCTAGCCGGGCCCCAGGGGAGGGGACGGCTGCCGGCGGGCTGGGTGAGGGCGGGGAGAAGGTCCCCCACCATGGCGGAGGCGGTGGGGAGCTTTCCGGCGCCGGGGCCGTAGAAGAGGGTGGTCCCCACCATGTCCCCGGTGACCTGGATGGCGTTAAAGACCCCGCTCACCCCGGAAAGGAGGCAGTCCCCCGGCACCAGCATGGGGGAGACCTCCAGGGCGGCCCGGCCATCGGGGGCCCTGCGGACCCGGCCAATGAGCTTCACCGTCCCGCCCCACTGGGCGGCGTAGGCCACATCCTCCGGGGAGATGCGGGTGATGCCTTGGGTGGGCACCTCCTTGGGATAGAAGTGGCTCCCAAAGGCGATAGAGGCCAAAATGCAAATCTTCCGGCAGGCGTCGTGGCCCTCTACGTCGGCGGTGGGGTCGGCCTCGGCGTACCCCAGCTCCTGGGCCTCCCGGAGGGCGTCCCCAAAGGCCGCCCCCTCCTGGAACATCTTGGTAAGGATATAATTGGTGGTGCCGTTCAGAATACCGGCAATTTCGGTGATGTGGTTGGCGGTAAGGCTTTCCCGCAGGGGCTGAAGGATGGGGATGCCCCCGCCCACGCTGGCCTCAAAGAGGAAGTGGACCCCCTTCTCCTGGGCCAGGGCCAGCAGCTCCGCCCCCTTTTCCGCCACCAGCTCCTTGTTGGAGGTGACGACGCTTTTCCCCGCCAGCAGCGCTTCCCGCACCCAGGTGAAGGCGGGCTCCACCCCGCCCAGGGCCTCCAGCACCACCGCCACCTCCGGGTCCTCCCGGATAAGGGAAAAATCCTGGGTGAACCGCTGGGAATAGGGCAGGCCAGGGAAGGCCCGGCGATCCAGCACCCAGGCGGCCTCCACCGGCTCCCCCGCCTGGCGGGCCAGGAGCTTTTGGTTTTTTGTAAGGATCTCCATCACCCCGGAGCCCACCACGCCGTGGCCCAGTAACGCAATCTTCTTCAAAGGGACTACCTCCTTTGTTTAAATAGGGGATAAAGGTTCAGCGGGAATTGACCAGCTTTACCTCCACCACCCCGTCCAACTCCTTGATCTGGTTGATGATGCCCTCCGCGGCGCAGCCATTTTCCAGCCGGGCGGAGATGGACACCGGGGCCACCCCGTCGGCGGGGATGTTCTGGTTCACCGTCAGGATGTTGGCCCCCTCCTGGGAGAAGCGGTTGATGAGGCTGGAAAGCACCCCCGGCCGGTCCTCCAAATAGACGTTGATGGTGACCACCCCTTGGTCGATGTCCTCGTTGTAGATGAACACATGGTCCTTGTACTTATAAAGAGCGCTGCGGGAGATGCCGGAGGCCTTGGCGGCCTCGGAGAGATTGCGCACCTTCCCCACCGCCAGCAGGCGCTTGGCCTCCACCACCTTGGCAAAGACGCTGGGCAGCACCTGGGCGGAAACCAGCAGCATTTTGGGAGATTCCATCCCCATCTTCTCCTTTCCTTCCGTAAAAAACATCTGTAGATATACTGCAAACAAGTTTATCAAATTCCATGGGCGGTAACAATTTTCGTTTTCCGCCGAAAATCCGGATTTTCCGGATTTCTGCCGCCGGGTGACCCCATCATCTGCGAAATACTCCCGATTTCTTTGGTTTGCTCTCCTTTGCGCCGGATAAGGCCAGAACTTCCCCCGCCCCTTTGCAATAAGATAAAAGCAGGGGAGGCAAAAAGAAAAATATCCCGCCCGGTGATTAGCCTCTCCCCAGGACGGACAAAATACAGGTGGAAGGACGAAGGGAACGCCGGGGGAACCGGCGGGGAGAAAAAGAACCAGGGAGTGTGAAGAATGACCATCAAACGGGGCGATATCTATTACGCGGACCTGAGCCCGGTGGTTGGCTCGGAGCAAGGGGGGGTGCGCCCGGTGCTGATTATCCAAAACGATGTGGGCAACCGCTTCAGCCCCACCGTTATCGCCGCGGCCATCACCAGCCAAAAGGACAAAACAAAGCTGCCCACCCATATCCAGCTCAGCTCCCAGGAGTGCGGCCTGGCGCGGGATTCGGTGGTGCTTCTGGAGCAGGTGCGCACCATTGATAAGCGGCGGCTGAAGGAGCGGATGGGCCGGGTGGAGGAGCCCTATATGGAGCGGGTGGACCATGCCCTGTCCATCAGCTTCGGCCTTACCCCCACAGGCCACGGCGGGGCTACATAAGCGCCGCGGCAGGGTACGCCAACAACAAAAGGCAGCCGGGAAGCCCCCGGCTGTTTTTGTGTTGTAACATTGTTATACAAAGGGGAGAAAGGAAGGCCCTTTCTCCCCTTTGGGCAGAAAAACGGGGCTTTCGGTCTTTTTTTGTCGATGTAAAGAAAAAAGCCTTGACAGACCGGCCCGCCGCCGTTATAATAACATGGTGCGCTGGATGTAAAGAAAGAATCCTTTACAAGCTGCGGCCGCCGCAGGCGGAAAAATGGAGGGGTGCGGATATGCCTAAGAACCTGGAAATCGCTCTGCTTCTGGATTTTTACGGCGATATGCTCACCGAGAAGCAGCGGGACGTGGTGGAGCTTTACTACAACGAGGATCTCTCCCTGGCGGAGATAGCCTCCCACAGCGGCATCACCCGGCAGGGGGTGCGGGATTCCATCAAGCGGGCGGAGGGGCAGCTTTTGGACTGCGAAGGCCGCCTCCACCTGGCGGAGCGGTTCCGCCGCATCCAGCGGCGCCTGGACGAGATAACCGACCTGGCCAGGGACATCGAGCGGGTGAACGACCGCTTCGGCGCCTCCAACGAGATTTATTCCAAAACAAAGCGGATCATCACCCTGGCGGGGGAGATTCGCGACGCCGAATGACACAGGGGAGGAGGGGAGACCATGGCCTTTGAGGGCCTTTCCGAAAAGCTGTCCGCAGCCTTTAAGAAGCTGAAGAACCGCGGAAAACTTAGCGAAGCCGACGTGCGGGAGGCCATGCGGGAGGTGCGCCTCGCCCTCCTGGAGGCAGACGTCAACTACAAGGTTGCCAAGGACTTTGTAAAGAGCGTCACCGAAAAAGCGGTGGGGGAGCAGGTGCTCCAAAGCCTCACCCCCGCCCAGCAGGTTATTAAAATCGTAAACGACGAGATGACCGCCCTGATGGGCTCCACCCATACCCGCGTCAACATCTCCTCCCGGCCCCCCACCATTCTGCTGATGTGCGGGCTCCAGGGCTCCGGTAAGACCACCCACAGCGCCAAGCTGGCCTATATGTTCCGCCAGCAGGGCAAGCGCCCCCTTTTGGTGGCCTGCGACGTCTACCGTCCCGCCGCCATCGACCAGCTGAAGGTGGTGGGAGAGAAAGCGGGGGTCCCGGTCTTCGAGATGGGCCAGACAGACCCCCTGCTCATCTGCAAAAAGGCCCTTTCCCACGCAAACGATTACGGCAACGACATTGTCATTATCGACACCGCCGGCCGCCTGCACATCGACGAGGCGCTGATGGACGAGCTGCGGGCCATCAAGGCCCAGGTAAAGCCCAATGAGACCCTTTTGGTCATCGACTCCATGACCGGCCAGGACGCCGTTAACGTGGCCCAGAGCTTCGACAGCGGCCTGGGGGTGGACGGGGTTATCCTCACCAAGCTGGACGGCGACACCCGCGGCGGCGCGGCCCTTTCGGTGAAGGCTGCCACCGGCAAGCCCATTAAGTTTGCCGGTGTGGGGGAGAAGATCGGCGACCTGGAGCCCTTCTACCCGGAGCGCATGGCCTCCCGTATTTTGGGTTTTGGCGATGTGATGACCCTGATTGAAAAGGCCAGCACCCAGATGGACCAGGAAAGCGCTGCCGCCACCGCCAAGCGGATAAAGGAGGGGCAGCTGGACTTCAACGACCTTCTGGAGCAGATGGGGCAGATGAAGAAGATGGGCTCCCTGGCCAGCATTCTGGAGATGATTCCCGGCATGGGGGGCAAAATCACCGAGGAGGACGCCCAGCAGGGGGAGCAGCAGATGCGCCGCACCGAGGCCATCATCCAGTCCATGACCCCCGCCGAGCGGGAGAAGCCCTCCCTCCTGAACCCTTCCCGCAAGCGGCGCATCGCCGCCGGCAGCGGCACCAGGGTGGAGGATGTGAACCGCCTTATCCGCCAGCTGGCGGACACCCAGAAGATGATGAAGCAGTTCACCGGGGGCAAGGGGAAAAGGCGCCGGGGGCGGATGCCCTTTGGGGGCGGAATGCCCGGCCTCCCAATGTAAAGAATACACAACGATTACCCGCCGGAAGAGCCGGCATCACGATATTACAAAAAACAATTTGGAGGTATACTTATGTCCGTCAAGATCCGTCTGCGCCGTATGGGCGCCAAGAAAGCACCCTTCTACCGCGTGGTGGTGGCCGATTCCCGCTATCCCCGCGACGGCCGCTTCATCGAAGAAGTGGGCACCTACGACCCCACCAAGAACCCCTCTGAATTCAAGGTGGACGCCGAAAAGGCCAAGAAGTGGCTGGCAAGCGGCGCCCAGCCCACCGACACCGTGCGGGCTCTCCTGAAGCTCAATGGCATCCTGTAAACCCAAGGAGGCGCTTTACACTATGGATACCCAGACCATTTCCCAGCTGATTGTTGCCATCTCCCAGGGCCTGGTGGACGAAAAGGACGCGGTGAACGTCGCGGTGGATGAGCCTGCGGAGGACGGGACGGTGGTGTTCCACCTCCATGTGGCCCCGGACGACATGGGCCGTGTCATCGGCAAGCAGGGACGGATCGCCAAGGCCATCCGCACCGTTGCCCGCGCCGCCGCCAATAAGGCCGGCATGAAGGTGGCCGTGGAGATCGACTGAGTTTATGTAAAAGCAAAGACCTGCCGGAGACCGTGCCTATCGCGGCCTCCGGTTTTTTGCGAAGGAGCATTAAGGAGTATTGATGAAGAAGCAGTATCTGGAATGCGGCAAAATCGTTTCGGTCCACGGCCTGCGGGGGGAAGTGAAGGTCCTCCCCTGGTGCGACGGGCCGGAGGTCCTCACCCCCTTTTCCACCCTCTACCTGGAAAAGGGGGCTGTCCCCATGGCGGTGGAGCGGGCCCGCGCCGCCAAGAACATGGTCCTGGTGAAGTTCGCCGGGGTGGACACCCCGGAGGCGGCCCAGGCCCTGCGGGGAAAGGTCCTTTACCTGGACCGGGCGGATGACACCCTGGAGGAGGGGCAGTATTACATCCAGGACCTCATGGGCCTTGTGGTGGAGGACGCCGGCACCGGGGAGGCGTACGGCACCCTGTCCGACGTCACCGAGACAGGGGCCAACAACGTCTACCACATCACCTTCCCGGACGGAAAGGTGCAGCTGATTCCCGCCATCCCGGAGGTGGTGCTTTCCATCGACCTGGAAGCCGGCAAGATGTACATCCGCCCCTTGGAGGGGCTGTTCCAGTGATCCCCCTTTTCGAGGTGGCCACCCTTTTTGTGGATATGTGCCAGGCGGTCACCGACGAAAGCATCATCGGCCGGGCACAGCGGGCCGGAAAGATACAGGTGCGGTACTGGAATATCCGGGACTACGCCGGCAACAAGCACAACCGGGTGGACGACTGCACCTACGGCGGCGGCCGGGGGATGCTGATGCAGGCCGCCCCCATCTACCGCTGCTGGCAGGCCGTCTGCCAGGCGTCTGGGGAGAGGCCCTATGTGGTCTTCCCATCCCCCCAGGGGAAGGTTTTTACCCAGCAGAAGGCGGTGGAGCTTTCCCGCCGTCCCCGTCTGCTGTTCCTTTGCGGGCACTACGAGGGGGTGGACCAGCGGGTGCTGGACGAGATTGTGGACGAGGAGCTTTCCCTGGGGGATTTTGTCCTCACCGGGGGGGAGCTTCCCGCCCTGGCGATGCTGGACGCGGTGGCCCGTCTCTGCCCCGGCGTTCTCAGCCAGGAGAGCTGCTTTACCGAAGAGAGCCTTTACAACGGTCTGCTGGAATATCCCCAGTACAGCCACCCGGCGGTATGGAACGGCCGGGAGGTGCCCCCGGTGCTTCTCACTGGCCACCACGCCAACATCGCCAAATGGCGCCGGGAGCAGTCCCTGCTGGTGACCCTCCAAAAGCGCCCGGAGCTGTTGGAGACCGCCCCCCTCACCAGGGAGGACCGGGAGTTTTTGGAGCGGGTGAAGAAGGAGCAGGGGCTGGGCTCTTTGCAAGAGTGAGGGTACTGCTACGCTATCAAAAAATACCACCGCCAATGCACGGATAGTCCCGCCGCGAAGCGGCTCCGCTGGCGGTTCCCTAGCCCAAAAGAGACCCCGCACGTTTGGTCTGCTGCTCTCAAAAACATCCCACCGGGATGTTTTTGATGGGCAGCCCGTGCGCCCCCCTGGCACCGGCCCGTCGGGCTTTTCAGCTCCAAACGGCTGCCGCCGTTTGTCACCAAAAGACCCGCCGCCCCTCGTCCAGGGTGCCGCCCTCGGT
>OFHO01001323.1_pt1 | contig 18302 bp, 19 predicted proteins | sample 1521531 | NCBI WGS metagenome assembly OFHO01 (sample SAMEA3504124, study PRJEB24116) | mouse gut metagenome | biome: mouse gut; feature: mouse-associated habitat; material: faeces | place: Denmark | collected 2011
ACAAAGGCCGTGAACTGCTGCCGCTGGCGGTGAGCGATGCGGCCCGCGCCGGGGACGCCGATGCCGTGGAGCAGGTCTTGCGGTACTATGAGGGCTACATAAGCAAGCTCTGCACCCGAACGGTCTACGACGAAAGCGGCTGTCCCCACGCCTGCCTGGACGAGTACATGAAAAGCCGTCTGGAAAACAAACTAATCCGCGCCATTCTCGGCGTGAACTGATAACCGGCCCCGGTGGGAGGAACAGCTTACCCTTTCCCTGTTCCTCCCCCCCTGCGGGCCTTGTCCTGCGTTTTGGAAAGGGGGAACACCTTTGCCGAAAAATCAGCGTGAAGTCACCTTGACGGAGTATCAAATCGGCAAAACGACCTATCTTGTTTGTGCCTCACCCAGCGACCGGGCCACGGACAGCCTGGACAGGAAAATCCGCAAACTTATCAAAAAGGACATGGAACAAAGCAAAATATTTGATAAACAGTGAATTTTTGAGCTGACACGGGCGGCGGTCTATGGTAAAATGGCATCAGTACATAACCATGCTTGCCTGCCGCCGGAAAGGAGGACTACCATGTTGCAGGCAGGCAAAATCACCGCCCTCTATTGCAGGTTGAGCCAAGAGGATATGCAGGCTGGGGAGAGCGAGAGCATCCAAAATCAAAAGCTGATTTTACAACGGTACGCTGATGAACATTTTTTCCTGAACACCCGCTTTTTCGTGGATGATGGGTTTTCTGGGGTCAGCTTTGAGCGTGAGGGGCTTCAAGCCATGCTGCGTGAAGTTGAAGCCGGAAATGTGGCGACGGTCATAACAAAAGACCTTTCCCGCTTGGGCCGGAATTATCTGAAAACCGGGGAGCTTATCGAAATCATTTTCCCGGAGTACGATGTGCGCTATATCGCTATCAATGACGGTGTGGACACGGCAAGGGAAGATAACGAGTTTACTCCGCTGAGAAATTGGTTTAATGAGTTTTACGCCCGCGATACATCCAAGAAAATCCGGGCTGTCAAGCAGGCCAAGGCCCAGCGGGGAGAGCGTGTCAACGGGGAAGTTCCCTATGGGTATATCGCAGACCCGAACGACCGCAATCATCTTATTCCCGACCCAGAAACGGCCCATGTTGTCAAGCAGATTTTCGCCATGTATGTGCGGGGCGACCGTATGTGTGAAATCCAGAACTGGCTGCGGGATAACGAGGTTTTGACTGTTGGCGAACTGCGCTACCGCAGAAAAGGCGGAAAGAAATTTCCTCGCCCCCAGCTTAACGCCTGGTATACTTGGCCGGACAAAACGCTGTATGACATCCTCACCCGGCAGGAGTACCTGGGCCATACCATCACGGCGAAAACCTGCAAGGTGTCCTATAAGTCCAAAAAGACACGGAAAAATCCAGAGGACAAGCGGTATTTCTTCCCCAACACTCACGAACCGCTGATTGATGAAGAAACCTTTGCCCTTGCTCAAAAGCGTATTGCTACCCGCCACCGCCCTACCAAGTCCGAGGAAATCGACTTGTTTTCCGGGCTGTTGTTCTGCGGGGACTGCGGCTACAAAATGTATCTCCAAAAGGGAGCTGGAACGCCGGAGCGGAAACACGCTTATACCTGCGGCAACTACCGCAACCGGGCCAGAAACGATTTTCTCTGCACGACGCATTACATCCGCAAAAGCGTTCTGAAAGAGCTTGTCCTTGCCGATTTACAGCGGGTTTTGGCCTATGTGAAAGAGCATGAGCAGGAGTTTATTCGTACTGCCGCCGAGTGCGGGGAGCAGGCCACGAAAAAGGCCCTTTCCCAGCAGCGGAAAGAACTGGATAAGGCAGAACGCCGGATGGATGAACTGAACCTGTTGTTCCGTAAACTCTATGAGGACATGGCCCTGGGCCGCTTGTCAAATGAGCAGTTTGCGCTTCTGACCTCCGGCTATGAGGACGAGAAAGCGGCGTTGACGAAACGGACTGCGGAGTTGCGGAAAGAGATCGACACCGCTGCGGAGCGTGGGGCGGATGTGAAACGGTTTGTCGCCCTAGTGCGCCGCTACTCGGAGATCAGCGAACTGACCTATGAGAGCGTCCATGAGTTTATCGACCGCATTTTAGTCCATGAGCTGGACAGGGAAACAAACACCCGAAAAATCGAAATCTTTTACAGCTTCGTGGGCAAAGTGGACAGCGGTGAGGAACCGACGGAAAGCATATCCTATTTCCGGCAGATTGGCGCTGATGTCAAGAGTTTTGCCGTCTGATAATACAAAATGCTGGGGTAAGACAGCGCACCATCTTTTGTGGTTACGCTATCTTACCCCAGCAAAATTGCCGCCGCTGTACCCATCGTCCTGATAAGTCTTGACCTCAATCCAGCCGTTGAGCATGACGAATTTGGAGAGGATTTCATATTGGTTCTCAATGCTCACCGATTCATCGCTGGGGATACGGGTCATTACCGCAGCGGCAAAAGAAATCGTGCAGATTGAGCAAGCCCAACCAAACGGACAGGAGGACGCTTGACCGCGCCCTCCTGTCCCGCTCTGCCGCTATTGCCCCATGCACTTGGCCCGGAGCAAATCACGCTGTCTTTTTATCTCGGCGATTTCCTGTTCGGTCAAATCCCGCTCATTGTCAGTTATCTGATCTTCCATAAAGTTTGCGTAGGTGTCTAACAGGCTATTCATCAAAATTTTCGGGGTCGCCATATATCTGGCCTTGTACCAGTCGTCCCTTTTCGGTTCCCAGGCCATCAGCGTATAGCCGTGGCTGGTAGTGATGACCTCATAGAGCGGGTCTTGTTTGAGATAGTCCCCGAAAACCTCTAACATCTTTTCAAACGTTAACATGAACAATCCCCCTAAACATAAATCAATTCTACCATATACTCACTCCCTATGTAAAATGAAGGTGGATGTAGCCACCTTCATTTTACAATATTTATGCTATTTTTTCAATTATCGGTCTTTTGTTAGTTCAATATTGATTTCGTCGATTCGTTTTTGGAGCGGATTAATTTTCTTTTCAATTTCCTTTTTAGCAGCCTCCATCCTGTCAACAACTTTTTTCAATTCAAGGTTAGCCACATCTATCTTTTCTTGGACAGCTTTTTTCTCTTTACCTTTGAACAGACCGAGGGAGTTCTTTTCTACGGTTAATGCATTGATGCGCGCCTGAATGTTTTCTTTCTCTGAACTTCCGGGGATATTACTAATTTCTTCTCTTAACGCAGCCACCTGATTTTCTAAATCCGTTTTTTCTGTTTCGAGAGAGGTTTTCTCGTCCGAGTGCTCGGCCCAGTAATCATCAAAACGCTTTTGAGTGGCTTCTCTCTTCTTTTGCTCCTCGGCATCTTTAATGGCTTTTATTCTTTCTTCATATTCACGGATTAAGCGCCTGCGGGAATTTTTTGCTTCGTCCGTAAGCATCCATTCTTTGTGCCAACTTTTGCTGCCCCAGTCAGTAAGATTGTAATCCCAGGAACAACTATCAATTGCTTGTTTGTGAAGATGAATGAGATTTTCATATCGTTGAATATCGGCTTCGTCATCTTCGTCGCAAAGGCTGATAGCTCTTTCCACAAGCGAGGTGCAATAGCCGATTCTTTTTATAAACCTTTGCCACTCGTACTTTCCAGCCCTATCATCAGAGTCGCTGGGATCACCATTGTAATCAGGCCATATAACATTCTGCCACGCCTGTACCACTGATTGATTAATACGAGTAGCAATGGGAGCCATGATCTCAGAAAGAGGAATTAAGACACCTGTTTGAGAGAGGAAAGTAACCACCGTACTCAGTATTGATGTAATATCAGAGATAAAGCCATTGGCTTCCTCTTCATCAGGCCACTTTGCAAAACGATCTGCCCTTAAAGAAATCATTGCAACAGAAAGGTTTTTGATTTGGTCTTTCGCTTCCTCTACAAGAGCGTCCTTTACATCTTCGGGAGCATTATTGATAGCTTTAATAAATGCAGCAACGCCTTCGTCTACTCTTGAGTTTTGCAAAGAGGATTGCCATGCAGCGGCCTCACCTTTTAACATCCATGCCTTATAATTTGCTGGATCTATCTCAATGATTTTATTGCAATAAGATTCTGCTTCCGCATTGTTCCCAGCGTCTTTCGCACTTTGAGCCATTTCTAAATAATTCTCAATCATATGGGAATTATCTACACGCACAGTACCTTTGATTTCTTGAACTTTCTCTTTCATTCGATCAGCACTGTGTTCCATGCCGCAACTGTCGCACACGGCAACTCCACCTGTACCCATAACAAGTTTCCCACCACAAAGGTCACAAACCAACGCTGCCATATTGTTTCCTCCCTGTATTCATTTGAGAATTTTGCATTTTTTGTTTCGCTCGTCCAAAAGTGAATTCAGTTCCGCAATAATTTCGGTTATATTTGTCGCCGTTTTCATCTCTGCAACCTTTGCAGAGATTCTACCCTCCAGGTCTTTCAACTGCTCACTGCTCATAGGGTCGGAGTAACGGATTTTTTCTAAAAGCCGCATAAGTGCAGTTTTTATTTCTACATTCTTCTCGTTATCTACCAACAATTCGACATTCGCCTGAAGCTCTCGAATATAAAAAATCTTTTTCTGTGCTATTATTTCAACTCGCTCAATTTCGTCTCGCCCCGCTTCGGAAGCAATCATACACACGGCGGAGATACCAATAATAATTGTACACAGAACGATTGTGCTCCAAATAGGAAGCATAGGGACAAATATAACAATGGCAAAAACGATGAGTTGAACGCCCAAATAGATAATACCGATATGAATAACTGGGAGACCAAGGAATTTGCTTTTTAGTGTGCCTTCTTTTCCAAGTGCTACTTTCCAAATGCCAAGCTGTGCTGCCAAAGCAATGACAGTAAAAACGTATGCAATCCAGAATGCCGCCGTTTTCATCTGCGAAACAACAAGGGCAATTATACTAACCAACGCAAACAGAATACCAAGTATCATATATCCCTTTGTATTATTATTTTTCATCATCAGCCCTCCCTTTTTGTGCCGCACTTCGGACAGAATCTACCGGGCTTGATGAATTTGAAACCACATTTTAGACAAGTATCAGACAACGCTTGTGGGGCACCACATTCATCACAAAATGCTGCTCCTGGTGTCAGTTCTGCACCACATTGATCGCAGAATTTGCTTGTTGCAGTTTGAAAGGGGGGAGTATTCATTCCGGCAAAAGCATCCGATACCACTCCACCAACCATACCACCTACGGTGCCCCCCACGCCAGCCATCATGCCTAATCCAATTCCCATATTGGAAAATTGTCCAGTAGTTTCATTGCGTGCGGCATCTTGTGCTACATCAAATCCACGCTCCTGCTGATATGTGTAACCTTCCTGTATACGCTTAGTTGCCTGCGCCTGAGAATCAATGACTACCTTTTGTGCCTCGGTTTGGGCATGGATTACATCGGTCTGCTGACGCAGTTTTGCTTCAGCAATATCGGCATACTGACGGAAATGCAGTTCTTTAAATTTTTCATACTGCGGATTTCCGTCCGGTTTGACGATGGTGGTCATATAGAACCGCTTTAACTGAACGCCATATTCAAGGAAGTCTGGCGTTAAGCGTGAATGAATATCTGCGGAAAAAGATTCAAGGCTTTCATCAATTTCAAAGATATTAATAGCATTGGCTCGCATGGTTTGTGCAATATGGGTTTTTACCTTTGTCATCAATATGCTGCGAAAATAGGTTGTAAGTTGTTGGCGGTCCAATACCCGTTCAGTACCAACCAATTTTACAAGTAACTTTCGTGAATCATCCACTCCGAGCGACATTTCTCCGCTTGCACCGATGGACAATGGAAATTTGTATGTAGGCTCTATATACTGTACCTTACTGTCTGTTCCCCAGCGAATCGCCATTTGTTCGGTCTTATTGACAAAATAGACCTCACAGTGAAAAGCAGTTTCGCCACCTGTCGGAATATTAATTAGTTTGCGTAATAATGGAACGTTTTGCGTTTCCAGTGTGTACCGTCCTGGTCCGAACAAGTCAAGGGCCTGTCCATTCAGAAAAAAGACTGCTTCCTGTGATTCGTGGACAATCAACTGAGTCGTTGTATTGAAGTCCTCACAGGGATGTTTCCATATGAAGGTGCTATTGTCGCCCTCGTATTTAATAACTTCTGTGATATGTCCCATCTTATTTCCTCCCGGAACTGCAATATCAAGAATGTGTACTTTCCTGCAAGCATTTTCAGCCCCAAGATTACAACGCTGGATAGCGAAAATTTTTGCCAATTCAATATTGTCCTGACGCTGGATTTGTGGTAAAATATCAAATAATGAAGGTATATGTCAATTTACAGGAAAGTACAGATTTTCGTGATCTCCAACGGGACGCATACCAAGTATTATTCCAACACTACCCGCTCCAGCCATGTGAAAGAGATGAACGAGGCCGGACGACGGAGGTCCAAAAAGACCAGCAACAGCTTTGAATTTACCTCTTTCTGGGCAGATGGAAACAACAAGGTCATAGCCGATTTGATTGACTTTACGAAGACCTTCCTTGCCAAGCATACTATCTTGAATGTGCTGGTTCGGTACTGCGTGTTCACCTCGGAAGATATGCTGATGGTTATGCGACCCTATCAGATTGCGGCCACGGAGCGGCTCTTGAGCCGTATTGAGGTTTCCAGCAACTATAAGAAGATGGGGAGTATTGAGGCAGGCGGCTACATCTGGCACACCACCGGCAGCGGCAAAACCCTGACCTCCTTTAAAACTGCGCAGCTTGCCTCTCAGCTCCCCTACATTGACAAAGTGCTTTTCGTGGTGGACCGTAAAGACTTGGACTATCAGACCATGAAGGAGTATGACCGTTTTGAGAAAGGGGCGGCCAACAGCAACAAATCAACAGCGGTTCTGCAAAGGCAGTTGGAGGACACAAAAGCCCGCATTATCATCACTACGATTCAGAAGCTGGACAACTTCGTTACGAAGAACAAGTGCCACGCCGTATATGGCAAGCACTGCGTCATTATCTTTGATGAGTGCCACCGCAGCCAGTTCGGGGATATGCACGCCAAAATTGTCAAAACGTTTAAGCAGTACCACCTGTTTGGGTTTACCGGCACGCCGATTTTTGCCAAAAACGCCGCGAAGAGCAAGCATCTGGCGCTGCTGACCACACCTCAGACTTTCGGCGACCAGCTCCACACGTACACCATTGTGGACGCCATCAACGATGGGAATGTCCTGCCCTTCCGCATCGACTATGTGGATACGGTAAAAAAGAAGGCCGACATCAAGGATAAGGATGTCCGGGCCATCGACATCGAGCGGGCGATGGGCGCCCCGGAGCGCATCCAGGAAATCGTAACGTATATTCTGGAGCACTTCGACCAAAAGACCAAGCGCAACAGCTATTACTCTTTGAAGGGCCAGCGCGTGGCGGGCTTCAACTCCATCTTCGCGGTCAGTTCCATCCCTATGGCGATGAAGTATTACACAGAATTCAAAAGACAGCTTGCCCAGCAGAGCCAACAGTTTACAGTCGCCACCATTTTCAGCTATGCCGCCAACGAGGATGACCTGGATGATGTGCTGGGAGAGGAGGGGTTTGATACCGATGCCCTTGACCAGACCTCCCGTGATTTTCTGGACAGTGCAATCAAGGATTACAATGCGGCATTTAACACCAACTTCGATACCTCCGCCGATAAATTCCAGAATTATTATAAAGATCTGTCCATGCGGGTGAAAAACCGGGAAGTTGATTTGCTGATCGTGGTCAATATGTTCCTGACCGGCTTTGACGCCACCACACTAAACACCCTGTGGGTGGACAAGAATCTGAAAATGCACGGGTTGATCCAGGCGTATTCTCGGACGAATCGCATCCTCAATTCCGTAAAAACCTATGGTAATATCGTCTGTTTCCGGGACTTGCAGCAGGCTACCGATGACGCCATCGCCTTGTTTGGGGATAAAAACGCTAATGGCATCGTGCTGCTCAGAAGCTTTGCGGATTATTACAGCGGATATGAGGACGACAACGGCAGACATCATCCCGGCTATGTGGACTTGATTGCAAAGCTGGAATCGGAATTTTCTCTGGGCGCGGAAATTGTTGGAGATCAGGCAGAAAAGAATTTCATCCGACTTTTTGGCAGTATTTTGTCTCTGCGGAATATCCTGTCTTCGTTTGATCAGTTTGAAGAAATGCAGACTTTTGCCGCACGGGACTTGCAGGATTATCAAAGCCAGTATATCGACCTATATGACAAATACCGCAGGAAAGATAGCGGCGGCAAAGAGAATATCAATGATGATATCATCTTTGAAATTGAGCTGATCAAGCAAGTAGAGGTCAATATCGACTATATCCTGATGCTGGTGGAGAAGTACCACGATGGGAACTGTGAGGACAAAGAGATATTGTCTACGATCCGCAAAGCCGTTGACGCCAGTATCCAGCTCCGTAGTAAAAAGGAATTGATCGAGCAATTTATCAGCCGGGTCAATGTGGAGAGTTCTGTCCAAAGCGATTGGCGGCGGTATGTGTCAGAGCAGGAAGAAGCTGATTTAACGGCTATCGTTTCTGGAGAAAATCTTAAGCCCATAGAAACGAGGGAATTTATGGAAAACGCCTTTCGGGACGGTGCTATCAAAACCACTGGTACGGATATTGATAAACTGATGCCTCCCGTTTCCCGTTTTGGTGGAGGAAATCGGTCAAAAAAGAAACAGGGCATTATTGAGAAATTCAAAGTGTTTTTTGAGAAATACTTTGGGCTTGGCATTGCGGATTTTATAGATAGCTGACTATATGTACATCAGAATGGAGCAGATATATGCAGACAACGTATAGAACTCATTTAGATGCACTCCACCAGTGGATCAGCGAAATAAACTCTTATCTTAGGCAAAACATAAACTTTATTATAACGCCAAACATCGAAGCTAATGTTTTAAACGGAATACAGTGCATTGCAAACTGTATTAATTTTGATTACCCATTTTATTCCGCACAGCTCTACAGTATATCCTCTCAACTGTTTATTAGAAACCAACCACCCAGGTTCCAACCTAATCCGGTGTTGAATGTAATGATATTTTCAGAACTCTCCGTAATTGAAAGGCACCTTTACAGTGAACCAATCAACATTCAATTTTTCTCAAGGATACATCCTCGTATTCAACGGATATCAGGTCCATTGTATGCTGATGGTCACTTTCCCTCAGCGGCTGAAAAAGCAATGAAAGAAGTAGAGAGCCGTCTGCGAGAATTATTCTTAGAGCTAAAACCGGGAGCCTCTCCGCCTCCAAATGCAGCAGGACTGATCGGTGCTCTTTTAAGTGAAAAAGGAGTATATACTTTCGCAAACGACGCAACAGCGAGTGACCGCAATTACCGTCGCGGGATTCAATCTTTATTTGAAGGAGCTTTTGCCGCATATCGAAATCCAGCATCCCATGATAATCTGTATATTTCTCAGAGAGAAGCCTTGGAGCAGATTTTTTTGGCGAGCCAAATGATGTATGTGTTGGAATCAGGGGCGCCAACTACAGCAAACAGGCAGCAATCATGATGATTGCTGCCTGTTTGTTCTGCTCCGAACGGTCATTTGGTTGTTGTCCTTGTGTGGGATAGCCCTTGCGGCATCGGGGGTTTGAGGGTTTTTAACGCTTGCTGAACTGAGGCGCGCGACGGGCGGCCTTGAGGCCGTACTTCTTTTGCCTTTGGCCCTTCAAACCCTTGATATGACTGCGTTTTCGGCTTCCCTGGTTTGAGTTAGCCCCTTGTTTAACTCAATCAGCAAGGGCCAGTGTTCGTTGGAAAATTGGGCTTATGCTGGCCGCTGCCCAAAGGCTTCATTGACTACCGGCGACAATTCGCTGGGTCTATTGTACTTCACCTTGGCGTAAATGTCCATAGTTACTTTGGAATTTTCATGCCCTGCCAAATACTGAACTGTCTTAGGATCAACAGAAGCATAAATCAGGTTTGTGATATAAGTGTGTCTAAGCTGATGGGGAGTTATTGGGGTATCTATTGTGTAAGCAATATCGTGGTTGTTCTTTGATTTTGCGCCCAGTGATGCTTCCACTGTGTACTTGATGCTTTGACCGTTCACATACTTATAGTATGTCCTATTCATGGCTGTCCTAACATTGATATACTGCCAGAGCCTTCTAAATTGGGAGTAAGACAGGGGGTTTCCCTCGCTGTCCGCAATTACGAAGTCCGAGATGCTGGCCGCTTTGACTTCTCTTAAACGGTTCACAAGGCACTCCGGGATGGGAATATCTCTCTTTGCGGCGTCCGTCTTTAGTTCTCTGGAAATGATGGGTCTGTTGTGTTCTGATCTCCACGCCCTCCGAACAGAAATGTAAGGAGTTGGCACATCAAGAAATACGCAGTCCCATTGGAGCGCCAAGATTTCTTCACGTCTTAGACCAGCGAACAGACCGATCATAACAAAGGTTTGAGGGGGAAGGCCACGAACCGTTTCCAAAAGCTGTTTAACTTGGGTGTCGGTGAGGGCATCTTTACCCTTTGCCGGAGTACCGCCCTTAGCGGAAATTCCTTTTGTGGGGTTATCATCTATGATGTGGCTACGTTCAGCAGAATAAAATACGCACTTGATAAGCATATTTACCACACTGTAAACGGAAGCAGATTTCTTTGAAACAGGGACGAGGGCAAGACGAATATCATCGGAAGTCACATCAGACATATAGAGTTCTCCAAGGGGCTTTATGATATAGTTCCTCATCTTGGATTCATAATCCTTTATGGTTGCCGGTTTGACTTTCGCTGACTGCATCAACAGCCATTTCTGACAATACTCGGCTACGGTCGGGTTTTCTTTGTGGTACTTGACCTCTGTAATTGTACGTTTAGCGTCTTGAACCTTTTGATACAGTTCTTCGCTGGTTCGTGCGTACAGAGTAACACGTTTACCATCTGCGTCCGTGATCCTGGTGCGGAAATACTCAACTCCTTTGATTGTGGTAGTTGAATACGCTTTGACGGTTTCCTTTTTCTTTGCCATAAGTCGTACCTCGCTTTCGATGGATTATCATTTCTGACGAGTTCGTTCTATCAAAAATGCCCCCATATCTCAAGGATGCGATTTATGTAAAAACAGAGCAGAGATTTTCCCTGCTCTGTTTTAGATACCTGACAATGTATATAGATTAGAGGGCGTTCCATTCTGCAAAGGCCCCGCCTAATGCTCCTACAAGCTCGTCAGGCTTGTTGTATTTGACCTTTGCGTAAATGTCCATTGTGATTTTGCTGCTTTGGTGTCCAGCCAAATACTGGACTGTTTTGGGATCGACAGAAGCGTGAATTAGGTTTGTGATATAGGTGTGGCGAAGTTGATGCGGTGTTACATCAAAGTCCAAGCAGTACACAACTTTGCCGTTATAAGCTGCCTTTTCCCCAAGTACAGGCTTGATGGTATGCGCTATCTTTTTCCCGTCCACATATCTGTAATAGGTGCGCTCTTTGGCTGTCCTGGTCACAACATACTGCCAAAGTCGCTTAAACTGCGTGTAGGATAGAGGCCCCCCATCTCTGTTTGCGACTACATAAGGGGAATTGGAAATAGCCTTGGCTTCTTTCAGACAGTCACACAAGCAATCCGGCAAAGGTATATTTCTGTGAGCGGCATCAGTTTTTAACTCCGTTAGGATGACGGGTCTATTATTTTCCGTGTGCCAAGCTCTCTGTACCGTCAGATATGGAGCGTCTGCATCAAGAAACACAGAGTCCCATTCTAACCCAAGGATTTCTTCTCGCCTTAGACCGGCATAAAGCCCAAGCATGATGAAAACATAAGGGGGTAATCCCTTAACAGCTTCAATAAGGCGGTTGGCCTGTTCATCGGTAAGCGCAACCCTATCCTTTTGTGGGACACCCCCACCGCTGGCTTTGAGATAGGTTGTCGGATCATCAAAGACAACCTTGCTTGCTTTTGCTGAGCGGAAGATGGACTTATATAGGATGACTACTGACTTATAAACCGATTCAGACTTTTTGGAAACAGGTATCAGAGCCATTTGAATATCATCCGGGGTGACATCAGCCATATGTAGATGGCCGATTTCCGAAATGATATGCCTTTTAACTTTTGACGTGTAATCACTTAGGGTCGTTGAACGAACATGGACGGACTGCATCAGCAGCCATTTTTCACAATACTCGGCTACGGTTGGAGTTTTTCGTATATAGGCATTGTTTGAAAGCAGTTCTTGGACTTCTAACTCCTTATCATACAATTCCTGTCGTGTTTTTCCATAAACAGCGATCCGTTTGCCCTCGCTGTCCAGTACATAGGTTTTGTAGTATTGAAGGCCATTGATTTCTACTGTCCCATACTGTGGAATACGACTTCGTTTTGCCATTGTGGTTCACCTCCAAGATTTTATCCATGCTGTTGTTTTACCAAAATCTCGGAATTTACTCAAATGTGCGATTTCTTTTATCGCTTTGCTTTGGGTGTACGATAGGTTGTGCGCTTTTTCATCGGCTTTGCCCTGTGCGTGGATTTTGCGATATACTCTTGCAGGCCAGCCTCCGTAAAGTACACGCAGCCGTTTTCTACATACTGAATATAAGAAATCAGCCCATTATTTCGGGCGGCATCCAAGGTTGCAAGGCTGATTCCCAGTATTTTTGCCGCCTCTTTCCTTGATATGAGTTTATTCATACATCCACCAATTACAGAGTCGGTTTTTAATATCTGTCATCGCCCAGGCGCTTCTTCCTGTGGATAATGCGGTAGTCGTAGCCGTCCCGGACATGGCAGTACATACACGGCTCTTTGGATTGGGTTCGGTCGATCCGCCGAACAACGTGGTCAGGCGAATAAATAAACTGCTTCAGGCAGGTTCCGCAGAGCGTCAGCACCATTTCATCAGGCATCTCATCCTGCGGCTCATCGGCGGCTTGCTCCTGCGTTTCGGTACAGCTTGCAGAATCGTTCAAGCCGATGCTGATACCAAGGGCCTCGTCGATGTAGTCCATCACATCATCATCCAGACAGCCCACATAGTCCCCCAACCGGCTTTTGTCAATCGTCCTGATCTGCTCCAGCATGGCCATAGAACTTTGGGGCAGGCCAAAATACGGCGGGATACCGATGTGCGTCGGCTGGCGGAGTTTTTTCACCCTGGTGGTGATGGGGGCGATGATGATGGTCGGGCTGTGCCGGTTGCCCACGTTGTTCTGAATAACAAGGACAGGCCGGTTGCCCCCTTGCTCGGAGCCGATCACCGGGTCTAAATTGGCGTAGTACATCTGCCCGCGCAGCACGTTCTCTGGCTTTTCCCTATTCATAAAGGACACCTCACTCTTATGTGATTTGCCCTTGCAGCCCAATACCCATTTCTTCCCTGACAGTGTGCAAAACACATCTGACCGTCAATCCATCCAGGGAAAATGATCCTGACTGGCGATTGGCCGTCCCTGCGTTGACGGTCAGATATGTAATGCACACTATTTGTCCTCGACACCCCGTGTGCAGGCCGAAGCCTGGGAAGTCGTCAAGCGGTGGCCTGCTCACCACCTCACGGGAGTTTCACCCCAACTGCCGTTCTGACAGAGCCGCCCCCATTGCGTGATCCTGCGTAGCAGGGCTGTGGCTGGGCGGGAGTACCATTGTCATTCCGACTGTCATCGCCATACCGGGAGCAACCCGGCACTTACAAAGGGAGTTCTCGCTCGGCATGGTTGGGATAGGAGCTTTAGGGAACCTCATTTCAATGGTTCATAGTTCTCCAACGATCCAGCTTCGTGGCGTACCCTGTTGTGGTGGCTCGTGCTTTCGCACATCGGAACTGATGTACTTGACGAATGGGTATTCGGTTGTCAAGGAGCATTGAGGGGCTTGTGGCCCTCTCAGCTCCCTACTACAACTTTCAACGCCTCAAACCGAACTTATTTTTTCAAAAAATCTAAAACAAATTTTTCAAAGGCCGCTTTTCTCTTTTGAACAGCCCGGTCACTGAGCCGGTACTTCTTGCACAGACTGTTTGTGCAGGAACGCTTTGCCCCGGCCAGATAGAGTTCCAGCAGCTCCTCCGCCCAGGGTTTCCACGCTTTAAGTGCCTGCTTCAATTCGCCCATAAGAACCGTGTCCATCGCAAGACGTTCAAGATTGAAGTCAGAAGGGATACACTCATGGAGCGATTCAACATCAGTATCAGCGATGCCAGCGTCCAGGGAGAGGTGCGAGTGAAGCACACCAATTTTCCTTTTCCGCTGGTGAACCGTGTTCTTGCTGTTCCACTCCCGATATTCGGCTGCGGTCATTTCGATAAACATACAGTCCAATTCGTCCCCGTCTGTAAAACAGTCCTTCATAAAGCACCGGCGCTGCTCTATGGGCAAGCCCCGGTTGCCTTTCATAATAGCGTCCCATTCCTCCTGCGTCGCAACGACAAGCTGCTGGACACCATCTACCTGCTTATAGATCAAATATGTAGTTTTCATTGGTGATCTCCTTGAATTTTTGGATTTTTGAGGGCCAAAAATCCAGGAGATCACGGATAACGGCAAAGCGCCGCCTGCCAAACAAACAGGTTCATTCCCTGCTCCATTTCTGGAGCGGCAACAAAAAAGACCGGGCATTAGGAATAGGAGGGGGGCTTGCCTCCTCACATTCCTAATGTCCGGCCATTTGGTGACTATCGGCTTTGCGGCACGATGACCCGTTGCTCGGTACTCTTAGACCTTATTCTGTTGTCACTTCCTCCTTTGTAATATTTGAAGTTACCCAGCCTGTCGGTGCAGCGCCTTCCGGCGCAACGCCAGATCGACTTCCACAATTTTATGACAGTGGGGGCACTTGATCTCAATTTTTCCCGTAGTGGGCGATACTTTGTCCATCACACGCCAGTTACATTCCGGGCACCTGACGGCAACATTTATAGATTCAGCCATCATTCATCATCCTCCTTTTCGACATCGGCCAGCGCATAAGGGTTCTGCAAGTATTCTTTTTTCAGCAGGCCAAGTCTTTTCAGTCTGATGGCCATGGCCTGTTTTGAAGCGCCAAGGAACTCTGCCGCTTTGCAAAACCGTTCATATTCCTTTGGGCGGTATATTCTGTTCAGTATGTCAATGCCGCCCGTCAGTTCAAACCGTTGAAGCGCCCCAAGTACGACTTCGGTGGGGAGCAGGAGGGCGGAAGCCAGGTTGTCCGCCTGCCATTCGCCCCAATCCTGGATGGGATATTGCGGGCTGCGGCCCCGGTAATAAATAATGCGGTTTTGGATCACTCTATCTGTGGGATGCAGGTCAGCCAAAATCTGATGCGCTGTTTCATGGGCTACGGTGAAATGATACCTTCCATATTGGGCCGGATCGTCCTTTAAGTCTTTTTCGACTAAAAGGGTTCGCCCATCGAAATCATAGAAGCAGGCTTGTCCATTATCATCATAGACCTCAACACTGATCTCCCTAAATGCGGTCATTCCGAGGGTCAGCCCATCCTTTGACAGATGGAAGTGGTCAATGTTAAGACCGCAAAGCCCACAAGCCAGAATTTCGGGGTCAACGTGATCGACACGCTGGCCCGCAAACCGGGGCAAGTGCTTATAATCGTTGAAAACACGAGTTGCTATTTTTTCAAGGTCATTTCTTGATAAGTACCCCATCTTCATCCAGCCTCCTATTGCTGCGCCCACACACCTGTTTCCGCCCGTACACAAGGACAAATCTTCGACAAAAACAGACATTACCCCCTTGACATGATGTGCAACTTATTATAGTATATATGAAAGGTGTTGCACATCCATATTATAGGCGGCTTAGTTGCATCTGTCAAGAGGGAATGTGAAGTTAGTTGCACACTTAACGGAGGTGGTATGATGAAGTTCGCTGAGAAGTTGAGGGCCGCAAGGCTTAAAATGGGTTATACGCAGACACAGCTTGCGGAAATGGCCCATGTTTCGCTCCGCACTATCATCAATTATGAAAAAGGGGATGTGTACCCCCGAAAAGGGGAAACGTATGCAACCTTGGCAAAGGCGCTCAATGTTCCAACAAGTTACCTTCTGACAGAGGAAGAAGAATTTGTCGTTGACGCCGCTGAACAGTATGGCGCTCGTGGAGCAGCGCAGGCCGAGGAAATAATTGCCGGGTTTTCTGGCCTGTGTGCCGGGGGTACGCTGTCCGAGGAAGATAAGGACGCCGTAATGAAAGCGTTGCAGGATATTTATTGGGAGTCCAAAGCACGGAACGTGCAGAAGTACACGCCCAAGAAGTTCAAATAGCCCCGTTTATGGGACAGCACTCTATGTATAATTTGTGAGATTAGGGGTCTTTTGCACGTTCAGGGGGTGAAGTACCTATGCTGTGCAAGGCGGAAACAATTTACCAGAAGGCCAATGCGCTCGTTCGACGAAGCGGCACACGGGACACGTTGCAGATCGCTGACGATCTTGGGATATTTGTTCATTACATAGACGATTTCAAGGAACTGCTTGGAATATACACATACCGGCACAAGGAGCGTCACATCCTGCTCAATGCCAATATGGAGGAAATGGTGATGCAGATGGTGTGCGGCCATGAGATCGCACACGATACGCTTCACAGGGACAGGGCAAAGGGTGGGATGGGTTTGCAGGAATTTGTGCTGTTTGATATGCGGAATGAAATGGAGTATGAAGCCAACGCATTTGCGGCCCATCTGCGGATCGACAATGAGGAACTGTTTGAGCTTGTGCGCCAGGGATATGATGTGGTGCAGCTTTCCTCGATCATGGGGACGAATATCAATCTGATGCTGATTAAACTGAACGAACTCAACCGAATGGGATGCCAGCTTAACCTCCCATACATTCCCCGGTCGGACTTCCTAAAAAATGTGACGCCACAGGGGTAAAACAATAAAAAATTCGTTGATATAAGCATAAGCCCGCCCCTACTTTTGTAGGGGCGGGCTTATATAGTCAGAAAAAGCGGCTTATGCAGGAGCAGAAAGAGCAGGAGCGCAAGGACAGGACGAACCGCCTTTGCAAGCGCATGGGGCTTTTTGAGAAGCTGCTGCCCGACTGTATCACGCTGACCGAGGAACAGTTTCAGACCTTTTAGGAGCAGACCGCAGCCGCCGAGAATGGGCGCAGGCTGTTGGAGGAAATGACCGCCCAGAACGCCGCCACAGCCCCCGCAGAGGACGCGGGAACGGCGGCACAGGGAAACACCCGCCCCGCCGCCAAAGCCGCCCATACAGCGCAGGAGGACGGCGCAGGAGGACGGCGCAGACGGGGGCGCGGCGCAGGGGTAACAGAATTGGGAGGGGCTTGTAGTCCCCCTCCCCCCGGTGTAAACATTTAGAGACTTGAAAGCCTTGTGGGACAAAAGAGGGTAAAGGGGCGTCAATGAAAAGCCGAGACACTCCATATAACTGCTCCATCGGAAAGTTCGATGCTTGTAGGCTGGTTGTTTATAGATACTTCTACCAAGCTATTGACCATCAAAAATTTATTTGTGGTATTCTTAATTATGCGTTTTATCTGAATGGCACAGGCATAAAATTCTTGATATTCTTTTGAATTTTCATCGGCGCTATTGTCAGTTTCATATATTGTATCTATTGTGCCATCAATAACTAAAACTCCGTAATCCCAACAAAATCTCAACAATGTTCCATTGGGATATTTACTTAAAACTTGCATCATTTCATCTGAAAACATGGGATACCCCCTTGTTTTTCTGTTGCGTTGACTGCGTGACCGAGGTACGCATGGGCAACACCGGCATCACCGTGTCCGGCTGTTTCAAGCGGGATATCCGTCACTTTACAAACAGAGAGTTCAAGGCAGTTCCCAAATTTGCATATATAAATCTTGTACCGTTTCTATGGATGGTGGACACTTCATTTTTTTAGATAGCTCTTTGTGATAAAATAAAATATTTTTCCTAATACGCTTGGTGTGAGGTTTAGGGTCACAACTCAAATACTTTCCAACAAGAAAGTACGCACAAACAATCGCTTCATTTGAATTTATGACACTGGTAAAAAACATTGTGTCGCCTCTGTGTAATGCAAAAATATAATAACTGCCAGTTTTTTTCTTGATTGTTACTCTCAATTCAACATCGTAAAGTTGATAGATGTCTATTTTCTCAAAGTTTTCATAAATAGAAAAACCGGGAAGTAGTCGTTTCAGTTCGGCAAGCACATTATCCCTCCAATTCCATTTGCTTTATGATAGACATTTTATCATAATAGCCACAGTTTTTCTACCACCAGCCGTCAAAGAATTTCAAAACATCAACCTCGCTCCTGCCAAAACCGGCAGGGGCGTTTT